>OBLN01000130.1_pt1 | contig 27297 bp, 24 predicted proteins | sample 1519301 | NCBI WGS metagenome assembly OBLN01 (sample SAMEA2452533, study PRJEB22499) | sediment metagenome | reverse complement strand
TTTAAGCTGGCAGGCCGAAGCGACCCGAAAGCAGGGGACAAGGTCAACGTCAAAACCTTTGTATATAATATTCAGGTAAGGGTGTTCAGCGTGGCGGTCTTCGGCATATTCTGCGTATTTTGCAACTTCCCTCGCAATTTCCATGCCCTTCTTTTCCAGATCCTTTCTGGGTGTTTCCTCGGGAAAACTGATAAAAACATCAATGTCGTGCGTGCCTGAGAGCCATGTGCCTCTTGCAGCAGAACCTACCATTTTTACACATATATCCGGTACATGAAGTTTGTCTGCTGCCGCTTTCACCTCTGAGGCAAGCTCTTCCTGAACGGCAGTGAGTTTTTTCCTTTCAGCTTCCGTAGGTTTAATCTTTTCAAGAACGGCAAGCTTCAGATCTTCTGGAATGCTGGTGTATGTTTCCATGCCCTGGACGGCTCCATATGTTGTTTTTGGTTCTGAAGGTCAATTCTATTCTAGAATTCACTTTTCATTAGCTAATCAATAAAAAGGTCAATAACAGTTTTTGGGCTGAATAAGACGGTAAATAATTCTCAGACTGTACGGGCTCTGAGGTTATACTGATTACAGGAGTGACGGAATTATAATTTAAAAGTAATGGTTTTGGAAGACAAAAGTCTGAGAGCAGTGGTTTTGATATTATTAATGGTTTTAAGGCTGGTTCCGATTATTAGTTCAATTATGAGTTTGATCATTTGACTGATTATTGGGTTGATCATTAATACAATTAATGGGGTTGTGTAATTAGCATTTTTACAGATCAGAAATCTTCTCTTTTAACTTATAATTTATGGATCTTCAGGTTTAATTTTGAAAATAGCCGATTTTTCCATTTGATACTGAGGGCCCTGAATTCATATCAAAGGGTAGTGAAGAATAACTTTTGGATTTCAGATGAACTCCGGACTCCAGAGGCATCTTTAGGGGTTTACAATATGAAAATATGTATATTTTAAATAAAATGAATAGTATTTTCATTTCCTGAACCCAGAAATTTTTTAGATTTAATTCCTCTTTAATTCCGGTTCATTTCATGACCATTTATTCCAAATTCACTCATTTCAAATTCAGTTTCGATTCGGCTATTTCGATTTAGCCCGGCCTGATCTATTGAATTGAATTGAATTGAATTCAGTTAGTTTTAATACAGTCAGTTTGAAACTAGCTCATTTTATTCGGTTAGTTTGAAACTAGTTAATCTGATCCATTTAATCTGATCCATTTAATCTGATCCAGTTAGTTTGAATCTGTTTAGTTTGAATCTAAATATTTTGATCCATCTAGTTTCAATTGAGTTAATTACAATTGAACCAGTTTCAGGCTTTATTTATTCGCTTCAGGTCTAATAAACTCCTATGCAGGTCCTATGAAAACAAGATTGTAAACACGGTTGTGAGAAAAATGTTTGTCTGGCTGTACTGGATTATAACTCTGACAATTGCTACCTACGCATCCGTATATGTTATTAAAAAAATGCCTGAAAACGGTTTTACCGTGCTCACCGCTTTCTATGTTGTTTACCTTGTAGCTTCCCAGGTCCTTGCTACGCGCATTATTGTATTTGACCTTGGTTTTTACTCTTTTTTTGCCCCTGCAGCGGTTTTTATTTATCCTTTTATTGCTCAGGTCGTGGACATGATTAATGAGGTATATGGGGAACGGAAAACGCATGTTTCCATTCTTATCGCTTTTGCGACCCAGGTATTGTTCGTGCTTTTCATAGGTATGGTCACAAACCTCAGTCCTGCCCCTTTTTTTGAACTGGAAGATGCCTGGAAAAGCCTCTTTGGGCTAAGCATCAGGATTACGGTTGCAAGCTGGGCCTCCTTTCTTGTGTGTTCTAACCTTGATGCATGGATTTTTGCATCCCTTAAAAAATGCTTTTCGCAAAAAGAGGAGAATTTTAAGCACGATGTTCTGATAAATCCTTATGTCTGGCTGCGCTCAGCTGCAAGCGACCTTGTTAATCTTACTCTTGACTCTTTTATCTTCGTCTTTATCGCTTTTTACGGGATTATGCCTGTACTTCCTCTGGTGATCGGACAACTTATCAGTAAGAACCTGATAGGTTTTCTGGATAACCCCTGGTTTGTTCTTTACAAAAGACAGCTTAAAAAATGAAAAAACGGCTTAGAAGATGAGATAATACTTAAAAGAAGATACAATATTTAGATATTTAATTTTATTTAAGAGTAAAATGCTATTTAAAAGTGGATATACTATTTTAATGTAAAATATTATTCATGAGCAAGTCTTCTATTTGCTCTTAACTATTATTCAAGAGTAATATAATTTGGCGGGTAAGAATATAAAATTTGAGGTTAAAACATAATACTGGAGGACAGAATGAAACGCTTAACAGGCAAAATTATATTATATACTTGTATCTTTTCTCCTTTTTAGTTTTAAGTTCTTTTAAACCCTTATTTCTTATTTTTCATCTATTTTTTTGCCTTTTCTGATTTTGTTTTCTTTCTACATACAGTTATAGTTGCCCAAAAACTTTTATCTGATCACTTCAATATCTAGAAATGCATATAGTGAATATTTTGATATATTTCGAAATAAACAGGGGTATCCGGACACAGGGAAATATCCGGGGAGTGTTCTGGAAACTTTTTTTGTTTCTATTTTTCTCCCGGGCTTCCGGACGGCTGCACCTCTGCTCCATATAGTTAAAGGAGGTCTAATTTGGGGACTAAAAAATATCTAAAAATGTTATGTCTATTTCTAATGCTCGGATTGCTGTGCGAAACCTCAGCTGCACAGATTGAAGGTTCCGCAGGCAACCGCATCTGGGACGCAAACTCAAGCCAGAATTATACCTATACCTGGACGCCCCAGACATACTCGGGCTTTTACTATGACCTTGATACCGGGGAAGGCTCAGAGAATATGACGATCCAGCTCAGCGAAGGCAGCCGGAGTGTCCAGAGAGATGGATTGCGGTATGAGACAAAACCCATTGAAACCAGGTTCGAATATGGAAACTGGGGTTCGTATCAGGTTATAGGGTTTATGGCAGAACGGTATTTTGCAGGATACACGGAAAACTCCAGTTTTGTGGACGACGATATCAGTGTAATTTCAGACGGCCAGCTTTCGAAGATATTGATCGACAGTGATGACAGGAGGTCCCTGTACACAGGATCGTCCCTTATACTTGAAGAAGGTTATTCCCTGAATATCGTAGAAGTTGATGTCAACGGGGACACTGTCTGGGTACAGCTCGAAAAGGACGGAGACGTAGTAGATAACGGCTTCCTCAGTTCCAACAACGACTATGTTTATGAGACTGACCTTGGAGATGCTGATGACGTACCCCTTATAGCGGTCCATTTAGCCCAGATCTTCAGGGGTACGGAGACAAATGCGGTTTTTGTAGAGGGAATTTTCCAGATCTCAGATGAATACGTACAGATTGAGAATGGGGACAGATTCGGGAAAATGGAGATAAGTTCTACTTCAAGCTCCGGAATCGTAATGAGAAACCGTGATTCTATTTCCTTGAGCAGAGGGGACACAATTAACATAATGGGAAAACTCAGTTTCCTTGTCGCTGATGCCAGCGAACTCCGCTTTGCTCCTATAGTTGAAACTACCGAACCAGGAACCTATGAACTGAGGGGAACGGTACATGATGAGACATTCAATACTACTGTCTGGACTCCTTACAACTTTGAAGGCTTCTATTACAGCATAGATGAAAATGTCTCTACTGAAAGCCTTACCCTCACCGAAGAGATTAACGGAAGGTCGATTAGTGATGAGGCGCTTGTTTATTCAACCAGCCCGGCGCTTGTGAGATTTGAACGGGAAAGCTGGGGCTCTTATCAGGTCATAGGGTTTATGGCAGAGAAATATTTTGCAGGCTACCCCGCTAATACCTTTGAAAATTCAAGAAGTGTGAGTATACTTTCAGAAGATATTCTCTCAAAAGTCCTGATCGACGACGATAACAAAAGGTCCATGTTTACGGGCTCTTCCGTAGCGCTTGAGAACGGCTACTCCCTCAAAGCAGCAGAAGTCGACGTTAATGGGAACAGAGTACTTCTTGAGCTGTACAAGAACGGGCAACTTGTGGATTCTGGGATAGTTTCCAGTAATGGGGACTACATCTACGAAGCAGATATCGGTGGGGCCGAAGACATTCCGATGATAGCAGTCCACATCAGTACTGTTTTCCGTTCACGTGAAACGGATGCCGTATTCATAGAAGGGATCTTCCAGATCTCAGACGAATACATTGAGCTTTCCCAGGGTGATTCTTTTGGCAGGATGGAAATAAGCTCGATTTCCAGCTCAGGGGTCACAATGAGAAACGAGGACTCGATATCCCTTTCAAGAGGCAATACTGTTAACCTGATGGGCAATGTTAAGTTCAAAGTAGCCGATTCGTCTGTTCTGCGCTTCTACCCATTCGTTGAAGTTGAGACCGCTGCACAGGACCAGCTGGAGATTGAAGTGCCGGACGTCTTTGTAGTTGGGCAGACAGCAGAAATCCTGGTTACGGCAAGAGATGCTTCAGTCGGTGATGTTGAAGTCCGCCTTGCAAACCAGAGGATAGGGGCTACAGGAGATGACGGGATTCTTACATATACTCCCACTCAGGAAGGCAGTTTTACCCTCTCTGCAAACAAAACCGGCTACGTCTCCGGAAGTAAGAGCATAGATGTTGTCGGAGCAGGTGTCCTGAAACTATTAATCTCAGTCTCTCCTGAGAATATCAGAGAAGGGGACCAGATCAGTATAAAGGTTACCGAATCTGCAGAAAATAAGCCTGTCTCCGGGGCAGATGTTTTCTTCGGAGGACAGAAAGTTGAAGGGCAAACAGGCACGGCCGGGACTATCTCTTACTGGGTAACTGCTCCGGGCACATTTTCGGTAAATGCTACAAAAGCAGGTTATGAGGAAGGAGAAACAATCGTTGAGGTCTCGGAAGACAAAGCCAACTTTGAGTTCTCAGACCTTTTAATCGAACCGACTTCCGTTGAAGGCGGAGATGCGGTTACAATTGAAGTGAATGTTACAAACACCGGCAATATTGCAGGTGAAACCGAGGTTGAGCTTCTGATCAATGGCGAAGCCGTGGATTCAGAGACTGTAAGCCTGGATGCCGGTGAAAATAGAGTGGTAGAGTTCTCCCACACAGAGGAAGAAGCAGGAACGTATACGGTTGAAATAGGAGACCTGAGCGGAAGTTACGAAGTAACCGAATCAACTCCGTTCTTAAGCGGTATTGCAACCATCGGAGTACTTGCAACAGCGTTTATACTGCTCAGGAAAAGAAGGGACTGAAACGAACCCTACTTTTTCATAGCACAGACCGGAAGTTAAATTTTTGATTCCGGTTCTTCTTTTCTCTTTTTTTCTCTTTTTTCCTCTTTTTTTCTTCTTTTCTCTTTTTTCCTCTTTTTTTCTTCTTTTCTCTTTTTCTCTTTTCTCCCTCCACTTTTCCTAAACTATTGTTTTCTTTAATTTAAGGTTCTGATTAACTTAAGATCAAATTGGTTTGAGGTCTTATTGGCTTGAGATCTGGTCAGCTTAAACTCTGATTGACTTAAGACTCTAATTAAACAATTCTTTTAATCGGTTGATTTTTGTCCTGACGTCAGGCAGCTATGAAATAATATAAATAGAATAGTAGGCAGGAGTGTAAGTAAAAGAAGGAGTATCATGCTTGAATCCCTAACCGCCTTTATTGCTGATTACGGCTACCTGAACCTCTTTATACTGAGTTTTCTGGCTTCTACGGTTTTGCCTTTTGGGTCGGAAGCTCTGGTAGTTGCTCTCGTTTATCAGGGATTCAGTCCTTTTAATGTGGTTATGGTAGCTACTGCTGGCAACTTTCTTGGGTCATGCACCACTTATTATCTGGGCCTTAAAGGGCGGCATGTGCTTGAAAAGTATCTCTCTCCTTCACCTGAGAAGCTCGAGAAAAGTGAAAGACTTTTTAATAAATACGGGCTCTATACCCTGCTTTTTACCTGGGTTCCGGGTATAGGGGATGTGATTACTATGGTCGCAGGGCTTATGCAGCTCCCTTTCAGGTCTTTCTCAATCCTGGTTTTTCTTGGAAAATTCGGACGCTATTTCGCCATTGCTTATTCGGTAGTATTTCTCAGCGGATTTTAAGGTCTTTTAGTGTAAAATGAGTTGTAGGTTTTTATTTTAAGCAAAAATTGGATTCGGGTCACTAAACTTAAAAACCAGCTTTAAATGTAAAAACTACTTTTAAAGTTAAAACTCAGTTTTTAAACCATGGTCTGTCTGGATTCGATCAACTACATTTGTTGCGGGCAGGTTTGGATTTTTTAAACCGAATTTTTTGGTTTTGCTTTTTTTCTCTTTTTCCTGCTATTTTTTCCCATTCTCAAATGGATTTTTCATCAATCAGGACGATCTTCCTTTTAAATCTTCTTATTTTTCTTCTACAGTCTCCCCTGTTTTGCGATCTTATTTCAAGACTTCTTTTAAAAAAGAAGCAAATAGATATACTTATATATTTAAGAGTACAATACTTTTTTGCTAAAGCAATTTTAGTTGATTTTTGTTTGCTTTGCTTGCCATTTTGACCTGTCTTCCAGGTCCTTAAAACGGAAACTATCTACTGTTATAACCTCCATTTTTATTTTTTTCTCTTTTATTTTTGTTTACCTGGAATTATACAATTTTACTTTCTTTTATCTACTTTCTCCGTTTCCGGCTAATGAAAACTTGTTGTCCGCTTTCTCACATTATCTTAACTCAGTTACAGGCATTGATTTTTTTCCAAAATATTCTTTATATGATATAATCTCTTTATCGGTTTATTCTCTATATTACTCAAGTTTGCTTGTTCTTTTTTATCATTTCTAAAATTTTAGAGTTGCACTGGCTTCAAACTAATTTCATGAGTTCTCATGTGCCTGCTTCTCTTTCACCGTAACCTTTATGTATTTATTAACTCAATTTAACTTGACTTAATCCCACTAATATTTACTTGATATCCTTGCGGTGATCCCATGCATATTATGGAAGGTTTTTTACCGACTCCCTGGTGGCAGGTCTGGTTTGCAGTATCAATCCCCGTGATACTGTACGGCATTTACAAAATGAATCGGCTGGTCAACGAAAAACGCGAGATATTGCCCCTTCTTGCTGTCGCAGGTGCATTTATTTTCGTGTTGTCCTCCCTGAAACTGCCTTCGATAATAACCGGAAGCTGCTCTCATCCTACAGGGACCGGAATTGCAGCAATCATGTTCGGACCGGCAATTTCTGCAGTGCTCGGGATAATCGTCCTCGTCTATCAGGCACTTTTCCTTGCGCATGGAGGATTTATAACCCTGGGAGCAAATGTCTTCTCTATGGGTATTGTGGGTCCTGCATTTGCATACCTTATCTATAAAGCAGGGATGAAAGCAAAGCTCAATTTCTATGCTGTGGTCTTCCTTGCTACAGCCTTTGGAGACTGGGCAACCTATGTAACTACCTCTGTAGAACTTGCTCTTGCGTATCCTGCTGGAGATGTGCTTACTTTTGCAGGTTTCATGAGTTCATTCGGCAAATTTGCTGCAATCTTCGCATGGACTCAGGTGCCCCTTGCGATTATGGAAGGAGCTGTCAGTGCCCTGCTCTTCAAGTATGTGGTTAATATTAAGAGTGACATCCTTGTCGAATTAAAGGTCCTTGAAGACGCTGTCGTGAGAAAACTTAGAGGGACTTCCGCATGAGCAGAAAACTGGAACTTATTGTACTTGCGATTATCCTCATCTTTGCGGTACTGTTCATTTATATGTCTTCCACAACGGATGCTGAATATGGGGGAGCTGACGGAGAAGCTGAAAACGTGATAAATGAAATAACTGGAGGAACCTATGAGCCAAATGCAAAACCTCTCTGGGAACCTCCAAGCGGGGAAATCGAAAGCCTCCTCTTTGGCCTCCAGGCAGCTATCGGTGCAGGGATCATCGGTTACTTCCTGGGTTATTACAGGGCCAAAAGCAAATATGAGAAAGAACCGGAATATAAAGGGAAAAAATCACCCGAAGGGGATAGGCAATCTTTATAACCCTTTCTCCTGCCTCTTTTACTATACTTTTCTTGAAGCAGGAAAGTTTTTATCTTTTGCCTTTTATTTTTAACCTTTGATTTTTGCTAAATTCACTATTTGCGGGTTCCCCATATGACCAATATTCTTGATGATTATGCCCTTATGAGCCCCCTCAGGCACATAAATAACTGGTTGAAGCTGGCAATAGTTTTCTTTGGGCTGCTTTTGGGAGTCTCATCCACGTCTCCTATAACCCCTTTTTTCATAGCCTTTTGCATGAGCTTTGCAACAGTTGCTTTTGGAAGGACTCCACTTAAATTCTACCTGAAGCTCTTGCTCGCTCCTGCAGGCTTTGCGCTTACGGGTGTGATTGTCATTGCCTTTTTTTCCGGATCAGGGCAGGAACTTCTGTCTTTTGAGCTTGCAAGCTATCCTCTGGCTATAAGGGCAGACGGGCTTGAGCTTTCTCTTCTCGTGCTTTCACGGTCATTAAGCGGAATGTGCTGCCTTTACTTCCTTGCGCTCACAACCCCTATGATAGAACTCTTTGCCGTGCTCAAAGCTTCCAGGCTTCCGGAATCATTTATAGAGCTTTCCATGCTGATTTACCGGTACATCTTTGTTTTTCTGGAGATGGCACTTTCCATAAAATATGCCCAGACTGTGAGGCTCGGGTATTCAAATTTCAGACGCTCCCTCAGTTCAATGGGAATGCTTGGAAGCACACTTTTTATCAGGTCCTGGGAGCAGGGAGATAAGCTCTTCCTTGCTATGAATTCCAGGTGTTATGACGGAAAAATGACCCTCTTTGAAGTGAAAAGGTCTGTAAGGGCAGCAGAAATGCTGTTAACATCTGTTTATTTCCTTTCAGCTCTTGCACTTTTTTATTTCACAAAAAACATATCCATTATTTGAGGAACAGATCATGATTATTCTTGAGACCAGGAGCCTTAAATACACCTACCCTGACGGGACTGCAGCCGTCCAGGACATAAATATCGAGATAAAAAAAGGACAAAAGATAGCCTTCGTAGGGCAGAACGGCTCCGGAAAGTCTACTCTTTTCCTGCTCCTTAATGGGACATTAAAGCCGCAGGATGGTGAAATTCTCTTCCATGGAGCTCCTTTTAAGTACGACTCAAAGTCCTTGCGGGAAATCCGAAAGTCCGTGGGAATTGTCTTTCAAAACTCCGATGACCAGATTTTTGCTCCCACAGTATACCAGGACGTAGCTTTCGGGCCGGCAAATCTCGGTTACTCAAGAGAAAGAGTCGATGCCTCTGTACAGCATGCTCTTGAGCATGTAGGGCTAACCCGCCTGAAAGACAAGCCTCCCCACCACCTGAGTGGAGGGCAGAAGAAAAGGGTTGCAATTGCAGGTGTTATGGCTATGGAGCCTGAAGTGATCATTCTTGATGAGCCCCTTTCAAATCTTGACCCTGTAGGAGCAGACGAGATTGTGGACCTGCTCAACGAATTCAATCATTTCGGGAGCACGATCATTATCTCTACTCATGACGTAGATCTGGCATACCGCTGGTCTGATTATGTATACCTTATGTCAAACAGCAAACTTATAGGGCAGGGCACACCTGCAGAGGTCTTCAAAGAGCAGGAACTCCTTAAAAAAGCAGGTCTTCGCCAGCCCACCACCCTTGAGATTTATCACGAAATTGAAAGAAGGGGGCTGGCATACGGCAAAAACTCTCCCAAGACAATCCCTGACCTTGTCAACACTTTAAAGCCGCTCGACCTCATGTGGGTTGAAGTCCCTCCCGGTATCCGGGAAGGTGACAGCCTCAACCTTGGAGTCATGTATGGGGAATACGCAACCAATTCACCTTACGAGGCAATTAATGCAACTGTCCTGCACATCCACCCTGACGGCAGGGCTATTGTGGAGCTTAAACGCAAAGGTATCAAAGCCGGCGGGGTGCTGCTTTACGATACGGACAAATACTCTCTGCAGGAGGTCAGGCAAGTTATTAAAGACGGAGAAATAGTTTTCGTGGGAGCAATGGGCAAGAAGAGCAAAACTCTTGCCGAGCAGGACGGAATCCGCCTGGATGTTACTTCGGGAGTTATAGACAAGTCAATCCTTATGGCACTATGTGGAAAACGCTGCCTTATCTTAACAGCAGGCGGAATGGTCGACCATGCCCTGAAAAGAACCAGAGAATACGTGGATAAAAGCGGCATAGAATTTACTGTCGGTGTTATCAACAGGGAAGGCGGATGCAAGTGGCTTGATGAGACTGATGGAAATCTTGGAGAGCTTGGAATCTAACCTGACTTTGTCACGTTCCCTGACAGTGTAACATAAGTTCTGTAAAATCACAAATCTCAAGAAGTTATGTGGTAGAAAATTCAATATCTGAAGATTAATTTTTCCCTAATACAAAAAAATTTAACTTTAAATTTACAGCAAATTTGTTACACTGCCCATTCCCTTTGATTTTCCAGCAAAATTTATGACATTGAAATAATATATTAGTTGCCATTAATGAGATAACTTCTGATTTTATTCTTTCAAATCGGATATCTATAACAAAATATGTTTTTGAGGAGAGTTTTGGTCCCTATTTTCAAACAAAAACTCGTTCTTGCATTTCGAAGTGCATAGATTATCTTAAAGATCTGAAATGTCAAGGAATGTACTATCTTAAAATAGTCGACACTAACATATTCAATACTGATATTCAATACTGATATTTAATACTGAAATTTCATATTCAGCACTCTAAAATGAACCTTAAGGGGCAGGTAATAAGCTGTGTACGGCTGGATGGGAAACGTCCTCAGAGTGGACTTAAGCACGCAAAAAGTGAGCACGGAAGAACCGGACCCTGCGGTCTGCAGGGAATATATCGGGGGAAGAGGCTTTAACTCAAGGACCCTTTTCAGAGAAATCAGGCCCGGGATAGACCCCCTGGGGCCGGAGAACGTCGTTTGCCTGGCAACAGGGCCTTTCACTGCCAGCGGCCTTACGTCCTGCAGCCGGGTGGAGGTCAGCACTCTTTCGCCCTACAGCGGGATTCTCGGGGACGGGAACGCAGGCGGGAGTTTTGCTCATTTTCTGAAGAAGGCAGGGTATGACCAGATAATTATTAGCGGAAAGTCGAAAGTTCCTCTTTACCTCTGGATTGAGGACGAGCACGTTGAATTGAGGGATGCTTCGGACCTTATGGGGCTGAACACCTGGAAGACTACTGATACTCTTTACGAAAGGCACGGGAAAGATATCAGTGTGGCAGCAATAGGGCAGGGCGGGGAAAACCTGGTGCGTTTTGCAACCCTCATGTTTGACAAATACAACTCTGCTGCCCGAGGAAGCGGTGCGGTTCTGGGTTCTAAGAAGTTAAAAGCAATTGCGGTCAGAGGGAGAAAAAACGTCTCACTTGCCGATCCGGATGAGTTCCGGGACCTTGCAAGGGCGGACCGGGACTTTTTCTTAAACGACCCTTTCCAGAAAGAGGTTGTAGCTGTCTACGGTTCCCATATCGGGATGTTGCACTGGGGTCCGGGTTTTAGGAACTATGAAAAATATTTGTCTGAAACCGATGTCCCGGACACCCTGAAACCAGAAGCCTGGAAACAGTTCGAGACCGGAAGGTCAGCCTGCCGGAGCTGTGTTGTTCCTTGCAAGAATTCATTTAAGATCCCTGAAGGGGAGTATGAAGGCGAGGTGGGAAAAGCTCTGGAATACGAATGCATCTTCTGCCTGGGGACCAACTGTGGGATTACCGATCCTGTACCCATCATGGTTCAGGAAAACCTGGCTGATAAGTACGGGATCTGCGTCATAGCCCTTGGCAATGCTATTGCCATGGCAAAGGATCTTTACATGCGCGGGATTCTTACGGACCGGGACACGGGAGGACTTTCCCTTGACTGGGAGGACGCCGAGTCCCAGATCGAGCTTGTCCACAGGACGGCTCTTCGGCAGGGGTTCGGGAACCTTGTGGCAGAAGGTATGTACAGTATGGCAAAAATTCTCGGGAATAAGGCTATGGATTACTGTTACCACGTAAAAGGCCTCAGTCGCGGCCCTTACCCGGCAGGAGTCTTCGGACTTGCCCATGCTACATCCACCCGGGGCGCCGACCATCTGCGGGGCCGTTCCTGGGCTTATGGGGAAAATGACCCGTCGCTCTGGCCGGAACTGGTCAAAAAAGGGTATATCCCTGTGGAAGATGAGGTCAAAACCCTTATCCTCTCGGAAGAGGTGACAACCCTTACGGACATGATTGGGCGCTGCAAGGGAGCTGTAAACAACTGGGGAAGTGCTGTGCCCCTGGTTTTCAAGTATCCCCTGCTCGAAGGCCTGGCAAAGTTACTTAGGGCGGCCACTGGTACGGAATTTTCCGAAGAAACCCTGAAAAATGCCGCTGATAGGGTATACCTTATGGAGATGGCTTTCAACGTCAGGCAGGGAATCCTGATTGAACATGCCCGTTTGCCCCTGAAACCCGGACTTGCTGGCACTCCAAAAGGCGACCTGGAACTTGCAAAACACAAGGCAATGCTTGAGAGGTACCATATTCTCAGGGGCTGCGACCCCGAAACCGGGATTCCCACCCGGGAAAAACTTGAATCCCTGGGGCTTGGTTTCGTTGCAGATGAGCTGGCAGAAGGGACTGAGAACCCCTGCGGGTTTGGGAAATGGGAAGGTCCTGTCCTGTGGGGCCTGGAAACTTACCCGAAGGGCACACTCAGAGCTTGATTTTCTTCCTATCTTGATTTTGATCTCATATCATATGAAATTCAGAAAGCTGAACAAAAAGGTATCAATTCCTGCTGTCACTGAAATTATGATACTTCATAATCCTCTGAAAGTGATGAATGCTACACAACTTGCCAGGAAAATAAATCTGGATAAGGAGATGAGAATTAGGGCAGGACTAAGCAGGGTAAAAGGATCATAATATTCAAGAATGTGATTGAAATAGCATGGATTCCAGCTATTGATACTGGTAAGTCTATATTTTTGCTGGAACTGGTTGTAAATTTGTAGTAGATAAGGCTCTCAACTAAGAGATATAGGATTTAGATATAGGATTTGCAGAATGGGAAAATGAATAAAAATTTTTTAAAATCATGGGGCAGCTGGAATAAAAAAGGAAGTATAATCCGAAAAAAGAAGTTAATCTGACAATGTCAAGCTAATATTTTACTTTGTTTACTTTTTTCTTTTCCTCTTCATTTCCCTTTCTCTTCATTTTCTTTTTCCTTCTCATTTTCCTTTTTTCCTTTCATGTTCAGGTTCTTTTTTGAAACCTTTTTTAATACATCTCCCGCCAAAATTTAGAAATTCTCATTGTAGCGTCCCAACAATTTCAATATCTATAATAACTTACCTTTCTTAATACCAGACATGCATGAGATTATTTGTATCGATGAAGGCAGCCTTCCCACGCCTGAAGGTGTCACGCGGGAATGGGTAAAGGCTGCAGCCGAAAATCGAAGTGAAGATGAAAAACTCTTTTCAATAATAAGGGAGGCTTTCCAGAGGAAAATTGATGCTGGAGTGCACGTTCCCACATATCCTCAGTTCAGGGATATGATAGGTCAGTTTCTTGATGTCATAAAAGACGAAAAAAACTGCAGTGAACCTTATGTGTTGAAAGAGGAGAATGCAAAGATCCTTGAGCTGGAAATAATCGATGGAGTCGCAAAACAATATAAAAAAGAGACAGGAAAGACTCTTGAAGTCAGGGTATGTATTGCGGGCCCTACGGACATGTATCTTCAGGCTTTCGGGGCAACAGCTTTTGTGGATGCATATCATCTCCTTGCAAAGGATATTGAGAAATTCGTTAAACAGGCATTTAAAACAGCAAAAAATTTCGAGATTAAAGTTATAGCTCTGGACGAAATCAGCCTGGGATTAACAGATAAAATTCGGTTTTCTGATGCTGATATCTCTTCGGCTCTTACCGTTGCGTCTACCTACGCCAGGCAGCAGGGGGCGGATATGGAAATTCATCTATATTCACCATTGAAGTATAAGCTCATATGTGAAACTCCTATCAATGTTATAGGATTTGAATACGCAGGAACTCCTTCCTATATTGACCTTCTGGACAGAAAAGTGCTGGAAGATTCGGATACTTATGTAGGAGTCGGGGTGTCGAGAACCGATATTTTCAGCCTTGTAAGCATTGTTAATGAAAAGTACGGAATTAACGCATGGAAGGAAAAGGAGTATATGCAAAAGATAATAACTGAAATGGAGACACCGGCTGTTATAAAAAAAAGGCTTGAAACGGCATATTCTATTCTTGGAGACCGTATCAAATATGCGAATCCGGACTGCGGGCTGGCGTTCTGGCCGGATCAGGGACTCGCTTTCGAACTGCTTGAGAATACAGCAAAAGGTATCAATCAATTCAACTCGGAAAAGAAGGAAAGATGAATAGATTAAACTGAGATAAACTGAGATAAACTGAGATAAACTGGGATAAACTGAGAGCATGTCAGGAATCGATGCCTGCTATAAACATCACTTTTACCTGCCTGCTATAAACATCACTTTTACCTGCCTGCTATGAATATCACTTTTATCTGGTCTGTTAGATATGTTACTTTTAGCTGAGCCCTAAAACATTTTTGTCCGGATATTGAGATGCATCTTTATGAAAAATTACAGGATTATAATTCCATATAAGTCTTCTTTAGCAGAAGTGCATCTTCTTCCATAATAGGGCTTTCGCAGATAACGAGCCCTTTTACTTCGAACTCTTTAAGAGCTCTCAGGAGTTCCGGATAATTAAAATCTGATTCCTTAAGGGTCAGATGTCTTTTTTCCCCATTCCTATCGTATTCTATTCCCGAGACATGCATATGCATATTTTCAAGGCCTTCTTTCCCAAGGGTATCTTCTACTTTTGAGAGAATTGCCATAAACTCGTGATAGGAATTTTCCTTTCCTTCCCTTGCATGCATGTGGGAAAAGTCCAGACAGGGCATGACACCTTCAATCTCTTCGCTCAGGGCAAGCACTTCATCAAGAGTCCCAAACTGCGCACGTTTGCCCATAGTCTCCGGGCGAAGGACTGCGGCTATGCCTTCATCCCGGAACTGTCCTGCAAGCTCTCCTAGGGCTTTTGAGACATTTTCATAAACAGACTGTTTGCTGCTCTTCTGGTAAAAGGCTGCGTGAAGAACGATGGATTCTGCTCCGCAGAGGCTGCCTATTCTTGCAGCCTGATAGATTCTTTCCATGCTGGCTTTCAGTTTCTCTTCTTCCGGGGAATTCAGGTTAATATAATAGGGTGCATGTACGCTCAGAGCTATATTTTCTCTTCTGGCCGTTTCCAGCACGTTTCTTGCTCCTTTTTCGCTCATGCGCACTCCCTGTACGAACTCAAGCTCCATGCACTCGAGGCCCAGTTCCCTGACCCGCTCGATCCCTGCAATGCTATTGCTGGTTTTTGTGCTCTTGGGAACCCCTGCAGTTCCAAAAATAAGTTTCATCGGTGACATGTTTTTTAGAAATTTCGCTTTAAAATAAATTCATTTTAAGTTTCGCTTTAAGTTTCATTTTAAGTTTCGTTTTAAATTTCTTTTTAGGCTGTTTCTCCAGCTTTTTCTTTTTATAAAGTCCCAACGAAGTCCTTTAACTGTTTTGCCTTTTCCTGGGATACTTTTTCTGCTACTACTGCGACCAGTTCTTCAAAATCTTCATCAAGAGACTGGACATCTTCTTTTCCTTCAAGGGCAAGCCCAACCAGATAATCGAGTTCGTCAGCATCCAGCCGTTCGAGCCTTTCCCTGAAGTCTTCCGGTGATTCGGCAAACTTATGTGAGACCGGGCGCAGAATAAAAGGAAAATGGTGTCCTGCTTCTTTTGACATCGTTTTCCCCCCGGCTTCCGGGGCGAGCTTATTAAAGATATCAATGTCCTTTTGTGTAAATTCTCTGGGCATATTATCACTTTATTACTCATTATTTTATCCTGATTTATACCTGTTGCAGGGGAAATTTTCAGAGAATAATGGGGATTCGAGAGTTTTTAAGCCTTTTTCAAGCTTCTTTTTTCAACCTGCCATGCCTGTCAATTTCTCCTTTTGCAATTCTCGTAGAGGAAATCGGGATCCCATCTTCAGCCATAACATACTCAACATATACAATTTCCAGAGGCTTCTTTTTTTTCTTTTCTCTGATTTTATTAATTTTCAGGGCAACCGGATAGGTCTCAGGGGAGACAATTATGTAGTCGAAGTCCTCTTCCAGAGTCGGGCCGCAGGGATCGCTCAGCCTGGTAACTTCGTATCTCTCTTCCGGAACCCCCTTTTCTTTTATATACTCAAACAGGCGCTTCCTCCTGTTCTCATAGTCGTCGACGCTGTGGTTTTTTTGCAACATCTCGTCTGAAGTAAGCCCTATGTGGACTTTTCCACTGCCTGCTAGCTCGAATGCTTTTTCAATTAATCTGGCGTGTCCGTCATGAAGATACTGAAACGTACCGCCCAGGGCGACCTTTGGCATGATGGGTGGATAATCTACTAAGTAAAAAGAAGTTTTGGTTTTTTTCAGTTTTTTGAGAGCTGTCTTTATTTTTTTCTTTCTTTTCCTCTTTTCTTTTGAAAGTATAAGTGCCTGAAAATAACTCTTATTATTCCCTTTTTTGCCGCGTTTTTTCGAGCAAACCGGTGAATTTCATATGCGGTTCAGAATACTTTCACCCTGCCTCCTCTAGTTATATATACGTGCAAAACCATAATGAAGCCACCGTTATGCACCTTACATAAACATGTGCATCTAGGAGAATTTGTAATGAGCGAAATAGCACTCGAAGAGTTGCCAGGAGTTGGCCCTGCTACTGCAGAAAAACTCAAAGAAGCCGGATTTAATACGATTGAAGCAGTCGCTGTAGCGTCTCCTTCCGAACTTGCAACAACAGCAGAAATTGGGGAATCCACTGCTGCAAAAATCATCAATGCCGCAAGACAGGCTGCTGATATAGGGGGGTTCGAGACCGGAGATCTCGTCCTTGAAAGAAGGAAACTGGTTGGCAAACTTACTACCGGTTGTGAAGAATTTGACGAAATGATGGGCGGGGGCATAGAAACTCAGGCTATTACCGAATTATACGGAGAATTCGGCTCAGGGAAGACCCAGGTGGCTCACCAGCTCGCAGTCAATGTCCAGATGGACAAAGAACATGGAGGTCTCGGTGGATCCGTAATTATTATCGACACTGAAAATACCTTCAGGCCGGAAAGGATCACCCAGATGGTAAAAGGGCTTGCCGAGAAATATGGAATGGAACTTAACCCTGAAGAATTCCTGCAAAACATCCATGTCGCCAGAGCATACAATTCCAATCACCAGATACTTCTTGTAGACTCTGCAACAGACCTGGCAAATGAACTCAAAGAAATGGGTAAACCCGTTCGTCTCCTGATTGTTGACTCTCTTATGGCTCACTTCAGGGCTGAATACGTAGGAAGAGGAACCCTTGCAGACAGGCAGCAGAAGCTTAACAAACACATGCACGGCTTGCTCCGCTTCGGAGACCTGTTCAATGCCTGTGTTGTTGTTACAAACCAGGTTATGGCAAAACCTGACGCTTTCTTTGGCGATCCTACAAGGCCAGTCGGGGGGCACATAGTCGGTCACACGGCAACCTTCAGGCTTTACCTTAGGAAATCCAAAGGAGAGAAGAGAATTGTCCGCCTCGTAGACTCTCCCAGCTTGCCCGAAGGGGAAGCAGTTATTGCGGTTACTATGGCCGGACTTACTGATCAGTAAACTCTGAGCCAGAGCTCGATCAGAGCCATATATTGCGAACCAGATATTGCAGGTATTAGAGCTCGGGCTTAAAATCGCAGCTTAAAATTAGAGTCTAAAATTAGAGTCGGTTTGAAAGGGCCTTCAATTCAATCCAGACTTAAGAGCAATTAATGGGGGAAGCATTTTATTCCTCCATTCCTATATTTTTTTAATGAAATTCAAAGCTCTTGTTGTTGACATTGACGGGACAATTACCTGCGAAAACAGGGAACTCCATCTCGGAGCCGTCAAAAAAATGCGCACCCTTAAAGTTCCTGTAGTTCTTGCTACAGGCAACATTTTATGTTATGCAAGGACAACATCAAGGCTTATCGGCCTTGGCGGAGCCGTGATTGCTGAAAACGGAGGTGCCATTACTATCCGCTACGATTTGCAGGGGACTTTTGAAGAAAGCCTTGAAGAATGTGAAAAAGCTTTTTCTTTCCTCTCCAGGTATTTCAAGCTAACCAAACTCGATCCCATGTACCGTAAAACCGAAATTGCTCTCCGTCGGGACTTTGACCTTGAAAAAGCCAGAACCCTCTTAAATATTCAGCCCTTCGATATCGAACTTGTCGACACCAAATATGCAATCCATATTAAAAGCACTAAAATCAACAAAGGAATCGGCCTACTGAAGCTTGCCGGGATGATGGGCCTTGAAGCCGAAGACTTCGTGGCAATAGGAGATTCCGCAAACGACGTTGAAATGTTTGAAGCCGCAGGGTTTGGAATTGCCGTTTCTAATGGTGACGAAAGAATAAAAGAAGCTGCCAATTACGTAACAGAAGCATCATTTGGGGACGGAGCTATAGAAGCTATCGAATTTCTTGAATCCAACGGCTGGATCTAAAAACTGCAACAGGAACACCTCCTTCAAGAAGCCCCTGATTAATTTTTAATTGCGAAATAAATCTTTCAGCCCTAGATCCCACTGTTCCCACATCTCTTTCCTGGTACTGCTCTTCTTTAATATTTCAACAACAATCGGATTTGGCTCTTTGAATATTACGGGATGGTCCTCTTCTCCGCGCTCTTTATTGACCGGCCAGGCAATCTTTTCTTCGCATACGGAAAACTGAGCGTCCACACCCGATTTATTTCCTCTTGCGTCCAGCCTTACCCATCTGTCTAAGTCTTTCAGATATACAGCGTTCAGGCCATGCAGGACTTTCCTGTTAATTCCTTCCTGCCCTGAACAGAGTTTCTGGTAACAAAACCCTGCAGGTATTCCGAAATATCTCAACATGGCTGCAAGCAGGTGAGATTTGGCACAGCAGATCCCATGCCCGAGTTCCAGAACTTCTGATGCTTTACAGGTGACCTCCTGTGCATCTATGTCTCCTGAGTGGTCAATGTCGTCCCGGACAAACTCATAAATTCTCCTGATCAGGATGATTTCGTTTTTCTCTTCCATGCCCTCCACACCTTCCATATTTTCCATTTTTTCCATATCTTTCTCTAATTCAAGGCACTTATCAGCAATCAGCTGATGGTCGTAGTTTATGACATCGCTCTTTTTGAGGTAGTCCTGAATATTGTTGCTTTCTGCGCGCATCCTGGTCACCTTACTCATCTGTCAGTAAATACTACAAATCACTATAAAATTTGAGCTGATAAGAGAGCTACTTTTTTATTGGTCTGGACCTATAAATATTCACAAAATACTGTGATTTTGCTTAAATTGGAAAGGAAGTAATTATGCGTATGGTGTGGGGAAAAATAGTATGGCAGAGGACGAAATCCAAACTATACAAAGAAATGTTGAAAAAGACCTGTTCGACGAACAAAGCAAAATTCTGGATAGGTTTTATTCGCTGATAATCCTGACATTTACAGCATTTGGTTTCTCTATTACATCCCTTACTTTTATTTTCGGGAGAGGAGGCACCAGCTTCCGCGAAGCTTTTAGTTCTTATCATGTCTCTTTTTCTTTTTTTTGTTTATTTCTGGCTTTTTTAATCTCAATTATTAACGTGCTGTCAATATTTCACCATAGAAGGCTGGTAAGGAGAGGTGGCATGATAGGATATAGGGAGGGTAATGAACTGGTAAGTAATAATTTGAAATTATATCTCGATATTTCAAGGCAAAAAAATTACTATGCAATTGCAATTACTTTTATTGGACTCGGACTCACATCTCTTCTTAATCACTTTTCGCAGCATCGTGGCATATCGGTTGTACTTACTGCCGGATTTGTTGTGATAGTAATGTTGCTGATACGCAATTCCCGCAGATATCTTTCCTGATTATACGACGAAGATTGCTCGGTATACATAAAGAGATGACCTTCATGATTTCCTTTTCAAGACTCTCCTTCATGCCTCTCTCTTCACGACTTGCCAGACCAAATAATTCTATCTTTAACCGACCTTATTTTTGTAAGTTATATATTTTGTTTTTTTCGTGTTTTTTGTTCATTTTCATCTTAATATATCATTAATACGTCTTATATATTATTAATAAATTACCTAAAAGTACTAATCTATCATATATTATTGAAGAAACATGTTAACATTTAAATAGTATAAATCCTCATTACTATTCATACTGGCAAAAAGCCAGGTTTCCTTCAGAAAGCCTTAACCCACATTATTTTTCCTGGTAAGGAGAAAAGTGTTGTTAAGCGCCAGGGATTAAAGATAATGCTAAAAGCAACATCCTGCAGGATATGAATAATCTCCGTAGGGAGCACAAAAGCTGCAGGTGTTGTCAGGAATTTAAAAGTAAGCAGAAGTAAAAGGGGAATATTATGGAAACTGAAAGAAAAGGCGGATTTGTTAAAGAACTTCCTATGGAAATCCAGAAAATCTTAAAGAATACAGATTTTCCTGTAAACAGGAAAGACATTATTGAGCAAGAAAGAAGGAATGGAGCAATCCCGGATATACTTCAGGGACTGGGCATGCTTCCGGACAGAAAATATTATAGTGCTGAGGATGTCGCAGATGAGCTTCATAAAATCTACATGGGGGTCCCTGCCTAAAAAACGTAATTTCTTTTTTTAATTTGTTTTCAGGAGTGGGGAAAAATATCTTTGGTTTTTCGCTTTAGGAATGAAGGTATAGTATCATTTCCTAACTAATTTTCAAAAACGGTGTTAATAACAAAAATAGTTGAAATCATATTTCCGTTGTTTACAATAAATTTCAATTATTTATCTGTTTAAATTCTTATTCTTCTCCAATCGCTTTGCGCACTATATTTCCGTCCATGATGGTTACCGTTTGGTTTTTGCAACATTGATGCTTTTAACCTGTAATTCTCGTTCGTAAATACCTGTTCAAATTCTATCACAAAATGGATAATATAGCATACTTGAAAAATAGTAAGAGTATAGTATTTTGGTAAAATATGCAAAAAACAGCAAATATATCTATGACAATGTTATGATACTTTTACAGCTTGGTTAATTTTTGTAAAGGAGTATGGAAGTAATGGATTTCATAGATCAAATAAAAGTATTAGCTGCTAAAATTCCAAAATTATCTGAGAGCATAAAAACCGAAGAGGCCACAAAAAATGCCCTTGTCCTACCTCTGCTAAACATACTGGGATATAATGTTTTTGATCCTACTGAAGTTGTTCCTGAATTTACAACTGATTATGGTACGAAAAAGGGTGAGAAAGTTGACTACGCTGTTATGCAGGATGGTAAGCCAATAATACTAATCGAGTGTAAAAATATTGATGCGGACTTGGATAAAGAACATGCTTCTCAACTGTTTAGGTACTTTAGTGTAAGCGACGCAAAAATTGGGATTCTAACAAATGGGATTGTATATCGCTTTTATACAGATATTGATGCTCCAAATAAAATGGATGATAAAGCGTTTTTGGAGATTAACTTACTAGATATCAAAGAGCCTTTGATAAATGAATTAAAGCGATTCAAGAAGGAGTCCTTTAATATTAATGATTTGGCGAATGTAGCCTGTGAATTAAAATATACAAAAGAAATAAAAATCATTCTTGCTAGCGAAATTAATTCTCCTTCTGAGGAATTTGTCAAATATTTTGCTAAAAAAGTAACTAATGCTCCTTTTACTCAAAGTGTTCGTGAAAGATTTACAGTCCTCACAAAAAATGCTCTCAACCAATTCATCAATGACAGGATAAATGATAGGCTAAAATTTGCTATGTCTGAAGATTCACTTTCTTCCAATCCAACAGAATATGTACAATCATCAAATTTGAATGAAGGAAATGAATCACCTTCATCTGACACTATAAATAATAATCCTGAAGGCATTGTAACCACTGGAGAAGAACTGGAGGGTTACTATATTATAAAGGCAATCCTTCGTGAAAGCCTAGATCTAAAAAGAATTGCTATCAGAGACAAGAAGTCTTACTGTGGTGTATTGTTAGATGACAATAATAGAAAGCCAATTTGCCGTATGTATTTCAATACTAAACAAAAATATCTAGGCTTATTTACTGGGGATAAAGACGAAGAAAAAGTTCCCATACAGGATTTAAATTGTATATATAATTACGCGGATAAACTGAAAAGTACAATTAATAGTTATGATAACGGGAAACAAGACGTTGAAGGTACAAATTAAATTCCTAAAAAACCTCCATTTTTTAGGAGTCATGGAATAAAGAAAAGAGGTTTATTCTTTTTCAACCCTGCAAATCCTTTTTCCTCCAAATGCATGAATTGTCCTCGTCCCTGCAGCACATTTTCCCCATTGCTCTATCCCCTTCGGGATAAATAATTCGTCCCCCGGATTGAGGACAAACTCCTCATCATTCAAAAACACTGTATATTGCCCGCTAATGCAGATCATCCACTCGTCAAATTCATGAGTATGCTTTTTAGAGACCCTGTCAGAATAACAGGTCCAGAAAGCCATCTGGCTGCCGTCCGCGCCTTCGTAAAAATAGCCGTTAATATCTTCGGTGTTTTGCTCTTTACTGCTGATGTGATTGCTTTTGCTTTTCATAAAGTCCGGAAAATCTTTCACGCCTGAAAACCTCTCAGCAATATTAACAAAAACAATTCAGCATCATTAAGCGTTTCAGTATATTTATTACTTTAGCAGACATCAAACTATTGAGGTGAAGAAATGCCAGCAAGAAAAGTAAAGAATGATAATAAAGAAAAAGAACTAATGGAAAAACTGGAATCAATAGAAGAACTAAGAGAAGATACGGCAGAACAGATAAATATAGAAAAGGAACCCGATGAAAGCAAAAGGCCTAAATAAACAGCATGTTACGAATTGAAGTTTAAAAAACATGCGAATTTTATTTAACCATCAAGCAAATTTTTATTCATGAATCATTAATTTTTTAAGAACATTTTGTATAAATTCGCGCTTAGAACTTACAAGCCGTAATATCAGTCCTGAACTGCTCAGCTAATCTCATTTGAGTTCAATTATCAGGTCACCAGCACAGTCAACAAGCATAGTTTTTATTTTCAAAAATTCGGTTTTCCGCTCAGGATCGTATGGTACAATCCTTTAATGCTTTTCATTTTTACATCCATGTTTATTGATCCCGTGTACCTGTTGATTGCTTAAATTAATAGTTCTCCTTCCAGCACCGTAAACGCTTTCCCTGATATTAGAACCCGTTCCCCGATAACTTTTACTTTCAGGACGCCACCGCGTTCCGAAGCCTGATATGCCATGAACTCGTTCTTGTTCAGCTTCTTTTGCCAGTACGGTCCCAGGCAACAGTGAGCCGACCCTGTAACCGGATCTTCCCATACTCCTACTTCCGGAGCGAAAAACCTGGATACAAAATCATGTTCTCCGGATCTGGCTCTGGCTGTAACGATTATTCCCCTTGCCGGCACTTTGGAGAGTTTCACAAAGTCTGGCTTCATTGTCCTTACTATTTCTTCCGACTCTACTTCTACCAGATAATCAAATATATTCTTCCCGACATAGACCGCTTCAACTCCGAGTGATTCAAGTAATTCTGCCGGCGGTTTTGTTTTTTCTTCAGGCAGCGCCGGAAAATTTAGTTCGATCCAGCCCTTGTTCATTTTCGCTGTCAATAAACCGCTTTTTGTGCTGAATTTTGCTTCCTGATCTTCCTTTAAATATCCTTTTTCCCATAGAATATGCGCACTCGCCAGCGTTGCATGCCCACAGAGGTCGACTTCAGAATCAGGTGTAAACCACTTCAGATTATATCCGTCTTTATTTTTAACAAGAAATGCGGTTTCAGACAGATTCATCTCACGGGCTATGTTCTGCATTAATTTCTCATCCAGCTTTTCGCTCAGTACACATACACCCGCCGGATTTCCCGAAAATGGTTTTTCTGTAAATGCGTCTACCTGATAGATTTTCATTATTAATGCTCCTTTCTCAGGGCAATGTCGTTGTAATGATTCGATCTTAGAGGCTACGAAGTCAGATGGGGCGGCGGGGTCTTCATGAAAAATTAAGTTTACAATTTGGTGGCTATAATTGAAACCATGTTAAATGGTTCCCGCCTTCAACTTCCTCATTTCTATATCCCTGCAGGCATAAGTCATTATTACACGAAAACCAGTCCTGCCAGATTCTTTTAAGCAGCTTATCTTTATATTATTTAATACTTACCAGATCAGAATTTTTCCACAGATTATACAACCAATCACATGATTTCGGAGTTAAATCCATATACTCAAACCGGTATGACACTAATTCTACGGGTTCAATTCGGGAAAACAAAAAGAGATCCTCTATCAGCCGGGGCAGAAGAGAATATATCAAAAAGGGTAAAAACAGGGTCTGAAAGGAAAGTAAAGAACTCTTTCCTTTCTGTTTAAATTATACCCTTGCTTTCATTTTATCTATGATAATATAGTCTTTGACGGCGCTTACGGAGTCGAAAGGAATCAGGATATAGTTGTCTTCTTTTTTGTATCTTGATGCATCAAAGGCGGGGTTTGGAGTGACCATAAGGTCTATGATACGCCCTCCTTTAATTTCAATTACGATATTGCTCAGCGTTCCGATCTCCGTTCCGTCGGTAGCCATCACCTGTTTGTTGAAGAGGAGGTTTCTTGCAAATACTTTAGACATTCTTATCTTGTCTCCATGCTCAGTGTTATGCGGGACTTGGGTAAAGCTGGCTTTCAGTTTAAATACCTTTACTTCCGGTATTTTATTAAATTTGAAGCTATATACTTTATAAACTCTTCCTTTTTAAGAGTTACTCATTTAAATCCTTACCTGTACCCCACTAACCCTGCTGTTTCTACCGGTCTCTGGCCTCCTTTAAACTGTTCTTCAATCTTCTCGTAGAACTGAGCAATATTCTCGGTAATTGTGGGTTTTACTTTCTTCAGGGCTTCTCTGAAATGCCTCATCTCGATCGCTTCGGTATCGAAGTTTTCTCTAAGAGCAAACATTACAGCCTCTCTGCATACCGCTTCTATATCCGCACCCACATATCCTTCCGTTATGCTGGCGAGGTTTTCAAGGTCCACGTCATCTGCAAGAGGTGTATTTTGCGTGTGAATCTTAAAGATCCTCAGCCTGCCTTTGCGGTCAGGTGCCCCGACATATACCAGCCTGTCAAAGCGGCCTGGGCGCAGGATTGCAGGGTCAAGCAGATTAGGACGGTTAGTTGCGGCAATAATGACCACGTCTTTGAGAGTCTCAAGTCCGTCCATCTCTGTCAGCAGCTGATTGAGCACCCTTTCCGAAGTCCGGCTGTCGGTAGATTCCATACCCTGCATGGCGGCAATGGAGTCGATTTCGTCAAAGAAGACAACACAGGGAGAGACCTGCCTTGCTTTCTTAAAGGTTTCACGAATTGCTTTTTCCGATTCTCCAAGCCATTTCGAGAACATCTCCGGTCCTTTGACGCTTATGAAATTGGCATTTGACTCTCTGGCAACAGCCTGGGCTATCAGGGTCTTTCCTGTTCCGGGAGGTCCGTAAAGAAGGATTCCTTTTGGAGCCTTTATACCCATCTTGACAAACTTCTCCGGGTTTTTAATAGGCCACTCGACAGCTTCGATGATTGCATGCTTTGCTTCATCAAGGCCTCCCACATCTTCCCAGCCGACCGATGGCATCTCGACAAAGATCTCTCTCAGAGCTGAAGGCTCGGCTTCAAGCAGGGCATCTTCGAAGTTCTTTTTGGTGACAATAATCTTCTCGAGTCTCTCAGGCGGAATTGTCTCTTTTTCGAGGTCAAGGTCAGGCAAGTTTTCCCTGAGGCATCTCATTGCTGCTTCCTGAACGAGAGCCAGGAGGTCCGCTCCTACAAAGCCCTGCGTCCTTTCAGCCAGAGACTTGAGATACAGGTTTGTCTTCTCTTTCTTTTCCCTCTCAAGGCTAGTCTCATCTACTTCGATTTCGATTGCGGCTCCGGTTTCTATTTCAGCGGCACGTTTAATTTCGGCTCCGACCTCGGGTTCTGTTGCCAGGCTTTCGTAGTCTTTCTCGATTGGCATGCCCCGGGTATGGATCTGCAAGATTTCGTACCTGTCTTTGGTATCAGGCACACCGATGTGAATTTCTCTGTCAAAGCGGCCTGGCCTCCTGAGCGCAGGGTCAATTGCATCCACACGGTTGGTAGCCCCTATGACAACTACCTGCCCTCTTTCTTCCATACCGTCAAGCAGGGTCAGGAGCTGGGCAACCACTCGCCTTTCTACTTCTCCTGTTACGTTTTCTCTCTTCGGAGCAATCGAATCTATTTCATCAATGAAGATAACTGAAGGTGCATCCTGAGTTGCTTCTTCGAATATCTTCCTTAACCTTTCCTCACTTTCCCCGTAGAACTTTCCTACTATTTCAGGACCGGCAATATAATGGAAGCTTGCTCCCGATTCATTTGCCACGGCTTTCGCAATCAGAGTCTTTCCTGTTCCGGGCGGGCCGTATAGAATGACTCCTTTAGGAGGTTCTATATTAAGGTGGGCAAAGAGCTCAGGGTGTTTCATGGGCATCTCTATCATTTCGCGGACGCGCATGATTTCGTCGCCCAGCCCTCCGATGTCTTCATATGTAGTGACACCCCTCGTTGCTTTTTCATAGCCCTGCACAGGCTTTTTCCGGAGTTCAATGCTTGTGGTTTCCGTAATCAGGACAATTGTATTTGCAGGGTCGGTCTCGACAGCAACCAGGGGAATTACCTGGCTTGTTGTCAGGGACTCTGTCATTGGCTGAGACATTGAGTTTATAATAGGAATTATGTCTCCCTTGAATACGGGCCTTTTCAGGATATGGCGTTTTATGATCTCATTTGCATGTTCCCCAAACTGCAGTTCAGGTCCGCCCTGTGTCATGCTTTCAGGAAGCGCCAGAATTAGTTTTTTTGCCTCCGGGGCGTCGACCTTTTTAATGGTCACTTTCTCCCCTATGGAAACCCCTGCATTCTGCCGGATGAAGTTATCAATGCGTACAATCCCCTGTTCCCAATCCTGCCTGTCCGCTCTCCATACCTTTGCTGTGGTCTTTTTCTTCCCCCTTATCTCCACAATGTCACCGGGAGAGAGCTGAAGT
>OBLN01000129.1_pt1 | contig 27524 bp, 26 predicted proteins | sample 1519301 | NCBI WGS metagenome assembly OBLN01 (sample SAMEA2452533, study PRJEB22499) | sediment metagenome | reverse complement strand
CCATAGTTAATTTATAGAACTCTTTTGCAAATTGGGATTAGAAGTGATACAAATAAATGAAAATAATAGTGACATTCCGGACATGATCAGGATGATACACGACTCAACATATAGGATCGTATTGGCAATAACCGGCGGTGGCACAGAATCGATCGGAGAATTGTTACGGCATGGCAGAGGGTCAGACACAATGATAGAAGCAATCGTTCCCTATAGCAAAGAGTCTCTTGATAGTTTTATCGGAAAAGAACCATCAAGATATGCTTCAATAGACACTGCAAGAGATATGGCAATGTCAGCTTACAGACATGCTTTGTATCTAAACTCAATGACAGAAAAAAATGACCATGAGAATCTGATAGGCATTGGTGTTACATGCAAACTTGCAAGAATCACAAATGAGCGTCAAGGCAGACAACATGAGATCCACTTTGCTTCACAATCGTATTTTAAAACAACTTCATCAAGTCTTTTTTTAAAAGAAAATACCAGCCGGGAAGAACAGGAAGAAATTGCAACAGAATTTATCATTGAAAATATAGCATCTTTATGCAATCCTGATGAAAAACTGCAATACTCCGTGCTTAAAAAAAAAATGGTAAAGGAACTTATTAAAGATGAGGCGGAGGCAGAGTTGCCCCTGGCTGAATTATTACTTAAAACCCTTGAGAACATCAATTCAGAAAAGGACGTTCAACCCTTGAAGATCGACCTTGGAATAAATGATAGCAAACCCAGAATCATATTTTCAGGCTCCTTTAATCCATGCCATGCCAAGCATATTGAGATGGCAAAAATTGCTGCTGGTAAATACAACGAACCTGTTAACTTCGAAATCTCACTGGCAAATGTTGACAAGCCACCAATTGATTATATCTCACTTAAAGAAAGAATTAACTCACTATTAAAATACAGGGAAGAAAAATATATGGGAAATATTTTTCTCACAAATTCACCCTTATTTGCAGAGAAAGCGATCCTTTTCCCCAATTCCATATTCCTCATAGGTACAGATACCCTGAACAGGCTTTTCAATGAGAAATATTACAGGAACGGGGAAGATAAACAAAGCCTTTTGAAGCATTTTCAGAAATATAACATTAGATTCATGGTATTTAGAAGAAATAATGCAGACATTGATATGGATATGGAAATTCCTGACATCTGTGACCTGGTACCACTTGACAGGTATGCTGATGACGGCACATCTTCAACAATGATAAGGAAAAAAAGAAGAGAAAAATGTTCTGACCATGTTATTTGATCTTACATGCATTGTAAATACGTGGATGACCGCGATATTCATTGTTCTGAAGAATATCGGCATTAACAGCATTTGCAAGCTTGTGAACTATTTTTTGTGCTTTTACAACACACCCGACATCCATATTATCCCATTTACCGGATGAGATATTATCAAGTACTTCCTTCAAATAGGATAATTCATCCTGATTAACACATGTATCAAAACTGACACATCTGTCAGCTTCTTTTGTCATTCCCCTGATACTGCGAAACATACTGTCCAGGCAGGAACTTGTCAGTTCATGAGCAAACTTATGTTCTGAGGGAATAACATTTTCCTTATGGTAATGTACTTCCGCCAGGAACAAAAACCTGTCACACTCGTAGAACCAGTCTCTTAAGTTATATAACAAATTCATTCCACTCTTTGTTTTTATAGATTCTAAAGCTATAAAAAACTATTTCCCGAATAATGCATGATGTCGCAGCTTATTGATTATCACTTATGAACGAGTTACTTTCCAGATATCGCTTATACCATACAAACCAGGGAGTATCAAGCAATCCAATTAGATTCTTAGCCACGATCTGTCCGATTATAAGAGGAACAAGTGGAGCAACTCCATAAAAAGCAAGTACGACAAATATCAGGCTGTCAAGTGTCAGGCTCAGTATATCGCTTGAGGCACTCCTTAAGAATACCTGTTTGGGATAGTGTGACTTCATCCATGCAAACACGTAGGCATCGAGGTTCTGGAATACGAGGAAAGAAACCCATGATGCAAGGACGATCCGTATTCCCTGTGTAAATATACTCTGCCAGGCAGCCTCATACTCAAAGAAAGGAGCAGGAGTAAGACTATTGGTCATGACAATGAATGTTACCAGCAAAACCTGCGTTACAAAGGCAATGACAATGGCAATGTGGGCTTTTTTCTCACCATAAACCTCATTGATCATGTCAATTGCCTGTGAAAGAAAAGGATACAGAAATACTGCAGCAGGAGCAAAGAAAGTATAGAATCCAAGGTCAAATTCTATTAACCGGGTTGCTACTATCTGAGAAGCAGCAAGGTAAATAGTATAAAAGGCCACTAATGCAGTAAATCCATATTCTTTGTATCTGTTGATAATAAATGCAGACACATAAGTAACGATTGTGAGACTGAAGACCCAATACACCCATACAACAGGAAATACCATTAATATCAACCCGATTAGTAAACTACCAATAATAAGTGCCGGTTATGGCAATATTTTGGCTAGTAACATTGAATATTATATAAATTTTTCTAAAAATCAAGAATCAGCAACCTGTTACATAATCAAAGATCATTATTGTTTACCGGGAAATAGGATTTCATTAATTTTTCAGTCCTGTAATTTATCATGCTGATCCTTTCCCTGGCCATCAGACTGAACAAACGTTCTATTCCAGGCGGATAAACTCCCTTGGGATTCATAGGAACAAGTGGTTCACCATCAACCATTTCAACATAGAACAGGTCTGATCCGAAATTCCTGATGAAACTGATATCATAAGCAATAATAATGTCAATGATATCTTTTTTTGAGATTGGGGGGCTATAATGCTCAAGTTCAATATCCTCCAGTTCAGTCAACTCATTATCCATGAAACTTTAATTGACCATATACCATAAAAAACAAATGCGTATATACCTGAAAAAGAATATGTTCTGTTGTATATTTCAAATTTGAAATATCAAACAAAACAGAGAAAATACATTTCATATTTAGTAATCAGATACTACGTAAGAGAGGTTCACACACCAATTAACTCAAAAATAAAAGGAATAAAGGTATGAACACAAGAATAAGATTGTTATTAAATAACTAATGCAAGTATGATAAATCATAATTTGTATGAAATTGCAGTGAAACCAGAGACATAAAATCCCGTTGAAAGAATCATCTCACTTTTTTATTCCGACCCTGATCTATAGCCATCTTGAAAATTTCTGCTTCCTGCGAGCCCAGCATAAGATGCTTACCATTCCGGAATTCAAGCATCACACCCCTGTTGCCGCTTATATTGTAAGCTTTGCCTTTAGAACCATACCTTATGCCCCACCCCCCATAATCAAGAATGGGCCTGTAGGTTATGGCACTATACGCACTAATATTTTCAAATGGGAAATGTCGGTACGACAAATGAAAAGGGAAGAACTTTACGTAGATTCCATCAGTCTTTACCTCAACTATCAGACGTATAGACATCATGAACAAGGGAAAGAGAAAACCGAAAATAACCCAGATAGCGATCATACCATGATCAGATACAGGATTATTACCATATGGACGCCCATACACTAATTGCTCTATGGCACCATACCATGCCATTGCAGCAGGCAAAATGACAAGTAGCCTAATCCAGAACTGATCGAACTTCTGGACCTCACGATAGATAACAGGATTATCATTAGTCATTAATATAAATAGAAATTGAAAATATATAACCATTGTTTAAAGCTACGATGTGATATGCAATGTTCTCAATAATTTACACAACAACAAAAGATGAAGATGAAGCTAAAAAAATAGCCCACAAAATAGTTGAGCAAAGGCTTGCTGCCTGTGTTAACATGCACCCGGTTGATTCAATCTACATGTGGGAAGGGGAAGTAGAAGAGGACAGGGAAATTGCACTTTCCATTAAAACAACAACTTGCAGAGTAGAAGCCATCACAGAATGTATAAAAAGAATGCACAGTTATGACCTCCCAGCAATCATATCATGGGAAATTGATGGTGAGAAGGAATATCTTAAATGGATAACAGATTCTACGAATGTCTAGAATGAGCCTGATAAAATAATAGCAGGAGAATATCCTGCTAACAAAACAATATCAATTCTGCCTGATGATAGTTCGAACAGGGAAAGGAATCTCAATACCTTCTTTCTCGAACTCAGCATTGATCTTTGTGTTTACCTGATCTATGACAGTAAATTTTTCACCAGGATGTGTTACCCACATTATTATCGCAAAATCAAGACTGAAATCACCATGATTATCGAATCTTACATAGGGAGCCGGATCATCAAGGACAAAATCCGTACATTTTGCAATAGCTGTAAGGATATCTTTTACCTTCTGCACATCAGAACCATAGGCAACACCAATAGTTACCTTCACCATCATGGTTTCCTCAGGAGAAGTATAATTGGTCACTTTACTATTCGCTATTATGCTGTTGGGTATAACGATCATGTTGTTATACAGATTCTTTATCCTTGTACTGCGAATGCCGACTTCCTCAACAATACCGATCTCACCATCATCGATCTCTATCCTATCTCCTTTTTTAAAGGGCTGGTCGAAGTAAATTGAAATACCTCCAAAGAACTGGGATATCGTATCCTGTGCTGCAAAGGCTATAGCGAGACCTACAATTCCTGCCGAAGCAAAGAGAGGCAATATATCTGCATCCCAAACACCTTTTAGTATTGCAAGGATACCAAAGAAGACAATAAGAACATCAATTATGTTCTTGAAAAGAGGCAATAACTCATCATCCATTTTGCTGTCAGTTCTCTTGACAGTACTTGAAAACACATGCTTGAAAAGAATACTGTCAATCCTGAGAAGCGATAGTATCCAGAATATCCCTAAAGCAGTAAGAAGCAGGCCTACGATAAGTTCTATTGCAGTATTTCCAGGAAAAACTATTTCTGCAGCAACGAATGCACCGATAAAAACTACCGTATAGAATATTGGCTTTTTGAGTGCCTCCACAATAAGATCATCACACTGGTACTTTGTCTTTGTAGCATAATGAAGGAATATCTTCTCAAATAAAAAGTCTGCAATAAAAGCAAGCACAACAGAAGCTACTAAAACTATTGAAGCAGCAGCTACATCTGACCCGAACAGCCCCGATTGAGAACTTACTAACTCATTAATATAAAGAGGAATGGTTTCATTCAAGAACATGCTGTTTGGTTTGAACAATTAATATATAAGCCTTTTTAAATGAACATAACTAGCAAGAAGAATAATATAGAATTCCACTATTATTGCGACCAATGAGAAAAAGGACTTCTGAAGAATCTAATAAATGGATAGAACAGGGCTTGAAAGAAAAAGACCCTGAAAAGAAAATGCATTATTTTGGTCTTGCACTGGAGTTAGACCCTAACAATCCCACTGCTCTGAATAACAAAGGTATGCTCCTTCACAAAAAAGAGAAGTTCCACGAAGCAATTGAATGCTACGACAGGATACTGGACCAATACAATATGTCAGGATTCCTACCTGCATTGTATAACAAGGGGCTCGCCCTTAAAAAACTTGGCAGGAACGAGGCTGCGCTGAACTTCATGAACAAGGCATTAAAACAACAGCCAGATAACGACAAGATCAAAGACCATATTGAAAGTTTGAATCAAGCCATAGAAGAGATGGGAGGAAAAAGAGCCTCACCATTCATACCTACAAAAAAAATGGCTGTGAACCAGACATATACACGATGGGAACCACCTGCAGTAAGTACACTCCTGTCACAGGCATTGAATTGCAGCAAAGGAGACATAAAATACCACAAAGGTTGTGGAGAAGACCTCATAAAAGAAAAAACGATACAGGATAATCTCAACCTGAAAGTATATGCCTGTAATTCATGCAAGTTCCAGAAAAACGGCATTTGCCATCACATGGATACAAAAGCAATGAAAGTATCCCAGAGTGCAATATGCAGGAATTTCAAACCAAGGAACAGAAAATAATTGAAACAGGATATCAGAGTATCCCGAGTTCTGTCAAACGTTCAGGCAGGTATTTATCTGTCACAAAGTCCAGACCTTTTCCTGCAAAGGCTTGCTGTTCAGCCTTTTTGTTGATCTCAAGTTGTAAGCTTATCTGCTCTTTCCAGTAATCACTTTCAAACCTTGGGTCTGTAAGTTCACTTCTCAGGGCAGCCACGTCTTTATCAGTCAATTTATCCGTGGAAAGCTCATATTCCACAATATCAGAAGGCTGAACACCAATGAACTGGGCACCAGGGGTCGCCATGTACTCCGAAAGGTGAGCACTTTTGATAGCACCGTATGCCACAGAAGCGAAAATACGATATGACCAGGGGTCACCGTCAGTGAAAACAACAACTGGCAGGTTCATTTCTTCGTTCATCCTCTTGATGATACGACGTGTTGAACGTGCAGGCTGACCTTTGAGATGAACAAGTATGGCATCATTCCTTTCATCAAAACCATTCTCAATAAGCCTGGCATACATACCACCAGTCTCAATGGCAATAATGAATTTTGCATCAGTATCCAGGAATTCAATGTTCTCCACATTGAACGGGATCTGATAACCGCTCTCACCAATGTCCTCCTGACAATGAATCACACGGTCCCCACGCTTCGTTTCCTCACGCAGGCGAATCGGACCGAACATAGTGGCACCATCCTCCTCTGGACGCATATGGAAGTATTCCCTCTGGAGACCGGATATGATCTCAAGATCCTCTATAAGCCTGTCACTTTCAGGCTGTTCACGGAATTTGGCTATATCCCAGTTCTCCGAGATATAATACAACTCCCTTAAGGTTGAGCCTCTGTTTTGTCCCAGATGGTTATTTACAAGAAAATCAATTACATGAGATGTCTTCAATAACTGGAAAGCACCTTTTACAGTCTTTGCACTTCTTTCTGTTTCCCGGTCACCGTATACCCAGACATCACTATCCTCGCTGTATTCGATATTAGCCTTTGTACGACTGGGAAGAGATACGTTAGGGACGACCTCATCAATGAACTGGTCGTAAAATTCCCCTGCAAGACCCAATAAACGGTTGCTTGCTATCTCATCATGCTCTTTTCTCTGCGGAGATATTTCTTTTGCCATTCATTCACCCCTTTATAGCTTTAGCACCAGTAACAAGCTCTTCATCAAGACCTTCAACTATAAGGGACGGAAGTCTTGCTATACCTGCATCATCAAGAGTTGCTACAGAATATTTTACAACCTTAGAAGAATCTGGAGAAACACTGAGACCCCATATATAGTCAAAATCACTACCCATACTTATTACCTTGGGCTCAGGCACAGCATTTTCTATTTCAAATGGAACCATGTCATGGACCTTGAAATCCTGTTTCTTGCTGGAAAAATTCTTGACTCGTATAGACACATTGACTCCACCGTTGCCATCAGATTCAACGATCCGGTTCACAAGAAGATTACCCATAACCTTTGCAACTACCGGATTTATGTCAGGAACCTCTCGATCAAGGGTTTCAGCCAGTTTCTTTGCCAGTTTTGGAAGCACTTTTGTGATTATTATTTCCTTCTCACGTCTTTTCTTGAGACTGTCGCGTTTGTTAAGATACCTGTTCAGTTTCCTTGCAACTTCTTTTACAGCAAGCTCGATCTCATCCTTTATTTCAGGAATATCAGCAACCGCATCTTTAGATTCAGATGTGAAGGGAACATTTGTTGAAGCAACGTGTACCAGAATAACTACCGGCCCGGATGGCAAGGCACCACCTGGCTGGTTCAATCCGTACTGCTTCCATTTAATAGACTCGATAGCATGCGTAATTACACAACCGCCCTGCTGGTACAGAAGAGGAACCCTGTTCGCAAAGCGCAGGATATCCACACGATCATCTTTTTGCAATTCACCGCCAAATGCAATACCCACTTCCACAATGAATGGGTTGCCGGAGAATACCGAAGCACTCCTTGTTGTCGTGGCTATGAAATCGACACTGAATTCTTTTTCCAGTCCTTTATAGATAAGCTCTTCACCTATAGGAGACAGACAATCTGTCGGAGGAGCCATTATTTTAACTTTAGAGAACGCATCAAGCAACTTCCTCGACTGTTCCCTGGTCATCTCATGAGGATCCATATCAGGATCAAGGCCAGATGCTTTGCATATCTCTTCAGATGCCAGATGCCCTATCTTAGAGAAAGAGTATCTCAAAAAAGGAGAGAGTTTTTGCCTCTCTGTGTATCTTAACATCTTCATGAGAGTACCAAGTTCTATCCCATGAGGATGCGGTAATATTTCCTTTGCAGGAACAGGAAGTTTATCCGTTGCCCTCTCAAAGACCACTTCATTTCCGTCAGGCTCTATCAGAGTAAGCCGGGCATGGGGATTTACAATTGCAGTTGCCTTAAGATATTCATAAATGGACTGCCTTCTTCCTTTTACATAGGAAGCCTCCATTTCCATTTCAATACGTGTACCATGCGGACGATCCCAGTCCACAATGTTATCAAGAAGGATCTCCGGCTCATTGGTACTTGTATTTATCATAAGCTCATAATAGTGAGCAGGTTTTCCATGACCTATCTTTGATGTTATCTTGGTATGATGACCCGAAGTCAACTGAGCATAAAGCACAGAAGCTGATATTCCGATACCCTGCTGCCCACGACTTTGTTTGATTGCATGGAACCTGGAACCATACAATAGCTTTGCAAATACCTTGGGTATCTGTTCTTTAACGATTCCCGGACCGTTGTCCTCAACGATAATAACTACATTATCTTTCCCGGCCCTTTCTATATGCAGGAATATATCCGGGAGTATCTCTGATTCTTCACACGCATCAAGCGAGTTGTCTACTGCTTCCTTGACAGTTGTTATCAAACTTCGTGGAGCAGAATCAAAACCCAGTATCTGCCTGTTCTTTTCAAAGAACTCTGCAACACTTATCGATTTTTGGTTTTTGGCAAGTTCTTCTGCAATTGGATTATCCATAAGAATATCTTCCTCGTCCGTTGTTGGCCACTATCCCTTGTGACCAGAAAATAATAACTCAGAATATATAAAAATCTTTTTTACGAATCACTTCAATTCTGCACCCACGATAGTTTGTGTAGCAGTGACAGATCCAGTCTCACGGATAAGGTCTACAATACTATTGAGACTTCCCAGATCATCCACCTCAATCACTACAACAAAATCATATTCACCAAATACATGATAGATATCCTTTATTCCCTCGATCTTGTGGAGTTCATTGAAAGCTGTTCTTTCGCTGCCAGGCAGCACATTAACCATAGTTACGCCGATTACCATTGTATCACTATCACTGAAGTGGGATGCAAGGTATTTAGCAGTTTTCAATGAAATTTACCAGAGCAATTAAAAGTAATATCGAGTACAGTAGAAATCATAACCATGCATGTGAACAAATCATCTCATCATCATTATGATGATTAGCATAATCTATATATACAATCATAAGCATACTATCAGTAGATGAGCGGGTTATCCTCTTTTTGACAATAACCCCCACTCCCCAACCCGCTCATACTCCACTCCACATTATCCATTCGTTTTTACAAAATTTGAACTCACAAGGCACCATATGCTTCTGGCTGAGCGTTGATATTTCAATAATTAAAGGCTGTTACAAAAATTATTACCAGGAATACTTTGTCATATACTTCTTTATAAAAGTATCAAGGTACTTATTTCCATTAACCTGAACAAATCATACATAATAAGACAACTGTTCAAACATATACAGATGATGAGAATATAAGCAAGCCATATCACAGGACTGTTAAATTAAAATGTACCGAAAATCACATACATGTAGATTTGTACCACATTGTATCCAATAAACGATAAATATTAAAATATATATTGTTTTTAGCAGGCATTGTTTAGTAGATAATATTACACATACATTATACCACATAAATAATAACTACCCCATCATCTGCCCATACCTAAAAATCAAAAAGAGTCTTTTGTGGCTTTTTTAAAGGTTCCTTTTTAGGGAAAGAAGATTCCCCCGAAACAGGCCCCTCCTTATTTGAAACTGGTAATTTATCCAGGCTCAGTTGAGACGGATCTTTTTTAGGAACCGTTCTTTCTACAAAAAAGACAGGCTCGTCTGAAGGAATAACATTTTTGCGTAACTCCTGGGCCTCATCATAAAGGGATTGAATCTTTTTTGTGACCTTCTTAGCACCCAGAAGGTGGAGCAGTTCATCCATCTCAAGTCCAAGTATTGCAACAACCTCTGCGGAATAAGCATCGGTTTCCAAAAGCTTTGTATAGAGCCCTGCAATCTCAAGCCGTGAATAGCGCATTGACTCATGACAATGAGTTCCAACTTTCACAGCTATATTGTTCCTCATATCCTTTTTTGAACGCATCTGACCCATCTTACGCCAGAGTGAAGGAGACTGATACTTTACAAAACCACCACGACTGCGGGATTTTGAAACAACAGTACCCCCGGTCATAAGCATACCTGCATAACGCCACATGCGATAGTTCTGCCGCCTGCGCACACGCCCCAGAAAACGATCAGACCGTGAAAGATAGGAATAGGCATGGACAATATCAGGAGTTAGTGCTTCCTCACCTTTACCCGTGTATTGGTATGGAAGATTCTCATCCACCCAGTGAATAAGATCTTCAGGAGTCTCATCAAGATTGTAAGTAGCCTCAAGAGCAGAAGAAATATCCTTTCCCTTAAAGATTCTCCCCACTACTTTGAATATGGACTCTTTAGTATCCCGCTCAGATGTGGAAATATCTTCGACATCGATCTCGGTGCGACCCATGGCAACTGCCTGCAGATCATTTACAGCACTTCTGAAATCCCCATCTGCAGACTCCGAGATTCTTTCAATCACACCAATACCACACATCAAGCCTTCCTGCCGTGCAATATCCTTAAGTGCCGGCACCATGGAGCGGGACTGTACCGAAGCGAACTTGAGTTCCAGACATAATGAACGTAATGAAGAGGATATGCCATAAAGATCGTTGGCAATGAGCAAAATTGGCTGATTTGTTTTTTTGACAATATCAATAATTGCACGTGATCCACCACGATCACTATTCCCATGCAGGTTATCGGCCTCATCAAGTACAATCAGCCTTTTCGCAGAGGAGCCGGTCAGAGTTTGCATTCGGGATGCTGAACCTGCTACTTTATCAATCACACCTGCAGTCCTCTGATCACTGGCATTGAGTTCTATTACTTCCCAGCCCATATCATTTGCAAGTGCATATGCAGAAGAGGTTTTACCTATACCTGCCTGACCATGGAGAAGCACTGCTTTTGACTCCGGTGCACCATGCACCCATTGCTCACCCCATTTTCTAAGGTCATCTATTACTTTTTTATGACCTACGATATCACTAAGTGTCTTTGGCCTGTATTTTTCTGCCCATTCCATCTGCACAGTCATGTTATTAACCCAATATTCAGGAAAAGTAATTAATGTTTGCATCACTTTGATTGTTCTGATTGATATTACTGATGGCAGGTATCACCCCATGGGATCAAAAAGTACAGAGAACCTCCTTAGCCTGATCGAAAAAAGAGCATTACAAAATAAGGCAAGAGTTGCAATAGGAGTACGTAACCCCACCCCTAAAATGCTGAAAAGTGCCAGAGATGCACATGAAGCAGGGTATGCACATGTGCTGCTTGTAGGTAACAAAAAAGAGATTGAAGAAATTGGAACAGATCTTGAGATAATAGGAACCAATGATCCTGAAAGAACGATTGGAGACCTGTTAAAATCCAGATATGTTGATGCGGCAGTCAGAGGAACCGCAGGGGCTTCGCAAACACTGGCGCACCTCAAAAAAATACTAAATCAGGAAAGCCTGCACAGGATAGCCCTGTTACAGACAAATGAAGGAAAACCTTTTTTTATCGCGCCGGTAGGCATAGATGAAGGAAATGAACTTGCCGATAAGATAGGATTCATTAAACTTGGAGTTGAATACATCCGCAGGTTCAACATCGAGCCAGTAGTAGGCATTCTCTCCGGAGGAAGACTGGGGGACCTGGGCCGTAACCCACGTGTAGACCAGACGCTTGCCGAAGGAGATTTCATTGTCAACAGGATAAGAGAGCAGGGAATCGATGCAAAGCACTACACGATACTAATTGAGGATGCCATAAAGGAAGCGAATTTTATACTTGCCCCAGATGGCATATCAGGCAATCTCATATTCAGAACACTTGTATTCCTCGGAGGAGGAGACGGCCTTGGGGCACCAATATTAATGGATGATTATGTATTTGTTGACACATCCAGAGTTGGCGGGCACTATACTAAAGCTATAATGCTTGCAAGTGCACTTGTCGGGAAATATGACACGCAAGCAACCAATGGATAAGAACAACAATGATTTATATTTGCGTGGATACAATCTAATTTAATAAAATCATTTTTATTTCAACAGGGCATCACCTAAAAGTAAATTAACTTCAACAGGGAATGAGTTACATGGAAGCTGTACTGGTAAAAGCAAAAACTATCTCTTCGGCATGGTCCCAATTGATCAGCGAGATCTATGAAAAAGGAGAGGAACACAAACCTGACTACAAGACGATGACAAAGAGAGTACACGCCACTATATACATAGAGGATGTGAACAACATGCAGGTAAATCCTGCCGTACCCTTCGGAGAGAATCTGATAAAGAAGTACAAGGAAGAACTCACGGAAGAGTATGCAGACTGGTACGTTTCGCTTTCAGATGACGATAAAAGGAAATTTGACTACTGCTACGCCAAGCAATTGTTCAGGTATGGACAAACAGCGTATAATACACTGCAGGAAAATGTGAGCAACCTGCGCCCGGGATCCAGGAGACATGTAGGAGTTCTCTGGGAGAATGAGGTCCACATCCCCAAATATGAGGACCAGCCATGCTGGATAGCTTATAAGGTAGAACTTTTAAATGACACACAGGTAAGAATATACATATTGTACAGGTCATGGGATGCATTCGGCGGATTCCCCGCCAATATCCCGGCAATTGTAGAAGGATTCAAAAAAGTATTCAAAGAACAGAACTTACCTTATGAGATCGAGTCGCTTATAGCCACAGGATGGGACACACACATTTATGAGGCTGATCTTCAGGCCGTTGAGAAGATATTCAAGAATAATGAATTATGCCCCATGTGCAAATGCATAACTCCCAAGCACTCATTTATCTCAACAACAAGAGGCAAAGCCTGTCCCGAATGTAAGAAATCAATGTGAATTTTCGTCCACATATTTACTTTTTTAACACACATTAAATACTCCCATTAGCTTGCCTTTTATTTTTTCTATGCAATAGAGTACTAAGGCACAACCTCAATATGCATAAAACTAAAAATATAATTGCATTAATTATATATGTATGATATATGCATACATTGGTATGATTCTGAATAAAAAGTACATCAAAGAGAGATTGCTATGAAACGACTTACCATAAGCATGTCAGATGAGCTTTTTGATAAACTGGACGTTGTTGAGAACAAGAGTCTGTTCATCAGAAAACTTATCGAAAGAGAACTGGACATGTTAGACAATGTTCCAACAGATAATGTTATACCATGGGCTGAAAGGTTTGCAATCCTCAGAGATGATGTGAACACAGTACTTAGCCGCCTGGAAATGATCGAAAAGAACATCCCGGGAATAAACGAAGTCTTTGGAAACATACATAGTACACCGGATATAATCAGTGCGCACAGTACAGAGGGTAAAACCACAACAGCCAGTGACGAATTGTTTTTCGAATCCCAGGGAATCGAAGAATCCGCATACACAGGAATAAATGATAATTTTAAAGAAGTAGAAATCGTATCCCAGACCAATATAAGCCCAGTGCCACAAGAAAACATAGAGCAAATTGAGTCACCATTAGCACACAATGAAGAGATAGAACGGGAACTTGCGGAACCAGTACATGAAACAATGATCAATAGTACTGAGAGAGAAGAATTTGAATCCGAAACCAGATTCCAGCAAAGCACCGAAGAACCCATTCACGAAATGAAGCTGTCTGAAATGGTGACAGATAAAATAAATGAACCCGAACCTGAAACGGCATCAACAGTAATAGAAGATACAACACCTAGAATACTGGAATTTAAACCACCAGAAAAGGAAAGTCAGGATAATGCGTTTGTAATGCCGGAATTTAAACCACCAGAGCAGGAAAATCAGGATAATGCGTTTGTAATGCCGGAATTTAAACCACAGGAGCAGGCGAATCAGGATACTGAGTTTGTAATGCCAGTATTTAAACCACAGGAGCAGGCGAATCAGGACACAGGATTTGTAATGCCGGTATTTAAACCACAGGAGCAGGTGAATCAGGATAATGCATTTGTAATGCCGGAGTTTAAACCACAGGAACAGACAAATCAAGATGCAGGATTTGTAATGCCAGAACTGAAACCATCCGAACAGGCAAATCAGAATATGGGATTTGCAATGCCAGAGTTAAAAGCGCCGGAGCATTCGCCAGTAATGACTGATTTGAGACCCCCAGAGGGAATGCCTACATTTGAATTGCCCGATATGAAGAAGCCGGTAAAATTCGAAGGTATGCCAGAAATGCAGAATGTCCCCGGACAACCAGCCCCTTCCGCACCTGCGCTAACGGCAGAGCATAACAGCGATGCTAAATTGGACAAACTTGAAGGAAATATACTGATGTATATGCCACGTGGCGCAAAAGTGAAAAAAGAAATTATCAAAAGCCTTGTTTCACGTCAATTCAGCCAGGAAGATATTGACCGGAAAATACAGGAGCTTGTGGCAAGGGAAGTACTTGTACTTAAACAGGAAAATGGCATTGAGCAGCTTCACAGGTTAAAATAGTTCAAATCAATCCGGTTCTTTCAGGTGACATCTCTGAAAAAGTTACGCCTGAAGAACACTGGATACAAACACTTCTTGAAAAATCATAGCAACTGTTGCAGACGAGTCTTCCACATATAGCACATGTGTTCAGGCCAGATACCGAGCCACATATCGGACAAATACCTACCCGTTCCATAGATAATATTCAGGCAATTCAATCTAAAATAACCATCGGTCATTTTTAAAAAAGGAAAAGAAACAAGTCCTTAAGGACCTGTTTTATTTTAATATCAGTCAATAATGGCGCCTTTGCTTGCAGAACTGACAAATTTCCTGTATCTTGCAAGATAACCGGTGACTTTCTTTTCCAGAGGAACAAAGGATTCTCTGCGCTTTTCAAGTTCTTCTTCTGAAACTTTCAGGTTCAGTATCCTGCCTGGAATATCTATCTCGATTATATCACCCTCTTCTACAAGACCTATAGGACCGCCTTCCTGAGCTTCAGGGGAAATGTGCCCTATACATGGACCTCTGGTTCCACCGGAGAAACGACCATCCGTGATCAGTGCAACCTTGTCGATAAGACCCATGCCTGCAATAGCTGATGTAGGAGACAGCATTTCACGCATACCAGGGCCACCTTTTGGACCTTCATATCGTATGACCACTACATCGCCTGCAACGATCTTTTTTGCAAGGATTGCTTCCATAGCTGCTTCCTCACTGTCAAATACCCTTGCAGGGCCACTGTGTTTAAGCATTTTTGGATCGACTGCTGCCTGCTTGACAACCGAGCCATCGGGAGCAAGGCTGCCTTTCAATATAGCAATGCCACCTTCTTCATGTATAGGCGATTCAAGAGTAGCAATTATTCTTGCATTGAGCTTTGGATTGACCATTACAAGATCATCGAGGTTCTGACCTACAGTCTTGCCATTTACATTAGTTTCATCAAGGTTAAGTATTGACCTCAATCTTGCCATTATAGCCTGAACTCCACCTGCTCTCTCAAAATCGAGCATATAATGTGCCCCACCTGGTTTAAGGGAAATTATATGAGGAGTATTTCGGCTCAACCTGTCAAATACATCAAGAGACAGCTCAAGACCGAATGCATGAGCGATTGCAGGAAGGTGAAGGGTTGTGTTTGTACTTCCACCAATTGCCATATCGACCATTATAGCATTCTCAAATGACTTCATGGTAACTATGCTTCGTGGATTGATGCCTTCATTGATCATGGAAACAATGCGTTCGCCGGAGTCTTTTGCAAGTCTTATCTTCTTGGCATCTGCCGCATGGGCTGTGCCACAACCAGGCAGACTAAGTCCCAGTGCTTCGGTCATGCATGCCATGGTGTTTGCAGTATACATACCTGCACATGAGCCTGCACCACTGCATGAGCAATCTTCCAGCAGTTTCAGCTTCTCATCAGATACTTTCTCTGCCTGGCATTCACCCACGCCTTCAAAGACAGAGATCAGATCCCTGTACTCATCATCAACGAATCCGGGCATCATCGGACCACCTGTCACGACGATGGCAGGAATATCAAGACTTCCTGCTGCCATAAGATGACCAGGAGTGATCTTGTCACATGCAGTTATCATGACCATCCCATCGAGCTGGTGCCCCTGCAGGACAAGTTCAATAGAGTCCTCAATAGCTTCACGGCTTGGAAGTGAATACTTCATCCCTTCATGACCCATGGCAATACCGTCACATATTCCAATTGTATGGAATTCAAATGGAACACCACCGGCACTTCTTATGCCTGCCTTTACTGCCTCCGCAACCTTATCAAGATTAATGTGACCAGGGATCAATTCATTCCTGGAGTTTACAACCGCTATGAACGGTTTTTTCATTTCCGAATCTGTCACACCGGTTGCCTTCAAAAGTGAACGATGGGGCGCACGTTCGAGTCCTTTCTTGGTCTTGTCACTTCTCATTAGAAAACCTCGTTTACTGCATAATATCTAAACTACTATAAGTAATGGAAAAAGGGATATATAAGAAGTATGTGCCGCATGGCAATTATCTGGAGAATTTTGAAGAGGACTGCAAGACGATGATATATTCACATAAATATCATAAAGGCACTCACATAAGAGTATGATAAATGCTTAACCTTAAGCAGCCTATCACTCGAATGTATTACATAATTCACACACCACATAACGTATGAATTGTAAGTTATTTTAAGAAAAATGCACTCCTGCTTGTTTACTACTAACATCAATACAATGAGAAATCCATACAAGAACAAATAACCATTAACTTAAATATCCATGAAGTGTTCCAACGGTGAGCACACTCAAGAGAGTTACATACTTTAAACATCGTTATATAATTCAGCAACAGTTATCAAAGCCCATAAAAATAAAAAGCATCAGAAAAGGTTTTGACAACTGACGTGTTAAGATATACACATAATATTAACCATTGTATAAAATGCATATTAAATAATACATTATCAAGGAACAAGCATGAAAGCAGTAATTATCGATGGATATGTTGATGAACCCGCCTGTTTTGGAGTACCACCGTACATATCACCATACATAAGATATATCGCAGGTGCATTGCGGGAAAGAGGGTTGCAAGAAACAGACATCTCTTTTTTCACCATCGATGAGCTGCGCAAAAAGATGACACATGCTGCTGAACTTATACAAAGAGCCGAAATAGTCATAATAGTAGCAGGTATGACGGTGCCCGGAAAGTACCTGCGTTCAACACCAATAAGCCCGGGAGAGATAGAGAGCATATTCAGTGCATCCAGTGGTATGAAGATACTGGGAGGACCCATAAGACTTGGATTTTCACTGGAAGGTGGAAAAAAGGCCGAAAGTAACCTGATAAATTCCACAGATGTGACTATCTGCCAGAAAGATATCGAAGCCTTTGTATATGATATTCTCGAAAAAAATATAAAAAATCCGGAAGAATGCCAGCATCGTTTCAGGTCAGTTGATGAAATTGGAAGATGGGCCGTAAAAGGAACGTTCATCATCAAACAACATCCCGATTACCCTAATGTGATGTGTGAGCTTGAAACGTACAGAGGATGTGGACGTAACCAGCACTGCTCATTTTGCACGGAGCCATCCTACGGAAGCTCAGACTACCGCCCCATCATGGATGTTGTTTCTGAAGTCGCCGGATTATATGAAAAGGGTGCCAGGTATTTCAGGATAGGAAGACAACCCGACATCCTGAGCTACCATGCCAGGGATAAAGGCGGACAAATAGCCGAACCGGATCCGCAAGCCATACTGTCCCTCTATAAAGGCATCAGGAATGTGGCACCGGAACTAAAGGTGTTGCATATGGACAATGCTAACCCGGGGACCATATCAGCATACCCGGAATTATGCAGGGAAATATTCAGAACCATTGTAAAATACCACACTGCAGGAGACGTAGCAGCACTTGGGATGGAAAGCGCAGACCCCAGTGTTGTAAAAGCCAATGGGTTAAAAGCGATGCCTGATGAAATATTTGAGGCCATAAAGATCATAAATGAAGTCGGAAGAATGCGAGGAAGCAATGGAATGCCAGAAATACTTCCCGGAATAAACCTCGTGCATGGCCTTATGGGGGAATCAAAAAAGACATTTGACCTCAATTATGATTTCCTGAAAAATGTCCTTGACTCTGACCTCCTGCTTCGCAGGATTAACATAAGACAGGTAATGGCCTTCCCAGGCACTCGAATGTATGGCAACGATGAACTTGTCAGGAAGCATAAACAGATATTCCTTAAGTATAAAGAGAAGATCAGAAAAGACATAGACCTTCCAATGCTTCAGAAAGTAGTTCCCGCCGGAACAATACTCCGAGACATCATGTGCGAGGTAAATGACGGAAAAATGTGTTTTGGAAGACAGATGGGGTCTTATCCACTGCTTGCAGGGATTCCCTCGAATCTGCCACTTGGCAGGTTTATAAACATTACCGTAACCCGACATGGACACAGATCAATCACCGGAATCCCCTATCCACTTGAGATAAACACCGCTCCGACATCACTTATACAGGAGCTTCCAGGCATTGGAAAGAAACAGGCTTCACTTATACATAACAAGACCCCTTTTTTGAATAAAGAGGATTTTCTTGAGAGAATCGGCAATGAAGATCTACTTACCTACATTGACCTTTGAGCAGAACCTTCAATGAAGGAACTTTTTAATGAATTCCGTATCTTTTAGTATCCTGAAACTGACGAATCCACCCACCATGATATTCATATAAAATGTGAATGCCCTCCATGCAATAACTGCAATGCCAAGAACAGATGAAGCTACAAATAAAGAAAAAACAGTTGTTCCTGCAAATTCTGCAACCCCGCTGGCCCCCGGCGTAGCAGGAATAACAAGCAGCACTATTACGATTATCTGTGAAGCAAAAACAATAACAATGTCAGGGTGTTGGTTCAGGCCCATCAATATCACATATAGCATTGAAAAGTCCACCAGCCAGAAAGCAATCGTAGAAAGTATTCCAAAAGCAAGGCCCCTTCTTCCTTCATTCAGTAATACTGAGATGCTGTCATGGAAATGTTCAAGTTCAGAGTCGACCCTTCCAATAACTTTTTCAAGAGCAGAATCTGTTTTTTTGCCAAGAATAGGTGCTAACCGATGCACAAAGAAATATACGACCTTTTTAGTAGGACCAGGTTTCCATAAAGCATACAATGTAAGAAATAGTATGATTATTAACCCCAGCTCGGCAAAAATGAACATAAAATCAAAAATGGAATCGTTGAGAACTCCGCGTATGATGTAGATTGAGAACGGTGCCAGCGCAAGGATAAAAATACCATCCAGAACCCTTTCACCAATAACCACAGCAGTTGCCTTGCCCAGAGGGATATTCTGACCATGAAGCAAGTGAATCCTGAGAGGTTCGCCCCCCAGGGACGAAGGAGTGATAGATGCCGCAAGAGTTCCTGAAGCTACGATCTCAAATGACTTAAGATAACCCAAATCATGCCCTAATGCTTTACAGAGAGAACGAGTCCTCAAGCCCCAAATAATATATGTTATTGCATGGATACATACGGCTGCAAGCATATATGCAGGTTTTATTTCCGTTAAAGCACCAATCGTTCCGGAATCAAATGTGAAAAGAACCACAATGAAACCGGAAACAAGGCTGATGAGCAATGATATAAGAACCCACTTTTTAATCCTATTCATATCCTCAACCATATCCTACTCAGGAAAATGTTACATATAGGCATCATTGAAGATGTCGTCTTTCACTTTAGACTTAGATGGGATCAATACATCTGGCCACACCCTCACGTTCGAATGAACCGTAACATCGTTTTCGATGGTAACATTTGGACCGATAACAGTACCATTTTCAAGGCTGCAATCATTACCCACCTTTGTACCATTATCAATTGTAGACCCGGATACATTTGAATTTCTACCGATGGTAATATCATTGAATATATAAGATGACAGAATTCTTGAATCGTTGTTGATCACGCAGTTTGAACCTATGGCCGTATAAGGACCAATCAGAACATTATCCCCTATTGTCGTGTTCTCACCAATGACTATGGGGCCAACAATCGCAGAATTGGAACCAACAGAAACATTGTGACCAAAAGAAACAGGACCTTTTATACGAGCATCCTGCGTCTTGAAGTGACCTTCGATAGTAGTGCCTGGTAAGGATTCAAGCATCCAGCGCTGTGCCTGACGGTACGCCTGTGGACTTCCAACATCAGTCCATTTTCCTCTTGCAAGGATACCATTTATCTTTCTTTTTTTGGCAAGTATGTCCGGAAAAAGGTCTTTTGCAAAATCATACTTCTTATTTGAAGGTATCCAGTCAAATATCTCAGGATCACACACATATATACCAGTACTTGCAAGATTACTGAAAATCTCACCTGGACCGGGTTTCTCAAGAAAACGATGTATCCTGTTGTTAACATTCATATCAGCGATACCAAATTCACGCGGATCATCAATAGATAAAAGCCCTATTGTTACAAGGGCATCCGTCATTTCATGGAACCTGAACATTTCCCTGAGATTCAGGTTCAATACATGATCACCACCAAGTATTATGAACGGACTGTCACGCAAGTATTCTTCAGCGTTCTTCACACCACCGGCTGTTCCCAGTCTATCCTTTTCATAAACATAGTCAATATGAACTCCGAATATGCGACCATCCCCAAGTTCCTCTTCGATCTTCTCAGCCATATATCCCAGAGTGATAACGATATCATTGAAACCTTCCTTTGACAGGTGTTCGATCAGATGAACAACTGAAGGTTTATTCAAGATAGGAATACTTGGTTTTGGCCGGGCAAATGTCAATGGACGTAATCTGGTGCCTTCCCCACCACACATTATACAGGCTTTCATACTTTAGTAAGATGTGATTTTTGCATATATCTTTAGCGACTAATTGACGCATTATCCAAACAATTTATGTGATACCTATTTTAAAAGATTGACATCACCACTGCTTTGGACAACCACTTCAAGCTCCCCTTCATACTCATCCACAATACCGGTGATCAGCACATGGTCATTTGCATTTATCTGTGAGTCCACATCATTTGCACCATTATTGGAAGGTACAAAGACTTTGACCACCCCCGAACCATAATCAACATCCATTAAAAGGTGACCACCTGTATAAGTAAAACTCTTTGAAAGCACATCCCCTTCAAACCGAACATCTTCACCTGGCAGGGAAGAAGAGCTGAACTCCCCCATGCTATTACCATCGCCACCTGAATAAAATGTAGCATAAGCTATCGTTAGCGACAGCAAAGCCATGCACAGAAGAATCACAACGATCTTTTCTTCTTTTTCCATAGATAAACCACATTGATCAGGCTTTTTCTATTGAAACCAGCTCAATTTTAAAGATCAGAGTTTCTCCTGCAAGATTATGATTACAATCAAGAGTGACATTTTCCTCAGAGATGTTGACAATTGTCACTACCTGATTCTGATAAGTTACTTTTTGACCTATAACAGGAGTTATATTGGCAGATTCAAAATCCTCTGCCGGCACAGGAATCAATAGTTCAGGACAATATGCACCATAAGCTTCCTCCGGAGGGATAGTAACTGTTTTCTCATCACCAATCTCCATACCAATTACAGCATCATCAAACCCTTTTATCATCTGGCCTGCACCGGCTATAAAGGATAATGGCTCATAAGATCTATAGGGATTATAAATATCATTTTCAATTGCAACTCCTTCAATGGAAGTATCGAACACAGTCTCATCTTCAAGACTACCGGTATAATTGACAGAAATATAATCCCCTGCCTCAACTTTTTGTGAATTGTCAGAATCAGTACAGCCGCTGACAAACAGAACACAAGCCAATAGAACGAATAGTAGTATTTTTTTCAAATAATCACCATTTACATTTCATTTACACATTTCTAATTGAAAACTGATACCCACCAACATAAGTAATAATTTTGACAAATATATCAATGTGATTCTTTAACATATATAAGATTACTGAAAAATATTAGCAAAATTTGCCCAAATTCAAGGCATATGCAATTTTAGGCTATGAATAAATATATAAAAAATCAGAAAAATAAAGATACGGCCGTACACCTTTAATCTCCAATCTACAAATGAGAACAATATTTTGCAGGCATCACTATATAAAAATATATAATTGAATATATACAATTATAACTTTATTGGTTGGCTATTGTGGTTGCCACAAAAATGATAAAAATAATTTTATGGACTGGTCGGGAATTGAACCCGAGGCCTCTACCATGCCAAGGTAGCGATCTTCCCCTGATCTACCAGCCCGGAATATCAAGTCATACAGCACATTATATATCATAAACCTATCGCTGCAGACTTGTGCGATCTTTTATCATTCTAAAGAAATTGCATTGGAAATTCCATTTCAAGCGAAACCTTAAAGTATCTGTGTGCGTATTTGGAGTGTCGCGTGATGAAGGGGTCACGTGAAGCACAAGCAATATGGGCCCGTAGCTTAGCTCGGTGGAGCGCACGGCTGATAACCGTGAGGCCATGAGTTCGAATCTCATCGGGCCCACCACAATCCTTCCTATCTATTCTGAGCATTTTTCTAAGATTACAGATTATAGTCTTTTTAATCATTTATCTTTTTGACAGATTGTTTATATATAGATTCGCTTTATCCATCCAGATATTGAATATTTTGGCATTCACTCTTAAATCAAAAATCACTATTTATTTCCCTTTAGCTAAAGCCATTACATCAAATCACTACATCATCAATAATATATCATTGAAAATAGATGTTCCAGACTTACTATTTTAATATAAAAAATATTAATATATAATAGAGTCATATATAAGTTTGATATTAATGAAAATGTAAAAGGACTTAGATATCAGGAACAAGGTCCAACCCTTCTGAAAAATATCAGAACGACCATCCAGAATATCACACCCCACAACAGGAAGTCCAAACAAAACGACATTATTGCATATAATCCGGTGATTTTATGAGAAATAAAAAACCCAGTGGCATGAGTGAAAAGGAATATGAGATCGTAGAGCTGCTCAGGAAATTAGACATAAATAGAACTGTAGCTTTAACTCTCGCCTGCCTATCCAGCGGAGAAGAAATTACTTCACGCGAGATTGAAAAAAACTCTAATCTCAGACAACCAGAAGTTAGTATTGCAATGAGATACCTTAAAGACAATAGCTGGGTCGACATAAGAGAAGAGAAGAAAACAGAAGGAAAGGGCAGACCGGTTAAACTCTACAGACTTGTCACCCCACTTGACGAGATCGTTCATACAATAGAACAAAAGATCCTTCTTGAAAGCAGATACGTACTTAATAATATAGAAAAACTGAAAAGACTTGCATAATCTCTTTTTACTACTTGCTGCCATTGGCAGCACAAAATCTTTTTTACAGGGAGTACTATAACTTCCTATAATCAACAACTGTTTCTATCGAAGATTTTAAGTTAATAACGGATGTTGTACCAATCCTTATCCCAGTCACACTAATGGAGTTAATCTTTTGAGTACTATAAGCGAAAAAATATTCAGCCGCGCATCTGGAAAAAAAGCGAAGGCAAATGATTTTGTAATAGCAGATGTAGATTTTGCCATGGCCCATGATGGCACAAGCGTCCTTGCTGTAAGAGCTTTCAGGGAGATGGAAGAAGAAAGAGTATGGAACCCTGAAAAAATAGTAATTCCATTCGACCACCTGACACCTGCAAATACAGATACAACTGCTGCATTACAACACGATATAAGAGGATGGATAAAAGACCAGGGCATCAAGAACTTCTATGACGTAGGCGAAGGTATATGCCACCAACTGCTCCCTGAGAACGGATTCGCACTTCCGGGGAAACTAGTTGTCGGAGCTGATTCACATTCCTGCACCTACGGAGCATTCGGAGCTTTTGGTACCGGAGTCGGAGCAACCGATATGGCAGAGATCTTCGCATCCGGCAAACTCTGGTTCAAAGTACCGGAAAGTATTAAGATAACTGTTGAAGGCAAATTCAACAAAGGAATTTACGCAAAAGACCTGACACTCAAGATAATAGGTACGCTTGGCGTTGCCGGCGCAACATACAAGGCGGCTGAGTTCTACGGAAGCACAATAGAATCCCTTTCCATGTCAGGTAGAATGACCCTTTGTAACATGGCAATTGAAATGGGAGCAAAGACAGGCATAGTTCCCCCTGACAGCACGACCTTTGATTTCCTTAAGGACATTGCAGCCGAAGAATATGAACCGGTATACGCTGACGAGGATGCAGTGTATTCAAAAGAATACGATTTTGATGCAAATGAACTTGAACCGCAAATAGCCATCCCGCATCAGGTGGACAATGTCAGCGACATATCCGATATAAAGCCTACAAAACTTGATCAGGCATTCATAGGAACCTGTACAAATGGCAGACTGGAAGATCTTGAAGTTGCCGCATCCATCCTCAAAGGAGAAAAGGTTGCCATCAGGACCATTGTAGTGCCGGCATCCCGCAATGTTCTAATAGAGGCCATCAGAAAAGGTACAATAGAGACACTCCTTGAAGCAGGAGTTACAATTGGTTCGCCGGGATGTGGACCTTGCCTTGGAGGGCACATGGGAGTTATTGGTAAAGACGAAGTATGTATTTCAACGGCCAACCGTAACTTCAAGGGAAGAATGGGTACCGGTGGTTTCATCTATCTTGCATCACCTGCAACTGCAGCTGCTTCTGCACTTACCGGAGAGATTACCGACCCCCGTGAAATTTGAAGATTATAGACATATATCCGGAGATATTATAATGGAACTTGACAAGCCGAAACTTGAACACCTTATTGAACACTGGGTAGAACACAACGATAGCCACAGTAAGAGTTTTAGTGAGTGGGCTGCGAAAATAGAGGCTGCAGGCTATAAGGAAATATCGGAGGATATAAAAATGGCCGCAGCAAAAATGGATGAATGTTCAGAGTTGCTGAAAAAAGCAAAGCATAAACTGGAATAATTCAGGAAAGCTTTCATGTTCAGATCAACGATCAGGATTGCGACATATACAACATTTGTCGCATTCTGCCTCATCCTTCTATCAGGTGTGGCAGTTGCTGCTACAAGTGTCAGTATACTGCCCTCTACACAGACAGTAGCACCCGGAGAGGAGTTTGTACTTCAGGTTTATATTGAGCCGGATACACCGATTTACGGTTTGCAGCTTGATATGAGTTATGATCATTCGCTTGTAACCGTTAATAGCATTGAAGAAGGTAACTTTTTTGCAGGTGGTAATTCACCTGTAATGTTCAACTCCGGAAATATAGATGAATCTGCAGGAACTGTATCACAGATATATGGCGCCCTTATAATGGGAGATGGAGTCATAAATGATGGAGTTTTTTGCACCATCAACCTTGAAGCTAAATCGGATTACGAACCCTGTCAGTTCAGAATCACAGACCTTGTGCTGGGAGACGAATATGGAAACGAATTACCTTCAACGACCTTTGATTCAATAATAAGCATCATGGCCTCATCAGGCACTGTTGCAGAGAAAGATGACAACAATAACGATGCTGATGAGATTGAGCTAAACATCATTCCGGCACAGGATGATGAAAGGGGATCATTGAATAGTGAACAGGATCCCATAATCAATGAAAACGAAGAAATAATGCGGGCAAGTACAACTGACCAGGCAGAAAGTTATATTATCGAAACAAAAGAACCAGGATTCGATAGTAGCAAGATACAAAACTGGATCACCCTTATTCTAATAGCGATTGCATTTTTTGGAATCGCTTATTTCCTTGACAGGAAAAAATAGGTTTGTTACAAAGGGATAGGATAAAAGTCCCTTTGTATAAGTAATTTAAAAAGTTTATCACGTTGGAGTAAGAAGACCACTGTTTTCAAACTCAAATTAAATCAAAGATTTAATAGGAGTTCTAGTTCTTCGAACTGGAACAGGTGGATTAATTACGTCCATTCTCCAAGACAACCATTTCGTTTAACTTAACATAAGCTATATAATTTGGTAAGTACTATATAACACTGTATGTTAAAAGCCTACAAGTATAGAATGTATCCTACAAAAGAGCAAGAAGAGATGTTCTTTCAACATTTCGGTGCATGTAGATTCATCTATAATTGGGCTTTAGAACAGAAGATTAAGACCTATGAACAGGACGGTAAATCTGCATCAAGGTTTGACCTGAATAATAAGATAACAGAATTGAAAAAAGAATACGAATGGCTCAAGGATATAAATTCACAGTCATTGCAGGGTGCTACTCTCAATCTTGAAAACGCATTTACTAAGTTTTTCAGGGAGAAAAAAGGATTTCCTCATTTCAAGTCAAGGAAAAATCCAGTACAATCGTTTTCTGTTCCACAGTTCTACAAAGTGGATTTTGATGCAAATAAAGTGAAACTTCCTAAAATCGGATGGATAACAACAAAATTGCATCGTAGATTCATTGGCGTTGGAAAAACCGCAACTGTATCCAAAACGCCAACAGGAAAATTCTATATCAGTATCCTTGTGGATGATGAACAGGAATTACCTCTTAAATCCATCTTTAACGAAAAAGTGACCGTTGGTATTGATGTGGGGATCAAAGATTTCGCTGTTCTATCCAATGGTGAAAAAATAGAGAATCCTAAATATCTCAAAAATTCAATGAAGCGTCTTGCAGTCCTTCAAAGAAGATTATCAAGGAAGCAAAAAGGTTCAAAGAATAAAGTGAAAGCCAGATTTGCAGTATCAAAACTTCATGAGAAAATAAGCAACCAAAGAAATGATTTTCAGCATAGGTTATCCTCTAAGCTCATAAGCGAGAATCAAGCGATAGCATTGGAAACATTAAATGTTAGCGGTATGTTGAAAAATCATTGCCTTGCACAAAGCATAGCAGATGCATCATGGAGTTCTTTCGTAACAAAACTTGAATACAAAGCCGAATGGTACGGAAAAACAGTACTGCGCATCGGACGTTTCGAACCAAGTACAAAAATCTGTAATGTCTGTGGATTCCATAACGGAAAATTAACATTAGCAGACAGGGAATGGAAATGTCCTGAATGCAAAACCAATCACGACAGGGATCTTAATGCTGCTATTAATATCAAAAAGTTTGCTTTAGATAAGCAGAA
>OBLN01000128.1_pt1 | contig 27597 bp, 24 predicted proteins | sample 1519301 | NCBI WGS metagenome assembly OBLN01 (sample SAMEA2452533, study PRJEB22499) | sediment metagenome | reverse complement strand
CCCGACGGTCTTCGAGCGGCTGGCAAATGAAAAACTGGATATGGTGATTCCGCCCCCCGGGGCAGTGGTGATAGTACGCCCATGAGTAATGCTGATAACAACAACGGCTATCCGCAACGGCTGGCATTTATCAAGCTGCTGATGCTGCTTGCCGTGGCAGCGCTGCTGTGGCGCATGGGCGATCTGAACCTGAACCAGCGGGAGTTTTTGCAGGGGCAGGGGGATGCCCGTTACTCGCGGGTCGTCTCCATCCCGGCCCATCGCGGTATGATCACCGACCGCCACGGAGAACCGCTGGCGATCAGCACACCGGTGGAATCTGTATGGGCCAACCCGAAAGAGCTGGTGCAGGCGCGCGAGCGCTGGGCGGAGCTGGCCCGCGTCCTGGAACTGGCACCGCACCAGCTGGAGCAGCTGCTGGCACGGCGGATGGAGCGCGAATTCGTCTATCTGCGCCGCCATATCACCCCGGAGTTGGCGCAGCAGGTGATGGCGCTACGTATCCCCGGCGTCTCCTTGCAGCCTGAATACCGCCGCTATTACCCCATGGGCGAGGTGACCGCCCACCTGGTTGGTTTTACCAATATTGATGATGCCGGGCAGGAAGGCATTGAGCTGATGATGGACGCCGAACTGCGCGGCAGTGCGGGCAGCAAGCGGGTGATCAGGGACCGGATCGGACGCATTGTGGAAAATGTCGAGAGCATCCGCGAGCCCCGTCCCGGCGATGACTTGCAGCTGAGCATCGACCGCCGTATCCAGTATCTTGCCTACCGTGAACTCAAATCTGCGGTAAGCCGCCACAAGGCTCGGGCGGGTTCTGCCGTGGTGCTGGATGTGACTACCGGCGAGGTGCTGGCAATGGTCAATCAGCCCGCCTACAACCCGAATAATCGAAGCGATCTCGCCAGTGTGCGTTTTCGTAACCGTGCCGTAACCGATGTGTTTGAGCCCGGTTCGACGATGAAGCCGTTCACCATCGCCGCGGCACTGGAAAGCGGCAAATACCAGCCCGGCACCACGGTCGATACCAGTCCGGGGATGCTGCGCGTCGGCGGTTTTACCATCCGTGACAGCCGGAATTACGGCAGCATCGATGTTTCTACCGTGATCCAGAAATCGAGCAACGTCGGCGCCAGCCGAATTGCTATGTCACTGCAGCCGGAGCAGTTGTGGGATGTTTTCGTGCGCTTCGGCTTTGGTTATGACAGCGGCAGCGGTCTGCCTGGTGAGGCAGCCGGCCTGCTTAATGCCTATCAGGACTGGCGCGGCGCCCAACGTGCCACCGTGTCCTATGGCTACGGTGTCTCGGTGACTGCACTGCAACTGGCCAATGCCTACGCGGTATTGGCGGCGGACGGCAGGAAGCGTCCGCTGAGTCTGCTCAAGCTCGAACGGGATGAGCTCCCGGGGAGCCGTCAGGTCATCGCCCCGGAGATCGCCCGTGAGGTGCGCACCATGCTCGAGCGGGTGGTGCAGCAGGGCGGTACCGGTACCCGGGCACAGGTGAGTGGGTATCGTGTCGCCGGCAAGACCGGAACGGTGCGCAAGGCCAATGCCGGCGGTTATAGCGAAGAGAATTACCTGTCCGTCTTCGCCGGTATGGCGCCAGCCAGTCGGCCGCGTCTGGCGATGGTGGTCGTGGTGGACAGCCCCGATGACGGTGATTATTACGGTGGTGTGGTGGCCGCTCCGGTCTTCTCCCGTGTGATGGAGGGCGCCCTGCGGTTGCTGGATGTAGCGCCGGATGACCTGGATAGCCTCAAAGGGGTCAAGGTGGCAATGTCGGGGGAGGCCGGATGATGGCGGCACTGCGTCACGACAGCCATGACCAGGGACTGCAGCAGCTGTTTGCGGGCCATGCCGATCTATCGCGGGTGCCGCAGCTCACCATCACCGGCTTGACACTGGACAGCCGTCAGGTGGAGCCGGGCTATCTGTTCCTCGCCTGCGCGGGCACACAGCAGCACGGCATCCGCTTTATTGACGCGGCGATCGCCAATGGCGCTGTGGCGGTGGCGGTGGAGCCCGCGGTTGAGACCGAGGGGCTGGCGCCTGAGCGTTACAGTGTCCCGGTGTTCACTGTGGAGCGCTTGCACTGGATCGCCGGTGAGGTTGCGTCCCGTTTTTACGGTGAGCCCAGTGGGCAGATGAAGGTGGTGGGGATCACCGGTACCAACGGCAAGACCTCCATCAGTCAATTTATCGCCCAGGCGGCCAGCCACGATGGCGTGTGCGGCGTGATCGGCACGCTTGGCAGCGGACTCTACGGGCAGATGGATACCACCGGCCACACCACGCCCGATGCGGTAACCCTGCAGCAGCAACTGGCGAAAATGCGTGATGCCGGCGCCGGGCTGGTGGCGATGGAGGTCTCCTCCCACGCGCTGGACCAGGGGCGCGTGAACGGGGTGCAGTTTGACGTGGCGGTGTTTACCAACCTCAGCCACGAACACCTGGATTATCATGGTGACATCGTCAGCTACGCCTCTGCCAAGCGCCGTTTGCTGCAGATGCCGGGGTTGAGGCTGGCGGTGCTCAATGCCGATGACCCCATCGGCCGTGAGTGGCTGGCTGACATGCCTGCAGCGGTCGAAGCGGTGAGTTACGGCCTGAGCGGTGGCGAAGGGGAGCGGCTGGGGCCGGACCTGTTTGCCGCTGATCTCACGCTCGATGCCTCGGGCTTGGCGATGCAGGTGCGCGCCGGTGAGCAGAGCGCAACGCTGAAAACCGCCCTGCTGGGTCGGTTCAATGCCTCCAACCTGCTGGCCGCGCTGGGCGCCCTGCTGGGACTTGGCTATGACTTTGAGGATGCGCTGCAGCGTCTCTCCAGGGTGACGACTGTGGCCGGGCGCATGGAGTCGTTCGGCGGCGGCAAGAAGCCGCTGGTGGTGGTGGATTATGCCCACACGCCAGCGGCGCTGGAGCACGTGCTGCAGGCGCTGCGCGAGCATACCACGCGGCAGTTGTGGTGCATCTTCGGTTGTGGAGGAGAGCGCGACCGGGAGAAGCGGCCGATGATGGGGAGAATTGCCGAGCAGTTGGCAGACAACGTGGTGATTACCGATGACAATCCCCGCCGCGAAGACCCGTTCAGCATTATCGAAGAGATCCTGCGTGGTATTGAAAATCCGGATGCCGTCTATATCAGCCGTGATCGTGCCCAGGCCATCGCCCACGCCATCAGCCTGGCGCGTGAGGGGGATGTGATCCTGGTGGCCGGCAAGGGCCACGAGACGGTGCAGCAGATCGGTGAGCAGTGCCTTCCCTACAGTGATCGCCACGAAGTTACACGCCTGCTGGGCGAGGAGGTGCGCCATGGCTGAGGGGATCCGCACCATGCTCGCCACCGCCGCCACCTGGATTGATGCCCGCCTGCTCGGCAGTGACCGGGAATTCAGTGGGGTGAGTACTGACTCACGTGTCATCGACGCGGGAATGCTGTTTGTCGCCCTCAAGGGTCCCCATCATGACGGCCATGCACATGTTGCCGCTGCGGCCAGCGCAGGGGCGGTGGCGGCACTGGTGGAACAGCCGCAGGAGGTGGCCATCCCGCAACTGGTGGTGGCGGATACCCGCCTGGCGCTGGGACGACTCGCCGCGGTGTGGCGCGAGCACCTGGCGACCCCGCTGGTGGCCGTGACCGGCAGCAACGGCAAGACCACGGTGAAGGAGATGTGCGCCGCCATTCTCGCCCAGGCTGGCAACACCCTGGCAACCCGCGGCAACCTCAACAATGACATCGGCGTGCCGTTGACTCTGCTGCGCCTGGAGCAGGGGTACGACTACGGGGTGATCGAGCTCGGCGCCAACCACCCGGGGGAGATCGCCTATCTGACGGCGCTGGTCAGGCCGCAGGTGGCGATTATCACCAATGCCGGTCCGGCGCACCTGGAGGGCTTCGGTTCGGTCGAGGGTGTGGCCCATGCCAAGGGCGAGATTTACCAGGGACTGACGGATGACGGCGTGGCGGTGATTAACGCCGATGATGCCTACGCGGATCTCTGGCGTGAACTCAGCGCGGGTTACCGCACCCTCAGTTTCGGGCTGGAGCGTCCGGCAGACATCGGGGTGCGCGGCATGGGGGACCTGCACGGCAGCGAGCTGGAGGTCTTGAGTCCGCTGGGTGAATGCCACCTGAGTCTGCCGCTGCCTGGGCGGCACAACATCATGAATGCGCTGGCGGCGATCGCTGCCGGCATCGCCGTTGGCCTCGACCTGGATGTGATCGCCACGGGGCTGAACAACATGCTGCCGGTGGGCGGTCGCCTGCAAGTGCGTGCGGGCCTGCACGGCGCCACCATCCTGGATGACAGCTATAATGCCAACCCCTCCTCGATGCAGGCTGGGCTCGAGGTACTGGCCGGATGTGACGGCGAGCGCTATCTGGCGATGGGCGACATGGGAGAGCTGGGTGAGCAGACCGAGGAGCTGCACCGCCAGGTGGGCGTGACGGCGCGCAAGCTGGGTATCGAGCGCCTCTATGCCACCGGTGAGATGAGCCGCTATGCCTGTGAGGCATTCGGTGAAAACGGCCACTACTTCAACCGTCAGCAGCAGCTTATCGAAGCGCTGCTGCCACAGATGAATAAAAATACCACCGTGCTGGTCAAGGGTTCGCGCAGCAGTCACATGGAACATGTGGCGGCGGCACTCACCAGCGGTGAGGGGATCTAGTCATGCTGCTCTACCTGACAGACTATCTGAGTCAGTTTCACACCGGGTTTGGTGTGTTTCAGTATCTGACGCTGCGCGCCATTCTCGGGGTATTAAGTGCGCTGCTGATCTCGTTGCTGTTCGGTCCCTGGATCATCCGCAAGCTGAGTTATCACCAGGTGGGGCAGTTCGTGCGCGACGACGGCCCGCAGAGTCACCTCTCCAAGGCGGGAACGCCGACCATGGGCGGCGCCCTCATCCTCGGGGCGATTGCCATCAGCACCCTGCTGTGGGCGGACCTCTCCAACCGCTATGTCTGGGTCGTGCTGGTGGTGACCCTGCTGTTCGGTGGGATCGGCTTTATCGATGATTACAAAAAGCTGATCCAAAAGCAGTCGGAGGGGCTAAAGGCGCGGCACAAGTACCTGTTGCAGACCGTGGTCGGGCTGGGCGCGGCGATTTTCCTCTACAGCACGGCCAAGGTGCCGGCGGAGCTGGAGCTCATCGTCCCCTTCATCAAGACCGTGGCCCTGCCGATGGGGCTGTTCTTTATTGTGCTGACCTATTTTGTCATCGTCGGTTCGAGCAACGCGGTCAATCTGACCGATGGCCTCGACGGTCTGGCGATCCTTCCCACCGTGATGGTGGGTGGTGCGCTGGGGTTATTTGCCTATGTCACCGGTAACGTGAACTTCTCCGGCTACCTGGGCATTCCCTACATTCCGGGTGTGGGGGAGGTGCTTATCTTCTGCGGTGCGCTGGTCGGCGCGGGGCTCGGCTTTCTCTGGTTCAACACCTACCCGGCACAGGTGTTCATGGGCGATGTGGGCGCGCTGGGCCTGGGTGCGGCACTGGGCGTGATTGCGGTGGTGGTGCGACAGGAGCTGGTGCTGCTCATCATGGGCGGGGTGTTCGTGATGGAGACCGTGTCGGTCATCATGCAGGTGGTCTCCTACAAGCTGACCGGCCGGCGCATCTTTCGCATGGCGCCACTGCATCACCATTTTGAGCTTAAGGGGTGGCCCGAACCGAGGGTCATCGTCCGTTTCTGGATCATTACCGTGATACTGGTTCTGATCGGCCTGTCCACCCTGAAGATTCGTTGAGGCGAGATGTCACTGGCGATGAACAGAGCAAACGCACAACCGGCTGACGGTCTCACCCTGGTGGTGGGGCTGGGGTTGACCGGTCTGACCTGCGCGCGTTTTCTTGCGGCGCGCGGCGAGGCGTTTGCCGTGGCCGACAGCCGTGCCAACCCGCCGGGGCTGGATGAACTGCGCCGGGAGTTTCCCCAGGTTGAGGTCTACCTCGGCGAGTTTGATCGCGACCTGTTCGGGCGTGCCGCTCGTCTGCTGCTCAGTCCCGGGGTGGCGCCGCAGGAGCATGCCGTGCTTGAGGCGCAGCAGGCGGGGGTTGAGGTACTCGGAGATATCGAGCTCTTTGCCCGTCATGCTGCAGCACCGGTGGTGGCGATCACCGGCTCCAACGGCAAGAGTACCGTCACCGCGCTGCTGGGTGCGATGGCGCAGCAGGCCGGCAAGTCGGTACTGGTGGGTGGCAATATCGGTACCCCGGCGCTGGCACTACTGGATGAGCCGGTGCCGCAGCTGTATGTGCTGGAGCTGTCCAGCTTCCAGCTCGAAGTGACGCGCTCGCTTAACTGTCTTGCCGCGACGGTATTGAACCTGAGCGACGATCACCTGGACCGCCACCACAGCATGGAAAACTATGCGGCGATCAAGGCGCGGATCTACGCCGGCGACGGGGTCATGGTGATCAATGCCGATGACCCACGGGTGGCGGCGATGGCCGAGGCCCAGCGTAATGTGGTGCGTTTCTCACTGGCACCGCCTCAGCGAGAGCAGGACTACGGTGTGCGCCATCATAACGGTGTCGACTATCTGGCCCGGGGCAGTGAGTTGCTGCTACCAGCCTCGGCGATGCGCATGCCGGGACGACACAATCAGGCCAATGCACTGGCGGCCCTGGCACTGGGAGAGGCAGCGGGACTGTCGCTGGCAGCGATGCTTGATACCCTGCGCAGCTACCCGGGCCTGCCACACCGCTGCCAGTGGGTGGCCACGCTCGACGGCGTGGACTACTACAACGATTCGAAGGGTACCAATGTGGGTGCCACGCTGGCGGCGCTGGAGGGTATGCCGGGGGAGAAGGTGGTGTTGATCGCCGGCGGCCAGGGCAAGGGGCAGGATTTCAGCCCGTTGCGTGAACGGGTGGCGCGGCGCGCGCGGGGAGTGATTCTCATCGGGGAGGATGCCCCGCTGCTGGCGCAGGCGCTCGCCGGTGTCGATGGCGTGATCTTTGCTGCGACCATGGAGCAGGCGGTGGGGATGGCGCGTGCGGCGGCACAGCCCGGCGACAGCGTGTTGCTCTCTCCGGCCTGTGCCAGTTTCGATATGTTCAACAATTACGCCGAGCGGGGTGATGCTTTTGTCGCTGCGGTACGGGAGGGGATGACATGAGTATGTCGGCCGTTTTCCCCGGACGGCGGCAGCAGAAGCTGCGCCAGACGCTGACGCTCGACTGGGTATTGTTGATGACTGCCGCGACCCTGCTCGGCCTGGGGCTAGTGATGACCGCCTCGGCCTCGGTGAGCATTGCCGACCGTCAGGTGGGTGACTTGAGTTACTACCTGGTGCGACAGAGTCTTTACGTCGGCCTGGGACTTGCCGCTGCGATGGTGGCGTGGCACGTGCCGCTGTCGGTGTGGGAGCGAAGCGGTCCGTTGCTGGTGTTGTTGAGTATCGTGCTGCTGCTGGCGCTGTTTATCCCAGCCCTGGGGCGCACCGTCAACGGCAGTACCCGGTGGCTGATGCTGGGGCCGTTCAATCTGCAGGTATCCGAGCTGGCAAAGCTGGCGATGATTGTCTACCTGGCCGGTTACCTGGTGCGCCGTGGCGAGGAGGTGCGCCAGAGCGTTGGCGGCTTCTTGAAGCCAATGGCACTGGTGCTGCTGTTCGGTGTGTTGCTGCTGGCGGAGCCCGACTTCGGTGCCGCCGTGGTTCTGGGGGCGACTGCCTTGGGCATGATGTTCCTCGGTGGAGTGCAGTTGTGGCTGTTCGGTCTGCTGTTGCTGATGGCCGGGGGGACGCTGGCGCTACTGGCGATCACGGCCCCTTACCGCCTGGAGCGACTGACGACATTCCTCAATCCCTGGGCGGACCCCTTTAATAGCGGTTTTCAGCTGACTCAGGCGCTGATCGCCTTTGGCCGCGGCGAGTGGTTTGGTGTCGGCCTCGGGGCCAGTGTGCAAAAGCTGTTCTATCTGCCGGAGGCGCATACTGATTTTGTCTATGCGGTACTGGTCGAGGAGCTGGGGATGGTCGGTGGAGGTATCGTCGTGATGCTGTTCGTGGTGTTGGTGGGGCGGATTTTGCGTATCGCCGCCAATGCCTCGGCAGCGGGCATGGCGTTTGCTGCCTTCCTCTGTTACGGCGTCGGCATTTGGTTTGCGCTGCAGGCCTTTATCAATATGGGTGTGAATATGGGGCTGTTGCCCACCAAGGGCTTGACGTTGCCATTGATGAGTTATGGCGGCAGCAGCATGGTGGTGATGTGTGTGGCGCTGGCACTGGTGCAGCGCGTGTCGATGGAGACGCCGCTGCATGGGGTGACGGTCAGGAGGGCGAAGGCATGAGTGCAACGCGTATCCTGATCATGGCTGGCGGCACCGGTGGGCATGTGTTCCCGGCCCTGGCAGTGGCGCAGCAACTCAAGGCGCAGGACGTCGAGGTCAGCTGGCTGGGGACCCGCCGCGGGCTCGAAGCCGAACTGGTGCCGGGGGCGGGTATTGAGATCGACTTTATCAGTATCGCCGGGCTGCGCGGCAACGGGTTGGCCGGCTGGCTGATGGCGCCGTGGCGCTTGAGTGTGGCGCTGGTGCAGGCCCTTGCTGTGCTGCGCCGTCGCCGGCCGCACGCGGTGCTGGGGATGGGCGGCTTTGTCACCGGCCCCGGCGGGGTGGCGGCAAAGCTGACCGGTCGTGCGCTGTTGATCCATGAACAGAACGCCATCGCGGGGCTGACCAATCGCCTGCTTTCGTACATCGCTGACCGCGTGCTGGAGGCCTTTCCGGATACCTTTGTCGGGCGGCATGTTGAACACACGGGCAATCCGGTGCGGCAAGACATTATGCAGCTGAGTGCACCGGATGAGCGTTATGCCGCGCACCAGGGACCCATCCGCCTTTTTGTGCTCGGCGGTTCGCTCGGAGCGATGGTTTTCAACCAGACGCTGCCCGCGGCATTGGCTCAACTGCCAGATGAGATGCGTCCGCTGGTGCGTCACCAGACCGGCAGGAAAAACCTGGAGGTGACCCGCGCACACTACGAGGCGGCCGGGGTGGAGGCGGAGTTGCTGCCCTTTATCGATGATATGGCAGCGATGTATGACTGGGCGGATGTGGTGCTTTGCCGTGCCGGCGCCCTGACGGTGAGCGAGCTGGCCATGGCCGGGGTGCCAGCGTTGCTGGTGCCTTATCCCCATGCGGTCGATGACCACCAGAGCGCCAACGCCGCCTACCTGGCGGATAACGGAGCGGCCAGAGTGGTGGCACAGGCAACATTAAACGAACAATTCCTGGCCGGGCAGTTGCGCGAGTTTTGTGCCGCGCCGCAGCAGGGCCGGGAGGTGCTGCGAGAGATGGCCAATCGCGCCCGTACCCTGGCAATGCCCGAGGCAACCAGTGCGGTTGTCGCGGCCTGTCTCGCGCTGGCCAAGAGGAGAGAAGCAGCATGATTAAGGGCACTCCGGTGGAACTGGCAGGAAATAACGTCATGGGGCGGATCCGTCATATTCACATGGTGGGTATCGGCGGTTCCGGCATGGGCGGGATTGCTGAGGTGTTGTTGAACCTTGGCTATACCGTATCCGGCTCTGACCTCAAGGCAAATCCGGTTACGCACCACCTCGAGGCCGAGGGCGCCACCGTGCACATCGGCCACGACGAGAGCAATATCGAGGGCTGCGATGCGGTGGTGATCTCCTCTGCGGTGAAGGAGGAGAACCCGGAGGTGCAGGCAGCGCGGGAGGCGCGCATCCCAGTGGTCCCTCGTGCAGAGATGCTGGCCGAACTGATGCGCTTCCGCCACGGTATCGCCGTGGCCGGTACCCATGGCAAGACCACCACAACCAGTCTTATCGCCAGTCTGATGGCGGAGGAGGGGCTGGACCCGACCTTTGTCATCGGCGGGCGGCTTCCAGTCTTATCGCCAGTCTGATGGCGGAGGAGGGGCTGGACCCGACCTTTGTCATCGGCGGGCGGCTTAACAGTGCCGGCACCAATGCCAGGCTCGGTGCGGGACACTATCTGGTGGCCGAGGCGGACGAGAGTGATGCCTCGTTCCTGCACCTGCAGCCGATGAGCGCGGTGGTGACCAACATCGATGCCGATCACATGGCCACCTATGGCGGCGATTTTTCCAAGTTGCGCCAGACCTTTATCGAGTTTCTGCACAATCTGCCCTTCTACGGCCTGGCGGTGATGTGCCTGGATGATGAGGAGGTGCGTAAGCTGTTGCCGAGCGTGACACGCCGGGTGATCACCTACGGTTTCAGTGCCGAGGCGGATATCCGCGCGACCGATGTCGAGCATGATGGACTGCGCACCCGCTTCCGCGTCTCGCGCGACGGCGCCGAGAAGTGGCTTGAGGTCACGCTCAATATGCCCGGTCGGCATAATGTACTGAATGCCCTGGCGGCGATCGCGGTGGCGCACGATCTCGGGGTCTCCGACCGCGCCATCATCGCCGCGCTGAACAAGTTTGAGGGCATCGGCCGTCGCTTCCAGCTGGGCGGCGAGATAGTGACCGCCAATGGCACAGTGACGCTGGTCGATGACTATGGCCACCACCCGCGCGAGCTGGCCGCCACCCTGCAGGCGGCCCGGGCCGCCTGGCCGGAGCGGCGTTTGGTGGTGCTGTTTCAGCCGCATCGCTATAGCCGTACCCGAGACCTTTTTGAGGACTTCACCGAGGTGCTCTCCGAGGCGGATGCGCTGTTGGTGCTGGAGGTCTATGCCGCCGGAGAGGAGCCGGTACCCGGTGCCGACAGCCGCACCCTTTGCCGCGCCATCCGTGCACGGGGCCAGGTGGACCCGGTCTTCATCGGCGAGATGTCGGATTTGGTGCAGACGGTATCCGGGGTGCTGCAGGATGGCGATGTACTGATGACCATGGGGGCCGGCGACATTGGCGCCATCGCGCAGTCCCTGCCGCGGAAGCTGGAGGAGTTGGCATGATGGCGATGCAGCAGAGTCAGCCGCTGCGTGGCGAACTGCTCGAATACGAGCCGATGTCCCGTCATACCACCTGGCGTGTTGGCGGTCCTGCGCGCTGCTACTATCGCCCGGCGAATATCGAGGATTTGGCGCTGTTCCTGCGGCAGTTGCCCGAGGGCGAAGCGCTCTACTGGATGGGGCTGGGCAGCAACCTGCTGGTGCGCGACGGCGGCATTGACGGCACGGTGATCGCCACCAGTGGCCGGCTCAATGCCATCGAGCGACTCGCGGAACACCAGGTCCGTGTCGAGTGCGGTGTCTCCTGTGCCAAGGTGGCGCGCTTTTGCGCACGCGAAGGGCTGGCGGGGGCGGAGTTTCTCTGCGGCATCCCCGGCACCCTGGGCGGGGCACTGGCGATGAATGCCGGCTGCTTCGGTGGCGAGACCTGGCAACTGGTGGAAAAGGTCGAGACGCTGGACCTGCTCGGCAATGTGAAATTTCGCCACCCTGAGGAGTATCGCATCGGCTATCGCCATGTGCGGGGCCCGGTGGGGGAGTGGTTTGTTGCCGCCCACCTCAAGCTTGTGGCAGGCGACAGCGAGCAGCTGCAGTCGCGCATCCGTGGCCTGCTGGAGCAGCGCAGCAGCAGCCAGCCGACCCAGCTGCCCAATGCGGGCTCGGTATTCCGTAATCCCGAGGGGGATTACGCAGCGCGGCTGATCGAGGCGACCGGGCTGAAGGGGCAGTGTATCGGCGGCGCCTGTGTTTCGGACAAACATGCCAATTTCATCGTCAACACCGGCAGCGCCACGGCGCGCGATATCGAGATGCTGATCGAGCGGGTGCAGGCGCAGGTGGAGGACGCCCACGGCATCCACCTGCAGCGTGAGGTACACATCATCGGCGAAGCGAAAGGTGGTGCGTCATGAGTGCACGCATCTGCGATCCGGCACGTTTTGGCAAGGTGGCCGTGCTGATGGGCGGCCACTCCGCCGAACGTGAGGTGTCACTGAAAAGCGGTGCCGCCGTGGTGGCGGCGCTGAAGCGCCGCCAGGTAACGGTGGATGCCCTGGACGTCGGCAAGGAGAGCCTGCCGCAACTGCTGAGTGGCGGTTACCAGCGCTGTTTTGTCATCCTTCACGGGCGCGGTGGCGAGGATGGCACGATGCAGGGGCTGCTGGAGTTGATGGAGATGCCTTATACCGGGAGCGGTGTGATGGCCTCTGCACTGGGCATGGACAAATGGCGTAGCAAGCTGTTGTGGCGTGCGGCAGGACTGCCGGTCCCGGAGTGGGCGGTGCTCTCCAGCAAGAGTGATTTCTCCGCGGTCGAGGAGCAGCTCGGCTTGCCGCTGTTCGTCAAACCGGCCAACGAGGGGTCGAGCGTCGGTATCAGCAAGGTCAGCCGCAGCGGCACGCTGCAGCAGGCCTATGCCAGGGCGGCGAAGCACGATGCGCTGGTACTGGCCGAACAGTACATCGGCGGTGGTGAGTACACCGTGGCGATTCTCGGCAATACCCCGCTGCCGGTGGTGAAGATCGAGCCCAAGGGGGAGTTTTATGACTATGAGGCGAAGTATCTGAGTGACGATACCGCCTACCTCTGCCCCTGCGGTCTGGCGCCAGAGAAGGAGCACGAGATGCAGCAGCTGGCGCTGAAGGCCTTTCAGGTGCTTGGCTGTCGCGGCTGGGGGCGTATCGATATCCTGCTGGATGAAGCGGGAAGGCCGTACCTGCTGGAGGCCAACACACTGCCGGGGATGACCGATCACTCACTGGTGCCGATGGCCGCGAAGGCGGCGGGTATCGAATTTGACGAATTGGTCTGGCGTATTCTTGAGAGCAGTGTGGAGCAGGGTGATGGCCAGAGTGCGTAAAGGGGCGACACGCCATGGGGAGCCGAAACGCGCGCCGATCATCAACTGGCGCAGGCTCTCCGGGCTGGTGCTGGGAGTGTCGCTGCTCTCTGCCGTGCTGTGGGGAGGGGGGCAACTCCTGAGCCCGGAAAACTTGCCGGTGAATACGGTACGGGTGGAAAACCGCCTGCAGCATCTTGACCGGGAGGTGCTGCGCCGTGCCGTGGTGGCCCACGCCAGTGAGGGTTTTCTGCGGGTCGATGTGGCGGCGATACAAAAGGAGCTCGAGGGGTTGCCTTGGGTTGCCTCGGCCTCGGTACGACGCGCATGGCCGGACATGCTGATCGTGCGCGTGCAAGAGCAACAGCCAGCGGCGCGCTGGAGTAGTGGCGGGTTGCTCAACCCTGAAGGTGAGCGCTTTGCCGTGACCGACACCGCCTCATGGAAAGCGCTGCCACTGCTGCACGGACCGAAAGAGACGGAAAAGACCGTGATGAAAGAGTATCAGGCCATGCAGCAGGAACTGGAACAGCTGGAGCTGAAGATTGTGGAGCTGAAAATGGACCAGCGCCGAGCCTGGAGCGTGCGGCTCGACAATGGCCTGAAGTTGCGCCTGGGACGCAGTGACAACCGTTCGCGCATGCAGCGCTTTGCAAACGTATATGCCAGTGTCCTGCAGCCACGCTTGGCATCCATCGACAGTGTCGATTTGCGTTACACCAACGGCTTTGCCGTTCGCTGGCGTGAAGGAAACGCGGCGGCTTAGCACGGAGGGATTGGGAATATGTCGAAAAAATCGGAAAAAAATCTGATCGTCGCCTTGGACGTCGGTACCTCGAAGGTGGTGACGATTGTGGGTGAGGTGAATGCCGAGAACCAGGTGGAGATCATCGGTATCGGTTCGCACCCCTCGCGCGGCCTGAAAAAGGGTGTGGTGGTCAATATCGAGTCGACAGTGCAGTCGATACAGCGCGCTGTCGAGGAGGCAGAGCTGATGGCGGGCTGCCAGATCCATTCGGTCTACGCCGGTATCGCCGGCAGCCATATCAAGAGCCTCAATTCACATGGCATCGTGGCGATCCGTGACAAGGAGGTCACCCATGGCGATGTGGAGCGGGTGATTGATGCGGCGCGTGCGGTGGCAATCCCGGCCGATCAGAAGATCCTCCACGTGTTGCCGCAGGAGTTCATCATCGACAACCAGGAGGGTATCCGTGAGCCGGTGGGCATGTCCGGGGTTCGCCTGGAGGCAAAGGTGCATCTGGTGACCGGTGCGGTAAGCGCTGCACAGAACATCATCAAGTGCGTGCGCCGCTGCGGCCTGGATGTGGATGACATCATTCTGGAGCAGCTGGCTTCCAGTTATGCCGTATTGAGCGATGATGAGAAGGAGCTGGGGGTATGCCTGGTCGATATCGGCGGTGGTACAACCGATATTGCGGTGTTTAGTGAAGGGGCGATTCGTCACACCGCGGTGATCCCTATCGCCGGCGACCAGGTGACCAATGACATCGCCGTGGCGATGCGCACCCCGACGCAGAATGCCGAGGACATCAAGATCAAGTACGCCTGTGCCCTGACTCAATTGGCCAATGCCGATGAAAGCATCGAGGTGCCGAGCGTGGGGGACCGGCCGCCGCGGCGCCTGGCGCGCCAGACTCTCGCGGAGGTGGTGGAGCCGCGCTACGAGGAGCTGTTTACACTGGTGCAGGCGGAACTGCGCCGCAGCGGGTTTGAGGATATCTGCGCCGCCGGCATCGTGCTGACCGGCGGTACCGCCAAGATGGAGGGCGGTGTGGAACTGGCCGAGGAGATTTTTCACATGCCGGTGAGACTGGGGATGCCGCAGGGGGTGAGTGGTCTGGTGGATGTGGTGCGCAATCCGATTTATGCCACCGGTGTGGGGCTGCTGTTATTCGGGCAGCACAACCGTGGCCCCGGCCTGGGGGAGTTGAATAACCAGGGCGGACTGAACAGTGTCATGAAACGCATGAAAAGCTGGTTTCAAGGTAATTTCTAACAAATTTAACCAGGCGGGATCGGCCCGTCGAAGAGTGAGGAGGTGTGGTATGTTCGAACTTATGGATAGCAAAAGCCAAACCGCAGTGATCAAGGTTGTCGGTGTCGGCGGGGGCGGCGGTAACGCCGTTGAACATATGGTCTGCGAGAGCATCGAGGGGGTGGATTTTATCTGTGCGAACACCGATGCACAGGCGCTTGAGCGGGCGAGCAGCCGGACCGTGATTCAGATCGGCACACATATCACCAAAGGGCTGGGTGCCGGGGCCAATCCCGATATCGGCCGTCAGGCGGCGATGGAGGACAGGGATCGCATCGAAGAAGCGCTGGCCGGTGCGGATATGGTGTTCATTACTGCCGGCATGGGCGGTGGTACCGGTACCGGTGGGGCACCGATCGTCGCCCAGGTGGCCAAGGAGATGGGGATCCTGACCGTGGCGGTGGTGACCAAGCCGTTTCCGTTCGAGGGCAACAAGCGGATGAATGTCGCCGATGAGGGGATCGCGGAGTTAAAGAAGTATGTTGATTCGCTGATCACCATCCCCAATGAGAAACTGCTGACCGTACTGGGCAAACAGATCACTCTGCTGGATGCCTTCAAGGCGGCCAACAACGTGCTGCTGGGCGCGGTACAGGGGATTGCCGACCTTATCACACGGCCTGGTCTTATCAACGTCGACTTCGCCGATGTCCGCACCGTGATGTCAGAAATGGGCATGGCGATGATGGGCACCGGCGCGGCAAAGGGTGAAGATCGGGCACGTGAAGCGGCGGAGCGAGCCGTTGCCAGTCCGCTACTGGAGGATGTGGACCTTTCCGGGGCTCGCGGCATCCTGGTCAATGTCACCGCCGGCCTGGATATGGCGATTGGCGAATTCGAGGAGGTGGGTAATACCATCAAGGGCTTTGCCTCGGATAATGCCACCGTGGTCGTCGGTACGGTGATCGACCCGGAGATGAGCGATGAGTTGCGTGTTACCGTCGTCGCCACCGGACTCGGCCAAGGGGCGGAAGCGGTTTCAGAGCAGCCGGTGAAGCTGGTGGTCAACAAGGCCACGGGCGAAGAGGTGGACTACGACCGTCCTACGGTGCTGCGTAACAAACCTGGTCAAGGCGACGCCAAGGGTGAGGGCGGTGACAAGAACATGGAGTATCTCGACATCCCGGCCTTTCTGCGTCGCCAGGCAGACTGAGTCCGTCCCCTCCCTACAGGGGCAAGGGGGACGGAGGGAATGTGTGATCACGTTCTCTAGGCAGGGCGAAACGCCGTGTGGTAATATTGCACGGTCAAATGCTTATACTGCCACAATTTAAAGGGTTTTTGGGATAGATGATTCGGCAAAGAACGTTAAAGAATGTGATTCGGGCGACCGGGGTTGGTTTGCATACCGGGGACAAGGTCTATCTGACCTTGCGTCCGGCGCCTGTTGATGCCGGGATTATCTTCCGCCGCGTTGATCTGGATCCGCCTGTAGAAGTCAGGGCCAAGGCTGAAAATGTCGGAGACACCACACTCTCCTCCACCCTGACCGATGGAAATGTCCGGATTTCAACTGTGGAGCACCTGCTGTCCGCCATGGCGGGACTGGGGATCGACAATGCTTATGTCGATCTCAGCGCCGCCGAGGTGCCGATCATGGACGGCAGTGCCGGGCCCTTTGTCTTTCTCATCCAGTCGGCGGGAATCGTTGAGCAGGAAGCACCGAAACGCTTCATCCGCATCAAGAAGCCGGTGCGTGTCGAGGAGGATGACAAGTGGGTACAGTTTGAACCCTTCAACGGTTTCAAGGTTTCCCTGTCTATCGACTTTGACCACCCGGTGTTCAGCGGCCGCAGCCAGCTCTCCGAGATCGATTTCTCCACAACCTCCTTCGTCAAGGAGGTGAGCCGGGCACGCACCTTCGGCTTCATGAGCCAGCTTGAGGAGTTGCGCACCCGCAACCTCGCGCTGGGCGGGAGTCTTGACAATGCTATTGTGGTGGATGACTACCGTATCCTCAATGAGGATGGCCTTCGCTACGAGGACGAGTTCGTCAAGCACAAGGTACTGGACGCTATCGGTGACCTCTATCTGCTCGGTTATAGCCTCATCGGTGCATTCAGCGGGCATAAGTCAGGCCATGCCATGAACAATTTGCTGCTGCGAACCCTGCTGGCGAATGAGGATGCGTGGGAGCTGGTGACATTTGAGGATCCCAAAGAGGCCCCCATTTCGTACATGCAGCCACTGGTAGCCAGCTAGTTCTTGATACCCCCTCGGCTTGCGAGACGCTGCAGTGCGCCTCGCAGCTGCTCATCCTCTATGGATGATGCGCACTCCTTAACGCACAGCGCTGCATCACGCGACATGGCAGCCTTGCGCATTGGCTTTTTCACCGCCTCGCTGACATCCCTTGGCTGCACGCGAAGGTCTATCTCTGTGATTTGCCACAGCTGCTCGGTCTGCTGCAGATTCCTCAGCAACTCAGGGAGCTGGTAGCGGATACGTGTCGCCCATACCGTGGAGTCGACATGCAGCAGCAGACTATTGCCCTTTATGTTCGCCACTCTGCAGTGCTCAGCGAAACCGGAGCCGAGCAGGTCGCGAACCAGTGTGTCCAGTCGCAGCAGTTGGCCGCTGCGCTGAATGAGTCGCTCCACCCCTCCGGATTGAGGACTGCTGACGAGTTGACGGAAGCTTCTGGGCTTGTTCATGGATACCTGGCTGTGGTATAACTAATTGATTCGCAAAATTTTGTAGGCAAAGTATAGATGAACATACTGCTTGTATCCAAACGACTTGGAGGCTCAGCGTGTCTCTGTCTCGATAAGAGCCGAATTATGGTGATTTTCGCGGCCGTGCTCCTGGCCATCCCAGCCGCAGCCCTCTACACCGGCTACATGTTGGGTAAAGACAGTTCCGACGTCAATCCTCAGACTCTTGCCGCAGCGGTCGATGCCGAGCTTAGTCAACAGCGCGGTGAAATACTTGAGGCGAAGCGTACCGCAGAAGAAAATCTCAATGCATTGACACTGCGTCTGGGGAAGATGCAGGCACATGTTAACCGCCTTGATGCGCTGGGTCAGCGTTTGACGCGTATGGCCGGACTCGATAGTGGTGAGTTTGATTTTTCGACCGAGCCTGCACAAGGCGGTCCCGAGGAGCTAAGCAACCCTGGCTCCGAAACAGAACTTCCGAGTTTTATCTCGCAGCTTGAAGAGTTGGCCAGACAGCTTGAAGTGCGGGAACAGCAACTGCAGGTACTCGAGTCGATGCTGATGAATCGTAATCTGCAGGCAGAGGTGGTTCCTGCTGGGCGTCCGATTACCAAGGGTTGGCTGTCATCCAAGTACGGCATGCGCAATGACCCCTTTACCGGCAAGGCGACATTCCATAAAGGGGTGGACCTTGCGGGGAAGGACGGCTCGGATATTATTGCGGTGGCATCAGGTGTCGTGACATGGGCCGGCAAGCGCTACGGCTACGGTAATCTGGTGGAGATTAACCACGGCAATGGTTATGTCACACGTTACGGTCATTGCAAGGAAGTACTGGTCAAGCAGGGTGAAACCGTAAAGCGGGGTCAGCTGATCTCGAAAATGGGCTCCACCGGCCGTTCCACCGGACCGCATGTTCATTTTGAGGTGTGGGTTAACGGCAAGACTGTGAACCCGGGAAAATATCTTCAGGCAGCAAAATAGCAGTTGCTTACAGGAATTCAAACATCCCTTGGGAACGAGCAGGGAGTATGGGCCGCATCTTTTCGATGCGGCTTTGTTGTTTGTAACGACGATACAATTGTTCTCAGCAGGAACAGAAGATAGCGGAAAGTGAGGAAAAAACTTGGTAACTAGAGACAAGGTCAAGGGAGTCAAATCCCGCTGGATGACTGCCGCAAGACATACCAACCGTAGCCTCGCGGTATGCCTCTCATTTGTCCTTGCAGCCTGTTCCACGCCAGCGGTAAAGGAAGAAAAGCCGGAACCCGAAGAGCCAGTACAAAGCAAGGCGGCACCTCGCCCGAATCTGAAAGTGGCGGCGGTGGGCGACATTATGCTGGGGTCTGACTTTCCGAAGCACCGCTTGCCGGCTGACGACGTATCGCTGTTGACACCGGTGGCAGAGGTGTTGCGCTCGGCGGATATCACCTTTGGCAACCTGGAAGGGGTCCTGCAGGATGGCGGTGAGCCGGTAAAACACTGCAACAATCCCGCAAGCTGTTATCTGTTTCGCACCCCCGCACGCTATGCCGAGCACCTCAAGGAGGCCGGCTTTGTTGTCATGAGCCTGGCGAATAACCATGCGCGTGATTTTGGCGAACAGGGACGCGACAGCAGCATGGCAAACCTGCAGCAGATGGGTATTGCTCACACCGGCCGTGATGGTGACTATGCCAGTCTAACGGTTAATGGCCTGCGTGTCGGCGTTATAGCTTTTGCCCCATACCAGGGTTCCAACAATATGTTGGACGAGGAGGAGGCGAGAAGGCGTGTAGAGATGCTGGATGCTGAGCACGATATTGTGATCGTCTCATTCCATGGTGGTGCCGAAGGGGCCAACAGCACGCGCATACCCTTTGACCGTGAAATTTATCATGGTGAGGATCGGGGGGATGTGGTCGAGTTCGCGCGCATGGCAGTGGATGCGGGGGCGGACCTTGTGCTCGGACATGGCCCACATGTTCCCAGGGCGCTTGAGTTGTACCAGGATCGCCTGATTGCCTACAGTCTGGGCAACTTCGCAACCTACTGGGGAATAAACATAAGTGGTGTGAACGGACTTGCGCCAATTCTGAACGCCGAACTCAGTGCCGAGGGAAAATTCCTCGATGGCCGGATCGTCTCTGCCAGGCAGATGAGACCTGGCGGTACAGTGCCGGATGAGAAGCACGCTGCGGCGCGAATGATCAGGGAGCTGACCCTCTCGGATTTCCCGCATACCCCACTTGATATTGATCAGCGCGGCAATATTCGTCTTGTGATGCCGACCGCGGTTTCTGGAGCCCCGCCCGCGACACAACCGAACTCAGATTCGCCAGCCATTGTCAGGGCTGAATAAGGATCGATAGCGCCAAGTGAAGATCGATTCAGTGAGAAAAGTACAAATTCAGGATTAACAGCTCCATGATTAACAAACTATTTAGTAAAGTTTTCGGCAGCCGCAATGATCGCATGGTGAAGCGTATGCGTAAAACGGTGGCCCAGGTCAATGCCCTCGAGCCTGAGTATGAAAAACTCAGTGATGAGCAGTTGCGTGCCAAGACAGCCGAATTTCGTCAGCGTGTCGCCGATGGCACGACACTGGATGAGATGCTTCCTGAGGCCTTTGCCACCGTGCGCGAGGCCAGTAAGCGTGTCTTCGGTATGCGTCATTACGATGTGCAGATTATCGGCGGCATGGTGCTGCATCAGGGCAAGATCGCTGAGATGAAAACCGGCGAAGGCAAGACCCTTATGGCGACTTTGCCGGTGTATCTCAATGCACTGTCCGGCAAGGGTGTGCATGTCGTTACTGTCAATGACTACCTGGCACAGCGCGATGCCGAGTGGATGGGCAAGCTGTATAACTACCTGGATATGTCAACGGGCACCATTGTCAGCGGGCTGGATCAGCAGGCGCGCAAAGAGGCGTATGCCTGTGACATCGTTTATGGCACCAATAACGAGTTTGGTTTTGATTATCTGCGCGACAACATGGCCTTTACCGCAGAGGAGCGGGCGCAGCGTGAGCTCAATTTTGCTGTCGTCGATGAGGTTGACTCGATTCTTATCGATGAGGCGCGAACACCACTTATCATTTCTGGACCTGCGGAAGACAGTTCCGAGCTGTACACAAGAATTAATGCCCTGGTGCCCAAGCTGAGCAAGGTCGAAGAGGAAGACGGTCCCGGTGACTACAGTGTTGATGAGAAGTCCAAACAGATCCATCTCAGTGAAGAGGGACATCAGCATATCGAGGAGCTTCTTACCGAGGACGGGCTCCTCGCTGAAGGTGAGTCGCTTTACGATGCGGCCAACATCAACCTGATGCATCACGTCAATGCGGCGTTAAAGGCGCATGTCTTGTTCCAGAAGAATGTTGACTATATCGTGAGCAATGGACAGGTCGTCATTGTTGATGAGTTTACCGGTCGCACCATGCCCGGGCGGCGCTGGTCGGACGGACTGCATCAGGCGGTAGAGGCGAAGGAGGGGTTGAAGATTCAGAATGAGAATCAAACCCTGGCCTCGATCACCTTCCAGAACTACTTCCGCCTCTACAGCAAACTTTCAGGTATGACTGGTACGGCTGATACCGAGGCGTACGAATTCCAGCAGATTTATAACCTGGAAGTTGTGGTGATTCCCACACACAGGCCGATGGTGAGAAAGGATCTTGGAGACCTTATCTACCTTACGGCACATGAAAAATATAATGCCATCATCGAGGATATCAAGGACTGCTATACACGCCAGCAGCCGGTACTTGTCGGTACCACCTCGATTGAGACCTCTGAATACCTTGCCGGCTTGTTGAATAAGGCGAAAATCCCGCATGAGGTATTGAACGCCAAACAGCATGAGCGCGAGGCTGAGATTGTGGCACAGGCAGGGCGGCCCGGCGCGGTGACGATTGCCACCAATATGGCCGGCCGCGGTACCGATATCGTACTGGGGGGCAACCTTGATTCAGCCATAGCAGCGCTGGGTGAGGATGCCGGTCAGGCTCAAATTGATGCGGAAACGGCAGAATGGAAGAAACGACAGGAGTCTGTGCTGGCGGCGGGCGGCCTGCATATTATCGGTACCGAGCGGCACGAGTCCCGCCGTATCGATAATCAATTGCGCGGACGTTCCGGTCGCCAGGGGGATCCCGGTTCCACCCGCTTCTACCTGTCACTGGAAGATAACCTGATGCGCATTTTTGCTTCGGACCGGGTATCCGCCATTATGCAGAAACTCGGTATGCAGGAGGGTGAAGCAATTGAGCACCCGTGGGTATCGCGTGCCATTGAGAATGCGCAACGCAAGGTTGAGGGGCATAACTTTGATATCCGTAAAAACCTGCTTGAATACGATGACGTGGCCAATGACCAGCGTAAAGTTATCTATGAGCAGCGCAATGACCTGATGAAGCAGGATGACATCTCCGAAAATATCCGTGTTATTCGTGAAGATGTTATCAACGGCGTGATCGATGAATACATACCGCCGCAAAGTATCGAGGAGCAGTGGGATATCGATGGGCTCGTGCTGAGGTTGGAGAATGACTTTGGCATCTCGCTGGATATCAAGGCATGGCTGGAGAGTGACAGTAAGCTCCATGAAGAGCCGCTGCGCCAGCGAGTCATCGAGGAGATGGTCAAGGCGTATGAGGATAAGGAGCAGCGAGCCGGAAGCAGTGTGGTTCGTCACTTCGAAAAGGCGATCATGCTGCAGGTTATGGACACCCTGTGGAAAGAACACCTTGCTGCCATGGATTACCTGCGCAAGGGTATCCATTTGCGCGGTTACGCGCAGAAAAACCCGAAGCAGGAGTACAAGCGTGAGGCATTCGACCTGTTCTCGCAGTTACTCGATCGGATCAAATATGATGTTATCAGCATCATCTCCAAGGTTGAGGTCAAGGCGGAGGAGGATGTTGAGGCGGTTGAACAGCAGCGTCGCAGCAACGTGCCGGTGGATTACCAGCATGAAGAGCTGAATACCTTCTCTGCCGAAGAAGCCTCGGGTGAAGATGATAGCGCGCCCCAGCCGTTTGTGCGTGACGGTCGTAAAGTGGGCAGAAATGAACCTTGCCCTTGTGGCTCGGGTAAAAAGTACAAGCAGTGTCACGGTAAAATAAACTAACTGGCGGGAGACAAACTATGGCCGTAGGGTATGCTGGGCTATCGACGCTGCTAGCGGTCCCAGGGGTACGTATTGGCGTCACCTGTGCGGGTATCAAAAAGGCGGATAAGCGCGATCTGGTTCTGTTTGAACTGGCCGGGTCCGCTACATCCGCCGCTGTGTTCACCCGCAATGCCTTCTGTGCCGCACCGGTGGTGGTCGCCAGGGAACACCTTGCAGAACGGTCGCCACGCTACCTGCTGATCAATACCGGTAATGCCAACGCCGGTACCGGTCGTGCGGGTCTGGCTGATGCCAAACTGTGCTGCGAGGCGGTGGCAAAACATGCTAATTGTGATTTGCACGAGGTTTTGCCGTTCTCCACCGGGGTGATCGGTGAACCCCTTCCTGTGGCTAAAGTGACAACGGCCGTCCCGGCACTGCTAGAGTCATTGTCGGAGGGTAACTGGGAGAACGCCGCGTACGGTATTATGACCACCGACACGGTGCCCAAAGGGGCGTCACGCCAGCTGGATATCAACGGTCAAAGCATTACTCTCACCGGCATTTCCAAGGGTTCGGGAATGATCAGGCCCGATATGGGGACGATGCTCTCCTTCGTGGCCACGGACGCGCAAATTGACCCTGAGCTATTGCGTGAGTGTCTGCGTCAATCTGTCGATATCTCCTTTAACCGCATCACGGTCGATGGTGATACCTCGACGAACGATGCCTGCGTGCTTGTCGCCAGTGGACAAAGCGGTGTGAACATCGAAAAAGGCAGCAGTGGCCATGCGGCATTTGCTCAAGCACTGAATGAGCTGTTGATCGAGCTGGCCCAGCTTATCGTGCGCGACGGTGAGGGGGCGACAAAATTTATCGCTGTCGAGGTTAATGGCGGACGTGATCAGCACGAATGCAGTCAAGTTGCCTACACCATCGCCCACTCCCCCCTGGTCAAAACCGCCCTGTTTGCCAGTGACCCTAATTGGGGACGGATCCTTGCGGCCGTGGGGCGGGCAGGCCTTGATGCACTGGACCTGGATGCGGTGGCAATCTACCTCGACGAGGTGTGTATTGTCAGTCATGGCGGTCGTGACAAGGATTACAGTGAAGAGCGTGGTCAAAGGGTTATGCAACGGGACGAGATTGTCATCCGTGTCGAGCTATCGCGGGGGCAAGCACACACCACCGTCTGGACCTGCGATTTCTCCTACGACTACGTCAAGATCAATGCGGAGTACCGCACCTGATGTTCGGTACTCATGCCGATGCACAGTAGTACGGTGGATCGGTTGCATGTCGTGGCGGCGGTTATTACCGATCGCGCAGGACGCGTCTTGCTGGCAAAGCGCCCTCAACATTTGCACCAGGGCGGTCTGTGGGAGTTTCCCGGCGGCAAGCGTGAGGCTGGTGAAGAGATAAGTCATACCCTGGTAAGAGAGCTTTACGAGGAGCTTGGCATCACGCCCACGCAATTCCGCCCCATGATCGGGGTCAAACACAATTATCCCGATCGCAAGGTATTTCTCGATGTATGGCGTGTGAGCGCCTTTAAAGGCACGCCTCATGGCGCCGAAGGGCAGGAGCTCCGTTGGGTTGAGGCGGAAAACCTGCCTGAATTCTCCTTTCCCGCAGCCAACCGGCCTATCGTTACTGCCGCCATGCTACCCGATAGTTATCTGATTACGCCTGATCCAGGGGGAGCCGAGCGTTGGCCACAATTTCTGGCGCAACTGGAGGCGACTCTCGAAGGGAATATCGAACTGGTACAGTTTCGCGCCAAAGGCCTGAACACTGCAGAATTGATGGAACTCAGTCCGCATGTAGTTCAGTGCTGCCATGATCATGGTTGCCGGGTCATGCTCAACGGTGAGCCTGAACTTGCCCGCACCCTGGGTTATGATGGGGTGCATCTTGGCAGTGCGCGCATGAACGCATGTCACAGCAGACCTTTGCCGGGAGATTACCTCGTCGCCGCATCGTGTCACAATGCCGCTGAGCTGCATAAGGCTGCAACGTTTGGTTGTGACTTTGTGGTCCTCGGTCCGGTTTGTGCCACAGCAACCCATCCTGAAGCCAGTGAAATGGGCTGGGTGCGATTCGCCCAGCTGGTGGAGCGGTGTGCGCTACCGGTCTACGCCCTGGGTGGCATGGGACGCGACGACTATGACCGGGCCTGGCGCCATGGGGCACAGGGTATTGCTGCGATAAGAGCGCTATGGAAAGGGGAGGTGTAGTGACATCATGAAGCTCCGATACGGTTACTGGTTGCTGTTGTTGTCGCTGTTTGGCTGTGGTCAGAGCGATGAAGCTCCCGTTTTTGTCGATTTGGGCACCGTTAGTGACTGTGATGTTTCCAGACAAAGCTGTACGGTCACGGAGAATGCACTGTCACTGAGCCTGGCGCTCGGCCCTGATGTAGTGCCGCTTAAGCCTTTTGCAGTGCGGTTTCAGTCGGATGGTACGCGCACATTCGATAAGGATAGCGTGGTGGTTGATTTTCAGATGCAGGGCATGGACATGGGCGTAAATCGTTACCGCCTGAAGCATGAGGATGATAGCTACTGGCGTGCTACTGCCACGCTTCCGGTATGTACGGTCTCAAGGATGGAATGGATGGCAGTAGTGGAATTCGCGCAGGGAGGGGAACATTATCGCTTACGTTTCCCGTTCGCCGTCGAGGCTAACTGAGAAGAGGGTGGTCCTCATCCTCAAGTGGCTGCTGCACTGGACCAGGGATGCGATGATTTTCGTTCGCCCAGTCACCCAAATCGATCAATTTGCATCGTTCCGAGCAGAAGGGCCGCCACGGGTTATCTTCCCATGGGGTACGCTTTTGACAGGTGGGGCAGGCTACATACAGTGTCATAGGCTACAGATGGCTAATTGGAAGTTGATTTCCTGATCAGCGACTTGTGCTCGCCCCGCTGTTGGTCGCAGAAAGCGCAGGGTAAAGCGGTGTTTGCTGCCGCTGATCTCGGCATAGTATGGGGAGTCCTGCGCCAGGGTCACTCGAACCATTTGATAGGGCAGGCCATTCTCCAGTTGCTTCTGATAGCTTCCGTTTTTGCAGTTTAAGCGTTGTGGCTCGGCACTGCCGCGGATCATCTTAAGCAGCAATTCTATTGCCTGGCGTACAGGATCGAGAGTCGCAAACCAGCGTTTCTGATCATCAAAGCGTTTCTCCCTTCCCTGTTCGAGCCAGAGGTGGTAGGCGGGCAAGTCAAAGTCACAACTGCCACCGGGTATGCTGCTGCGCTGGCGAATTGCGGTAATAAATTCATCTTCACGCAATTCCTGTCCGGGCTGTGACTTCATTGCGTGAATATTCTCTACCAGATGCTCCAGTGCACGCAATATCGTGCCGAGTCGCTCGTGATCGACATTGCTGTATTTGAGAAGTCCGCGCAGGTTGGCCGTTGAGCGTTCGAGTTCCTTGAGCAACTCGGTTTTGAAGTCACCCCTGGCAAATACATCCAGCATGTCCAGCAGGGTTGTGATAAATACACGGCTGCACCAGGGACTTTCCTGCATGTGGAAGTAGTAAGCCTGGCGGAACAAGTGCTCCAGTCGCAACATCGTGCGAATGCGCTCATTCAGTGGGTGTTCGTATGTTATGAAGCCTTGCATCGCCGTTCATCCGCAGAAAACTAACATTGCACTATATATCAGAAGCAATACTAGTATAGTACCGATGCAGCTTCTCTACCTGAGGGCGCAATGCATCCAAATCGGCGTCATTATGGATGATGTCATTCGCTTGTTCCAGTCTGTCACTGCGAGGAAGTTGTGCGCGGATTATTGCGGTGATCAACTGCTCGCTACTGCCATCTCGCGCCATGGCACGCTCTATTTGCTGTGCTTCACTGCAATCTATCACCAATATACGGTCAACGAGATTGTGCCACTGCTTTTCCAGTAGCAAGGGGATAGCAATGATGACATAGGGGGAGTGAGTGCAAGCTATCCGCTCCTGTAGCAATGAGCGTATCGCAGGGTGGGTGATTGCCTCAAGCTGTCGGCGATTGTCATTGTTCTGAAACGCGAGTTCGCGCATGCGCGCACGGTCAAGCGTGCCGTCAGGCTGCAGGATATCCTGGCCAAAATGGGCAACCAGTGCTGATAGTGAAGCTGTGCCGGGGGAGAGAACCTCTCGTGCCAGTACATCGGTATCGATCACCGTGATACCGCGTTGGCGGAAGAGCCTGCAGACGGTCGATTTCCCACAGCCGATACCTCCGGTCAGTCCGACCTTCAGCATGGCTAGTAGGTGAAGCTGTTGAGGTAGAGCTTGACGATATCGTTGCCCCACAGCATCGCAATCCAGCCCGCACCTGCCAGGTACGGGCCAAAGGGGATGGGGAGCTGGCGGTCTCGGCCCAGCAGGATGATCATGGTAAGGCCGATAACGGTGCCTACCAGTGAGGAGAGCAGGATAATCAGCGGCAATTGTTGCCAGCCAAACCAAGCACCGAAAAGAGCGAACAGCTTGAAGTCTCCATAGCCCATGCCTTCTTTGCCTGTGATTATCCGAAACAGATGATAGATAAGCCATAGCGACAGGTATCCGGCCATGCCGCCGATTACTGCCGAGACGATATCGGTAAACACGCCGAACACGTTGAGGCCCAAGCCGAGCCAGAGTACTGGCAGGGTTATATCATCGGGCAGAAGCTGGTGGTCGATGTCAATGAATGTGAGGACAATTAGTACCCAGGTCAGAATAATAGCAAAGCTACTTTGCCAGCCGAAGCCAAGTTTCCATGCAACCAACATGCTCAACAGTGCGGTGAACAGCTCGATCAGCGGGTAGCGTGATGAGATCTCTTTGTCGCAGTGTCGACAGCGTCCACGTTGCATTAGAAAGCTAAGGACTGGAATGTTCTCAAGCGCTGAAATCATGTGGCCACAGTGAGGGCAGCGTGAGCGGGGTGTGGCAAGGTTAAAGTTTTCCCGAGGCTCAGCCGGTAACTCCATGAGTTCCCGGCACTGTGACCGCCACTCGCGTTGCATCATCACCGGTAGGCGAAAAATCACTACG
>OBLN01000127.1_pt1 | contig 27653 bp, 35 predicted proteins | sample 1519301 | NCBI WGS metagenome assembly OBLN01 (sample SAMEA2452533, study PRJEB22499) | sediment metagenome | reverse complement strand
TTGACAATCTAAAAATATTTAGATATTATTATTTCATAGACAGGGTGGACGGGAACACCGCCCTGAAAAAAAAAGAAAGGAGAAAGAAAATGGCAACAGTTACAATCAAAGGGGTCACAGGTTTTTGGAACGGTAAAACGTACAAATCAGAGAAAGCAGATCATAGAATCTATGTAGGAGAACAGGAATTGCATGTAACAAAAGAAGAATATCAGTCTCTTCTCGATGAAAGCACAAGAGCATCCGAAGCGGCAGTAGCGGCAAAATGTCGTCAGATTCGGGAGCTTTTTGATAGCCTTCCTAAAGAAAAAAAATGGAGCATAATAGGGGATATGGCTATAGATGCTGCTGAATCAACAGGGGATGAGAATATAGAAAAATCAGCGTTTGATTTCGATCATATGTTTTTTGAACTGCTGACAAACAAAAAGTAATTACATGCCCCGCTTCGGCGGGGCTATAAAAAGGCGGTAAAATGAAAGACAAAGAATTGGCTAGAATGTTGGGTATCACGCCCAACGCAGTATACTTGATGGGGAAAAATGACCCCGTAAGGAAAGAGCTGTTGAAACATGCAGCGGAGGAATTTATGAAAACTACGTATGTGATAGACTATATAAAATGGGAACTCGGAGAGGGCGGTTTCTGCATCCCCGCAGACTACAAAGAAAGGGAAAAAAAAGGTGAGGGATGGTCAGCTATTTGCATGACAGATAGCCAGCGTGACCGTCTGCTAAACGAAGCAACAAGAGCGGGGGTAGAAATGATATATTGTCCATATTCTGTCAAGCTCATGGTTGCGTCCGGCGCGACTTTTTTTGAACATTTCCCTACTTTTGAAGAGGGAAAAGACTATATAGAAAAACTTCTCTCTGAGGGTGCTATGTTCAATCACTGCACTCATACAGACCTTCTGGAAAGATATCCGAAGGTGAAGAGGGTGTCAAAAGAGCTTTGGGACGCTCTGGGCAGATGAAGCACCTGCCTGATCTACACTTGAAACTGGAGAAGGGGGCGGTTTTGCCCCCTGTTTCCCTCGGTGTGCTGACCGCACACAAGGATTCCGGAAAGGTTGTGATCCGTATTCCCGCCGATGTGGTGGGGATGCTGAAAGAGACAGATTCACTGAAGCTCTCCGGCAACTGCCTTGAGTCTGTTGGTGGTTTTGACTGCGTCTACATCGCTATGGATGCAGAACAAAAAACAAAGAGAGAAAAAAACGAAAGCGATGTAGAGGGCTTCTTTGTCTGGAATGAGCCGGACGGGGAAACAGGCATATTCCCGCTTGCGGAAACAGACGGCGGGGTATCTATATTTCCTCTCTGTGGCTTGCCACGGGACGATGAACCGATGCTGAATCATGTCCGCAGACAGGCGAGGGTTTTTGACCCGGCGGATTTTGAAGCGGCTGTGAACTGGATAGTTTCTATATATTTCTTTGTTCAGGAGAGCTTCAGGGCTGAACCTGTCTCTATAGAAAAGGAATATACCGAAGCGCTTCAGCGCAAATACACAAATCCGAAAAAGCGTGCTGTGGCACACGCAAACGCTTTTAACAGGGTTTATCTGCAAGGCTGGAAGTCAATATCGGAAAAGCGGGAAGCCTTCGGAACAGGCAGATCACTTCAGGGTGCTTGGATTGTCCGTGGACACTGGCGGCAACAGGCGCACGGAAGCGGGCATAAAGAGCGCCGCTTGACATGGATTGCGCCGCATTGGAAGGGCAGCGGGGTTGCCACGGGCAAGGAATATGTCTTGCCAAAGCCGAAATAGATATGTATTTTTTCTTATGGTTGGATTCTTTCTCCTTCCATGTTCCCAAGCCCCGCCTCGGCGGGGCTTTTATTGTTAAATACTTCTCAACGGTAAATCAAAACTGACAAAGAGCATCTTGTCACTATACTTAGTTTTTCTAAAAAGACACATTTTCCTCATCAATTTTCTTCTAGAGTCATGTTGAGGTGAATGATGATTACAGTGAATATTGCATCCAGCTTAAAATCGCCGTTAAAGTGGGCCGGAGGAAAAGGGCGGTTAATCCCTCAGTTATCATGCTATCTGCCCGCAGAAATGAAGCACGGGCATCTGCCGGTCTATTTTGAACCTTTCCTCGGCGGCGGTGCTATGTTTTTTTATCTTGCATCGCACGGACTGATCAAATCAGCTTATTTGTCGGACGCAAACGCAGATTTAATTAATTTCTATACTGCCTTAATGAAGAGCACTCAACGCCTCATCACCGAGGCGGGTATACTTCAGGACGCTTATAACGGGCTATCTAACGAATTCAGGGCAGATTTCTATAATTCCCGCCGGGCAGATTTTAATTCCTACGGAAGCGTTTATGACGTTGAACGCGCAGCCCTGTTTCTTTTTCTGAATAAGACCTGCTTCAATGGTCTTTACAGAGTGAACAGCAGAGGGGAGTTCAACACAGCCTTCGGGAAATATAAATCAATCTGTCTTATAGATAGTGACCTTGCATTTTATTTCAGAGATTTAATGGTCAATTCCCGCGCAGAAATCTTTATAGGCGATTATTCCACTATTGATTATGCTCATGCTTTCATTGAGCCGGAGCGAACATTTGTTTACTACGACCCACCTTACCGCGCACTCAGCGCATCAGCATGTTTCACCAGTTATACAGAAAATGGCTTCAGTGATACTGACCACCAGCACCTTGCAGAGCACTTTTTTTTACTCAGCAAATACCGTATCAGACAGATGCTCAGTAATTCAAATCCTAAAAACACAAATGAAAATGATCACTTCTTTGATGACCTCTACACTGCGCCGTCCTGTCGCATCGGTTATATCGAAGCTTCGCGGGCTATCGGCTGCAAAGCTGAAAGCAGAGGGAAAATTACTGAACTCGTAATCACCAATTACGTACCCGGGCAATAGTAATACGATGCGTATGGATAATATTTTCTCATTATTACGAAGCTCTAAACTTGATATTACAAATGAAAAACGGCTCCAGAATGAAATTATGCAGTTATTCGAAAAGTACGGTGTCCCGATTATCAAAGAATATCGACTGGAGAACGGGATAATTGATTTCTTTCTTCCTGATTCATCCACTGGTGTTGAGGTGAAAATAAAAGGGCGTCCTGTGGATATCCTCCGGCAACTCCAGAAGTACGCCGAGGATGATAAGATTAAGGTTTTGGTGCTCGTTACATCAAAATCTTTTGCAATGCCGACAAACATCATCGGGAAGCCTCTGTTCGTTCTGAATGTTGCCCGTGCGTGGTTTTAAGGGAGGGTGCAAATGACGGCATCTACACTCATCCAGAAGACTTACGGTAGGCTCATATACAACAACGGTTGGGAAATACGTGAAGCCGCACCACACGTTTCAATCAAGCTGAAGAACTTGTTCAGAAAAATACCTGAATATGCAGTTCCCCCTTATTGTCTGGCAGACACTCATGAAATAGCCGCGGATCTCTGTTGGTTTATTCAGCGGTATCCTTTTCAGATGTCAGACTCTGATTATATGCTGCTTAAACAGAATAGTGACGCCTACGAGAGGAATATTGCCGAATCAGAACAAATCCTGCTTCCGAACTGGGAGCCCATGTATTCATCTGCTCTTCTCAAAGGCACACCAAGGCATTATCAGGAACAGTTTGCGGAAATAATACTGAAACACTACGTTGCCATTTGCGGTGACGATGTAGGCCTCGGTAAGACGTATGCCGGGGTAACTACTCTTTGCTCTGGGGAAATGCTGCCCGCTGCCGTGGTGGTTCAAACGCATAATCAAAAGCAATGGAAAGAAAAAATAGAGGATTTTAGTCACCTGCGCGCACATATTGTCAAAAGCAAAAAACCTTATAATTTGCCACCTGCGGATGTGTATATTTTTAAATACACTTCTCTTGCAGGTTGGACTGACATCTTTGCAAAAGGTATTTTCAAGGCAGTTATATTTGACGAAATTCAGGAGCTGAGGACCGGGACAAAATCCGATAAGGGAGTGGCCGCCAGTATATTATGCAGACATGTGACATATAAAATCGGGTTGAGCGCAAGCCCCATATATAACTACGCCGCGGAAATATGGAATATTTACGATATTTTACACGAAGGCTCCCTTTTCTCTTATGGAGAATTCATGAGAGAGTGGTTTAATGGATATAAAGACAAAGACGGCAAAGCTCTCTGTAGCGATCCTCAGGCGCTTGGTTCATACCTTCGGGAAAGGTATTTGCTCATCCGTCGCACAAGAGAGGAAGTCGGCCGTGAATTGCCTCCGTTGAGCACGGCAATATATACCGTTGATTATGATGAAGCTGCTGTTGCAAGTCATGAAGATATGCTTAAAAAACTTGCCCAGAAAACGTTATATGCTGAACAGTTTTTCGAGAGAGGGCAGTCTGGCCGCGAACTGGATATGAGGCTGCGGCAAATCACAGGAATATCAAAAGCAAGATATGTAGCTGAATTTGTCAAGGTTATGCTTGATAATAACGAACCCGTCTTGCTCGCAGGTTGGCACAGAGAAGTCTATAACATCTGGATGGAAGCTCTCAAGGACTATAAGCCAATGATGTACACCGGAAGTGAGACACCGAAGCAGAAAGAAATAGCTAAAAAAGCTTTCATGACCGGAGAAACGAATCTTTTGATAATCTCTCTTCGTTCCGGGGTCGGTATTGACGGTTTCCAGTTTAACCGCTGCTCAACTGCCGTGTTCGGAGAGCTGGATTGGTCTCCGGAAGTACATAATCAAGTAACCGGACGGCTTCGCAGAGATGGACAAGAAAAAAAGATTCTACAAGTTTTTCTGCTCTCCGAATACGGCAGCGATCCCGTTATCACCGATGTGCTGGGTATTAAAGCTTCTCAATCAGATGGCGTTTTGAACCCTGAACGCAGCATATTAAAAACGACAAACTTCGATGATTCCAGAGTTCAGATGCTCGCAAGAAAGATTCTGAATGAAAAAAAGAATCAATAGAAGTGTTTTTTATGCTTAAAAAAAGACACGAACAAGGTGATACCTTTTCTGTAATATGCGGTTATAAATATTTCAGAGTTGGTGCATAACAATGAACAGCAGATATCTCATAGATGATATTCCTTTATTCGTCTCTCCAACTCTCGCAAAACTCATTGGTTTTAACGAAGCGCTTGTCTTGCAGAAAGTCCATTTTTGGCTCAAGCACACAGACAACGTAAGAGATGGCCAGAAATGGGTTTACAACACGTATGCTGAATGGCACAAACAATTCCCGTTCTGGTCTGATATGACTATACGCAGAACCTTCACTAATCTTGAAAAACAGCAGTTCTTTGTTTCTGCGACAAAGTACAATAAATCACACATTAATAAAACAAAATGGTACACAATTAATTATGAAAAACTATCAGAAACAACAGGCATATCTGTAATTGGTGAATTTCTAATTGATGAACCTCCCGTAATTGCATTACCGAAGCTCGCGGACGCGGTCGGACTGAACGAAGCTATGTTTCTGCAACAGTTGCATTTCTATCAAGTTTGCAAGGCTATAGACACCGATGATAACAAGCCAGACGGAATCTGGATCAAGCGAACACAGAAGGGCTGGTTAAGGATTTTTACCTTTTGGAGCAGAGCTACGCTGCATAGGGCAATCAAGAAACTACTCGACATGGGACTTGTGCAGTGGACAGATGCAGAGAAAAAATCAGAGTTGGATAACACTAAATCTCTGACCATTTGTTACGGTGCGGTCAAGGCTCTCAGGGAGCAAGTTGAGAAAATGCCAGAAAGTCAGGAAATTCGCTTGTTGCAAAGTGAACAGTCGATGTTGCAAAGTGAACAGTCGGACATATCGGCGATTTCATCTACGGGAAGAAGAATACGCCCTGAAAGTCAGGAAATTCGCTTGTTGCAATCTGAACAGTCGATGTTGCAAAGTGAACAGTCGATGTTGCAAAGTGAACAGTCGATGTTGCAAAGTGAACAGATCATCTATATAGATCATATTACTAATACATATTATGATGATCATATTAGGGAAAAAGATAAAAGTGGAAGAATAGCAGAAACCCTGAATTTGCCCCCCAGTGCCTGTTTTTCAGGGCAACTAAGCCCTGTGCCTTCTTTGACTCGCTATGTCGCGGCAGAGGGCGAAATAGAGCTTCTCAGTAAAGAGTTCCTCGTCTTCTTCGATAACATAATCGGCGGTAAACGTTCAGCTGATGATTTTGCCCTGAGTGCTATACGTGATCTTCTTCGGTATACTTTCGAAAAATACGGAAGAAATGTCTTAGACGATATCTTCGGTGCAATCAAGGAATCAGACTATCTGCTCGGCCAAACGGGTGTAGTGCCCACTCTGAGTTGGCTACTCGAGAACATAGATGCAGTGTTATGCGGAAAATACGCCGGACAGACAGAGAGTCTGTATATGCTTGCTCAGAAATGCAACGAGATAAACATTAACTGCTCTCCTTCTGATGAAAAGCATCAAAAATACTGCATTTACTGCCAACGTTGGGTTGAAAGAAAAAATAACACGGCACTCAATCTCGCTGATGAATCTGAAAAGTGCTACCAAAATTTTATGCAAGCACCAAACCTATTGGCAAAACAATTGCGCTGCCCGGTTTCCAGTGGTCGTGACACTGTCTTTCAACGCTGCTATATATGCCCGCAATATAAGAGAAAAATATATTAACGGATTAAAACAAACCATATATTAAACTCTTTAAAATAACCTTTCAAAAACAACCAGCTATCGCTATCAAACGCTTCACGGCCGATAAAAAGACACAAAATTATCACGGTTTTTCAGATACAACATACCCGAGGTGTCGTGAGGTGTTGTATGGAGAATAACCGCAGGCAGAATATCCGTTCAAAAATCGTAACAAGAATGTGTGCTCTTGGCTTTATAGAAGAAAATGAACAGCGGGTATATCAAGACTGCTTTCCATTAAAAACCATTGATCTAAGTGAAGGTGGAGCGAGAATATTACACGACGGGCTTTTAAAGCCGGGAGATAAGATTGAGCTGCGTACTAAGGACAAGCTGTCGTTGCGCAGGTGTATTGACTGCAAATACGCCATGCAAAACAGATCCGCCCTTGTTCTTGAGCCGGCAACCGCAATCGTTGTCTGGACCAATAGACCGTATGCAGGTATACGATTTGAGCATTTAAGCAATAAAAACAAACAAATCATCGGTTCCATAGTTTGGAAAAAGCACATTAAAGATGTCCGTTTACAGAGGGCTTCTTTATGAAATTCACATCACATAAGGCAATCAATGGTTCTGTAGCGGTTTTTCTAGGCTTTGATTTAATGGGAATCGTTACAATGACTCTCGGCAGCGTCCTTCCGGATATTATCGATAAGACATTGTCGGGAAACAGTGAAATAGTGTGGGACAGGGTACATAGAACCCTTTCTCATTGGTGGATAATCTGGGCACTTATTCTTTATTTCTCTCACAGAAATTCAGATATTTTCGTATTAAGTATGCCTGTTTTCAAGATAGTTAGTCATTTGGCATTCGGCAGCTTACTGCACATTTTATGTGACAGTATGACACTTGGCGGTGTGCCACTGTTTAACCCATTCCGGCAGTCTTTCGGGCTTAGGCTTTTTCATACCGGCTCTCCTCAAGAATATGTTTTCGTTACGATTATTGCGTCTACATTGCTTTATTTCGGAGTCGGAAAATGAAGTTCGGTCTTTGTCTGTTAATGATCATGTTTTACACGTGTGTGCACGCCGATGACGAGGTGCTGAGGTGTGTTTCCGAAGCATCAAAAAAGTATAATATCGCCGAAGAAATTATAGATGCGATTATTTCAGAAGAAAGCGGCTGCGTATATACTGCAATCAATATTGCCGGAACCGGGTATTACCCGATTGACGAGAGCAAGGCGAATGAACTGATTACAGCCGCAAGTAGTGATGGCAGAAGCTTCGATATCGGGGTTATGCAGATAAACAAGTGGTGGTTTGACCGCTTTCAGTATGAGTATTCATGGGGGCTGGATAAATGTTTTAATGTACATTTTGGTACGTGGATACTGGCTTATGAAGTGAGCAGACATGGATACACATACGAAGCTATTGGACGCTATCACTCTCATACTGATAAATATAAGTTAAACTATGTAGATAAAATTAAAAGAAGGATTCAGAGTAGAATAAGTGCGTGTAGACCTTAAAATTGTCTCGACATCCAGACTACGCGGCCGACAATCGGTGAGTAATTTTTTTCTTCTTCGAGATCAATTTGCATTACATCATGTGATGTGTTGATCGGTATCAGTAACAAATATCTATTTTTCATAATCTGTATTTTCTTGAGCGTATATCCTATTCCGTAACCATCATCAATCTGACAGAAATAAATACTGTGACGGCTGTAGTTTTTTAAATCAGGTGCTGTTTTGTAAATACTGACACCGACAATATCATTTTCTTCAAGAACAGGCGACATTGAGTCACCTATTACTTTAAATGCTTCAGTGTAGGGGTGTTTGTGTGTGATAGTCCTCGGTATGCAGACATAATCATTTTTTTGCCCATCAGCAATATCCATGACGGCCGGCGTTGCAGCAGCTTTTGTATCATGCAATGGAATAAATTCATAATCACCTGGATTTACATGTTCTGGAGCAATGCTCCCGTAATGGATATGTATAGATGGAGGCTCAGGTGTCTGTATAATTTTATTGTCAGATATTTCAGATGAGTTGAGATCGAAAATCGTATTGAAATCACAGGCAAGGACAGGCGCCAGCTTCAGTAATTTATGAGTGTCGAAATTTCCCGTTTTCTCATGATACTGATATGTCTGATGAGTTACCCCTATGACGTCCGCAAGTTTCTGTTGCGAAATATTTTTAATCCGCCTGATATCCCGTATTTTTTCGCCCACATGTTTGTACATAAAACATATTATCACGTACGCTCCGTCTCTTCTCTCAGAAAATATCTGAATAATCCCGTTGACACACCGATACTATGCAGATATATTCTGAATTATGCAGAAAATATCTTCTTTTTGTAATAGTAAAACGTGAGGAGATTGCGATGATGATAATTACAGACGTAACTCTTAATTATTTTGCTGAGGAATTTGAAAAGCTATCACATAACAATCTCTCTTTTTCAGACTATGTTGATCTGCGGGTCAGAAAAATAAATATCGGCTTATATAGCAAACCCTCCTCTAGTCATGGATTCATTGTTTTCTTGAAAAAGTTTTTTGTATTAAGGGGTAAAGCATGACTGCTATCAGATTGAAAAGTAGTGTTTTTTATAACATGCTCATTATTAATAATAAAGATAATTTTTCTCACTTAATAAGTGTTTATCTGTAGGTTTTAGAAATGATTAACTCTACTCATACAACACAAATTCTTTCAAAAAAGCTTCTGACTATTATCAATGCTAGATTCAAAAGCTCAATAAAAGATACCGTTTATCATCTTTCCCGCGCTGAACGCATGCTTCATGCGCGTGGGCTTCATATAGACATATTTTGCGGCGGCGGCGGGGCGAGCCTCGGCTTTGAGCTGGCAACCGGCCGCAGTCCTGATATAGCTATTAATCACTCTCAGCAGGCTGTGTCTATGCACAAAGTAAATCATTCGCGTACTAAGCATTATAAATGCGATGTACGGGAAGTGGATCCTGTAAAAGTATGCAAAGGACGCCCGGTGGACAGCCTTTGGCTTTCTCCAGACTGCACGCATTTCTCCGTTGCGCTGGGTGAAGCTCCTGTCGATAAAAATATTCGTTCTCTGCCGTGGGTCGCACTTCTCTGGGCAGCGTCAGTTCGTCCGAAAGTAATTTTCATGGAAAATGTACCTGAAATACAGACGTGGGGCCCGCTTGTCGCAAAAAGGAAAGATGGCAAAGTCGTCAAGCTCGATGAATACCGCAAAGAAAAACTGCTTGCAGAAAAAGGTGAGTATGTTCCGGTGAATGAGCAAGCTCTTCGCCCCGATAAAAAGCGGCTTGGGAAGACATACCGCAGGTTTATTCAGTCTCTTGAGAATCTCGGATACAAAGTAGAAACCCGTGTGCTTTGCGCCGCAGACTACGGAGTGCCGACAATAAGGACAAGATGGTTTTTAATTGCTCGTTGTGACGGGCAGCCTATCGTGTGGCCGGGACCTACTCACGCTCCGGAAGGCCATACAGATGTTGTTTCCGGCAAAAAGAGACCTTGGGTGCCGGTATCCAGTGTGATTGATTGGAATGAGCCAGCATACAGCATTTTTTTAACGAAAAAAGAAGTTAAAAAGCGCAAACTCTCATGCCGTCGCCCGTTGGCAGACAAAACAATGGCGCGCATAGCGAAAGGACTCCGGAAGTTTGTAATAGAAAATCCCCGGCCGTTTATCGTCAAAGTTTTAAAGAAAGAGGACGTCGGTACAACGGTGACTGCGGCCCATATCGCGAAAAACTACACAGGCGTAACCGGCAGTTCAGTTGACGCGCCGCTAGGCACGGTTACAACTATTGACCACAACTCACTCATACTGACAGAGCTTCAGCCGATTGACGCAATCCTTCCTTTCATATCCACGTACTACGGAGGAGAAGCAGGCAAAGACCGTGGGCAACTTCTGTCTGAACCTCTTAAAACAATCACTGCGGGAGGCGGACGTCACGGGCTCGTAGTAGCGCATGTGAAACGTGATTTCGGGCAGAGTATCGGTTCCAGTATAAATGAACCGCTCGGAAGCATCACTGCGGGTGGCGCCGGTAAGGCTGATCTCGTCATGTCATATATTACAAAACTAAAGGGAACAAATATCGGCGAAAGTCTCAATGCGCCGCTTCATACTATTACAGCAGGTGGCCTCCACTTCGGCGCTATTTCAGCATTTCTTGTCAGATACCACGGTGCGGAAAATGGCGGCCACAGTATTGAAAGGCCTCTCGGGACTATAACAACAAAGGACGAGTTTGGGCTTGTTATCGTTGTTGTAGACGGTGAACAGTACGTGATTACAGACATTTGTATGCGCATGCTTACACCGCGGGAATTGTACAGAGCACAAGGTTTCCCTGATTGGTACATCATTGAATACGGCCACGATGGTAAAAAATTCACAAAGGCAACTCAGGTCAATAACGTCGGTAATTCAGTGCCACCGTTATGGGCTGCTCAGATCTTTGGGCACAATGTTCTGAGCGCAGAAGAGATTGAAGAATTATGGCAAGAGGTCGCATAGAATATAATGAAAAAGGGAAAATTATAGAAGAGATTTCAAAAACAGATAATAAAAAAAAACTAAAAGAGGTTTTATATGAAAATCAACATAAAGCGTTTACTGCTTGGTTTTGGGCTCTTGATTATAGGCATTGTATCCTTCTGTGCCCTTTTTGATATTATCCCCGTTTATACGCTGATGGAAGCAAATGAATTTGGTTTATCTGAACGGATGCACGCCTACACAACAGATAAAACTCCAGCCGCAGTATGGGGACTTCTCGGAACTATATCAGGCATATATTGCATCCTTACAGCTTTTACTAAAAGGAGCAAATCATGAATACATTACATTACCTTGCACTCGCAGTCGGTATATTACTCATTTTTATGGGTTTTTTGCATACGTTTAAATACAACGCCCCTATCCCTATATATGCGTTTTTCGGGAGCCTTTTAGTTGCTTTTGCTTTTTCACCATTGTTTTTTGCTGAATTATCTGAATTAGAAATTCGTGCAGAGAAGTATCAAAAAATCCATGCAATAAAAGACTCCTATCCTGCGGTATCTGAACTTGCTCTGAAGGCGATGAAAGACGGGAAGATAACCGAGGGAGAGTATCGAGAAATATTGGCTCTCTACGAAGCAATAAAGCTTGCATCTGTCAAATCAGAACTTGATAAGGAGTTAAGCAATGAAAAATAAGATTATACGTCTTTTAATCGGTATTTTGCTCATCTTAAGTGGTTTATTCTCAATATGTGTGGCAGCTGATATTATTCCGTTAACAACAATAGACGGTGTTCCTGTAACGCCAATAGACGGTGTTCCTGATTTAATATCGAAGCTTAAAACACCACAATATATAATTTTAAATATGCTTACTGTGATTGCCGGCGTTTGTACAATAGTTTCTATATTTTCCAGAAATAAATATGATGGTGGTATATGAATAATTTCATACTATTTTTACTTTTAATTTTAATAATTTCAATGGGATATGTGCAGAAGAGTGAAATCAATGAAAAACAATATTCTTTTCTGAAAAAAATCAGCATTGACGTAAATATTCCGAAAGAACAAAGAGATGTACTAGTCAAGATATTCGATGAAAACAAAACCGTAACACCAAATCAATACCAGACTTTTATCAGTGAAGCTCTTGAATACTCATCTATAGTTCAAAGTAGGTTTGAGAAGCTCAAGAAAGAGATTTCAATGATTTTCTATATACTTTCAGCACTGTGCGGTATGTTTGGTCTTTTCAGTGCTATAAGAGGCATGTTCGAGTCAGGATTATTCTACCTATCATTCGGTATAAGCCTTGTTCTGGTTAGTTACATATACATTGATAAAATCACGCTTTTTTGTATGTAAATAGGTGATACATGAGCTATTTTGGAAACAAACTCAAACTCGTCATAAGAAACAGCGGAATGAAGCAGGTCGATGTTTGTCGCGAGCTGGGTATCAGCCAGTCTCGTTTGTCTAGCTACGTGGTCGGCACACGCGAACCAGACTTCGAATTGATATGTAAAATTGCATCGTATTTCGGTAAGCCCATATCTTATTTCTCGGAACATTACAGCAAAATGAAAACATACGAATATGTATCTGACAGGGAAAAAATATTCACCGCTTTACGTTTAATGGCAGCAAGGAATCAGAATAGAGCAATTATTGAAGGTTTAATTGAGCTGTTAGAACAACATCTCTGTAATAAAGGTGCTGAAGATGAAACCAACGCATGAGCAGAGTCTCATTATGAATGCACTTCCGAAACTGAGAAACTGCATGAAAATAAATGCGTTTGCGGGAACCGGAAAAACATCAACGCTTGTTCACCTTGCTGATGCTTTCCCTGAGTGCAAATTTCTCTACTTGGCGTTCAATAAAGCTATCTCCGATGAAGCAAAGTTACGTTTCCCGATAAATACTGTTGCGAAAACTACCCATGCACTGGCCTTTCCCTTTATTGTCAAGAAAGGAGAGACGGTCAGGGGCGATTACGGAACAATGGAAATATCAAAAATGTTTTCATTATCTTTCCAGATCGCTGATTTGACTCGGTCGTTTCTTAATTCCTATTGCAACTCTTCATTTATAAAAATGGACGATATGCGTGATTATATTGCAAGATATGGAACAAAAGTACCTGATCTGGCTTATAAACATGCTTACACGTTGTATGGAGCAATGCTAAATCGGAAGGTAGATATTACTTACAGCTTTTTCCTCAAAGAGTTCCAGCGCCGTCTGTATAAAATCAGGACAATTGATTTTGATTACATACTTCTTGATGAGGGCCAAGATACAAATGACGTGACCATCGATATATTTCAGAAACTACCAGGCAAAAAAATCATAGTCGGCGATAGCCACCAGCAGATCTATGCTTTTCGCGGTGCTGTTGATGCAATGCGAAGAATTCAAGCCGAGAAAGAGCTTTACTTGACAGAAACGTTTCGTTGTCGTCCTGGTGTTGTTAATATGGCAAATCATATATTATCAACATATAAGGGTGAGGAACGTAAACTTAAAGCTGTATTCGACAACCTTAATCACGTTGATACAATAGCCTATATTACAAGGACAAACGCTTCCTTGATTGATTATATTCACAAATTTGATGAGTTTAAGCTTACAAGAGACGCTAATGAGATATTTAAAAGCGCTCTTTCTGTATTTTATTTTCTTCGCGGCGATTACGACTCGATTTACCCCGAGTATAAATATCTCTCAGCATTCTCAAGGTCAGATTTAGAAAGCTATATCAGCGAAACAGGTGATCTTGAGCTTAGGAAAGCTTTCGAACAGGCAACAAAATACGGCACTGGTCTAATTAGGCTATTTGAGAAAGCAAAACAACAGAAAAACAGTAATGCTGTGATAACTCTTACAACTGCTCATTCAGCGAAGGGGCTCGAGTTTGATGCCGTGCATCTTTGTGATGATTTTCCGTCCCTTGACCAAATCGCAGGGATGGACGAGTTGTCTCAAATAGAAAAAGATAACGAGTACAATCTTTTCTATGTGGCTGTAACACGAGCAAAATACGCTGTAAGTAACAATACCCCGAATTATTTACCTTCTCAGGAAAAGCAACGTATTCAAACTATAGAAGATTTCATGGAGGACATGTAATGGAAGAAGTTGTAGAAACAATGACAGCATTGAATGGACGGATCGAAAGTGAAATCTCGCATGTGCTCGACGGTTTGAGTTGGCATATTTTTATGGGACAGGAGGTTTTGTCAGCTGCTGAAGTCGCCTTGCTTACAAAGTGGTCAATTAAGACCCTCAGGAGAAAAACAACTAAGTGTTCAATCCCTGTTTCTCAGATCGGAGGACGTAACTATTATCCAAAAGAGTCAGTGCGGCTGATACTTTTCGAATTGTACAATCTAAAAGGGTAGGTTGTGAGATTTCAAAGAGGCGGACAATATGTCCATAATGGTGGACAGGTTGTCCATATCACTCTCGTAAAGCAAAAAGGACATGTTGTCTATGAAGATGGACAGGTTGTCCTTAGGGGTCGGTTGACAAAAGGTGCTGTATGGAATTGATAGAAGTCGAAGTTAATCAACTTAAAGAACATCCAGATAATAAAAAATATTTCGATGATATCGTTGGTATTGAGTTTGAAGAACTCAAAGAAAGTATCAGGGAAAAGGGTTTTATGAATCCGCTTGTAATTGTACGTGAAAATAGTGGGTATTTAGTCATCGCAGGGAATCAACGTCTGAGGGCGGCACGGGAACTCGGTATTACTTCGGTACCATGTTTAATCAAAGAATTTCATTCAAAGAACGAAGAGATCCAGTTTCTTGTTGAAGATAATCTAAGACGGAGACATTTGACTCCTGTGCAGCGTATTAAAGCCCAATACGCTTTTTACAAAACAATAGATGGAAAAAACAAGACCGAAAAAGTCAAGCGTGCATCAAAAATACTTTCTGTCGGAAAATACGATCTGGATACCGTGGTTTCTGTTGAAGAAAACATGATCCCTGAACTAAAATCGATTTTTTATAAACTTAATTTCAAAATCAAGGATGTTAGGTTGATAGCTAACATGCCAGCAGAAGAACAATACAAGTTTTACGAAGCTGTAAAAGAATGTTCTTCTGATGATATTCTCAGTGAGCTAAACGCACTTGTAGGCACAATACGTTCATTGAACGCAAAACAAAAGGCACTCCAAAAAGAGAATATCCGACTTAAAACCGAAAATAAGAAGCTCCAGCGTCAGAACGAGGAAATGCACTTTGTCACGGTGCAATCTGTCAGCCGTACTGAAAAGAAAATGTCCGAGATCGTCGCGACTATTACAAGAATAAATTTATCTATATTTGAACTTTTGCGGTTATTAAGTGAATGCGATTTGTCTCTTAAAGAGCTTGCGTTAGCTGACTATGATAAGCTTGATGTTGGATTCTTCGACGATTTCTGCCCTCCACCAATGCCTATATTCCGCCTTGTCTCTGAAGATGTGATCAAAGACTATCTGAAGAAACGTGATAAAAAAGAAGTGGAAGAGATGCTCCAGACGTATATTTTTCGCTATCTAAGAGTATAAAATGCTGCTTGATGGGAAGATACTTAAAAGCTTGATTGATTCTGGATTAACCCCGATCAACGTATCCGAAATAACAAGAGTATCGAGAACGGTCCTTCAGCGTATTTATGAAGAAGAACATGTGACTTTAAAATGTGCACTTCGAGCGCCGACTGAACGCGAAGTGACAATTGCCCTCATGCTAATGAAGCGAGAAAATTTTGATACAGTGCTGTCTCGTTTTACTGATGTAGATCCGAACATTCTCTACGACATGATTAAAGACCGAGGTGTAATACCATTCATTGATATCAAAAGGGCATTTAGTTATAAATGCTCGCGCCTGATCAGAGAAGGGTTGTCTTTCCGAAACCTTTCATTGTTATGTGCCGAAATGAATGATGGCGTGGCTCCAGAACCCGCCGCCTTGAGGCGCCGTATACTAAATGATGGGTTCTCTATAAAAAAAGACAACGATAACAAACGTGTTCCAACTGACTTTGAAAAAGCGACATGTTTACGCTATATTCAACTACTCAAGTATCGCCCAGTTTTAGATGATTTTGTAAAAATCTATTTTTATCACAGCTTCAGTGAGTACAAGGCTAATAATATTTTTAGAATGCTCTTAAAAAGCAATGAGTTGCACATTCATGAGTGCTTAATCTGTAATAGCAGATTTATTGGAACACGCCATGTCCGGTTTTGTAAGAAACATCAAGATTTAGACTAATATCAGAGTTTTATTTCAAAAAAGTCTGTAAATTTTTCAACTTCAATTGTTTTAAAGTGCCCGCAGCTCATACAGCACAAAGAATACTTAATTTTATATATTTCATGCCACAAGGCCGTTGTTCTCATTACTGCTCCGCAATTCGGGCATGTATCATGTTTTCTTTTAATCTCTGGCTTATCCATTTCTGATCTCCAACTACATTTACGTTATTGAATACTACGATTTTTTTTTGTGTCTATTTCACCAAAAGACGTGAGCTAAAAAGACACAAAAAAAAGTCGTTCATGCCGCTACTTTCGTGGAAAGGAGCGGAAACATGGATTCAATCAATTTTGACTATGTACACGATTATGTGCGCGAACAGGCCGTCATCGTTGGTTCTCGGCAGTACATAATCTCTGAAAAACGTGACGACAGAGAAATTGAGAACCCTTTTTCTCTTAAAGTTACCCCAGAAGGTCCGGTAATCATTATCAATCCTGTTAAAGAAGAAGCGGTTCGCCATGACGGGAGCGAGAATAAGGAAATGCTGAAGCAGGATATCGTTATAGAGCCTGCCAGCGTAACACCATCACTGAATGATACTCCTTTGTTTTCAGCGGTTTCACTTGATTCAACGGCTGTATATTTCGCATTTGCATCACATTTCATCACGCCTGCTGGCTACGACATTCTCGCCAGCTTCATACAGTCATTCACAGGCAAAGAAAAACCAGAGTTACGCGTTACCGGCTACACGGATTGCATCGGTACACAAAATCAAAACGACAAGCTCGCACTGAAGCGTGCAGAAGCCGTCGCAAAACATCTCCGGTTTTTCGGTTTTGAAGCAGAACCCGTAGGGAAAGGTTTGTGCTGTTACGAGGAAACACGCGCGCTCTCGCGTAGAGCCGTTGTTGAAATAAAAAAGGAGGTTACAAATGAACAGAGTTCTGGCTGTGCTGAAAGCAGGTCTTCTGAATAAAACTCTGCTTGCCTTTTGCTTTGTGCTGCTGGCGCATATCGGCTTTGCGGCTGACGACCCATTTGAGGTTGGTACTGACACCATCACAGAATATGCAAAAGGCTCATTCGGTGTTCTGGTTGCAGTTATTGTTGTGCTTGCCGGACTGATTACGTCTGCGGTAACGAAACGGTTCGGTCCTCTGGGCTATGCACTGGTTATTGCTGTGTTTGCCGGCGGTATTGTTGACATAGCTCTCATGATGTTCAGTATCGGCAGGACAAGCTTCGGCGGCTAAGCCCACTACCCATGCGGTACTTTAATTACCGCATGGGTAATCTTATTTGGAGGCAGATTTATGGAAAAGGACTACCGTATTCCGCGCGATCTCGATGCAATGCCAATAATAATTTTTCTGGAAGCTGATGAATTTGTTATTTTCATCATTTTTGTTTTCTTGGGCATGTTACTGCACTACACCTTTACGGCCATCTTTGCTGCGGTTATTTTTCTGTTTACGTATCACCGTATTAAAAAAACTCGGCATAAAGGTTTCATTTTCCATTTGCTCTACAAAGCCGGGCTTTTATCTCCGAAGAAACTACCGCCTTATCATATGAAAGAATTCGGAGGTTAGAGGATAAATGAGCCGCTATATTAATGATTTCAAAAACTTACAGAATAAAGCAGATATTGCAATACGCACAGTCATATCCCTTGCGATATTAAATGTGCTGATGATGTGCCTTGTTATTTATGCAATTTCGACAAGAAAAACCGTTATTGAGCTACCGCCTATGCCGATCGAAGATACTCTCGTGTACTCTTCAACCGAAGTATCTGAGAGCGCATTCGACATGTGGTCACGCTTTTTTATTACATATGCAGCAAACTATGCACCGGAAAACATTGAAGATAATCATCATGTATTGTTGAAGCGTGCACACCCCGAGTACTACGCACCGATATCATCAAACTTATCGGAGCTTGAAGAACATGTCAAAAAGAACCGCATACGCCAATTTTTCCACCCTAACTGGAAAAAAACATCAATCGAAATCCGTAAGAATTTTGCTTTAGTAATTATCGAGGGCAAAGCAACGCGTGAAATAGGATCAAAACGTAATGAACTCACGATGATATATAAAATGAAGCTGGCTGCGGAAGATGGACGTATGTATCTAATAGAACTGAGTAAAGAGGAGAAGTGATGAAGAAGATTATATTGTTAATAACTCTTTTAGTGTGTGCAACTGTACCAGTATTTTCAGCAGAAAACGTACACGACATAAAAGTGCTTGCCGGAAATGAAAGGTTTTTCGATGTGTCATTGTCGGATATAAATCTGCTCAAATTCCCGTATGATGTCAAAGAGGTGAAGACGTCTAAAAAACTCTCAATGACAATCGAAAAGAGCAATGTCTTTTTGTCGATGGGTGCCCACAATCAGCCTGTCGAGCTATTTGTGGTTTTTAACACAAAAGAGCTCAAGACAGTGAATATAATCCTCGTCCCGAAGCGAATACCCAGCAAGACGTTGACATTTTTTGATTCAGACAAAAAAAACGATGCAATCGTTGATGCAGAGAAGTCTTTGCCCTATGAAGTTGCTCTGCGTAACATGATTCTCGCCGCGAAGGACAACTCTAACGACGGGTATTTCTCCAAGAAAATCCAAGGTAATCACAAAAAAACAAGCCAGCTTTTCCTCCAGCAAATCAAAGAACTTGCAGGTTATCGGTTCCGACTCGAGGTCTGGGAGGTAAAGAATATCTCCGGAGAAAATCTGTATCTCGAGGAAACCGATTTTTACGTGCACGGAATGCGCGCTTTATCCTTGGATACAAATAAGCTGGACATAGGCAAGTCAACAAAACTTTATATCGTCTATAGAACAAATGATTAGGAGACTGAAATGGGCAAATTAAAAACTTTTTTCAGTAAACTATTCAAAACAAAAGGCATAAAAACAAACGAGGATATACTGAAGCAGAAAAGAATGATCATTGTCGGTGTAATCGTAGGTTTTGCATTCCTTGGATTGGGTACATCATTTTATTCTTTTTCTCAGAAACAAAAGAAATTGCTGGCAAATCAGCCCATCAATTCGCCGAAGCTGATCACTGAGCGCGACAAGGAATACGACTGGAAAGACAATATAGAGCAAAAAGTAAATACGCTTAAAACTGAAAATACTAATCTGTCTGAAGAAAACTCAGCGCTCAGGACAGAGATAAACGAACTCAAGAATATGTTTTCGGAAAAAACACTCACCCGTGATGAGTTAGAAGAGTACCTGGCAGGACAGTCAGTTGTTCAAAATAATACAACAACTGATAATTCATCAAGCAAAGATGAACCTGCGCTTCCGGCTCCTCCGTTCAAAGAAAACGAGAGTGGCAAGCCTGTTGTTAATCTCGATTTGCTTCCGGCTCCTCCAAGTCCTTATCCTGGGTATTCCGCCCCGGGATATGTGGCGCCGGACGTCGCCAGAAAGTCTGAGACAGAAGCGGCAGCAGCACCGGAGTCAGGATCCTTAATCCATGTGTACCGTCCAGAAAATCCTCCAGTCTCGGAAGAAGACAATGCCTCTGAAAAATTCTTTCTGCCCGCAGGCACATTTATGTCGGGTGTGTTACTTGGAGGACTGAATGCCCCGACTTCAGCCGGAGGGAACACAAACCCCTTGCCGGTATTCATCAACGTCAGGAGCGAGTCATTCATGCCAAACAGCGCCATTTCAAATAATCTTGACTGTTTCGTTATTGGTTCGGCCATGGGCGAGCTTTCAGATTACAGAGTGTACATCCGTCTAGTCAAGCTCTCGTGTGTCAACAAAGCACGCACGCATGCAATCTCCGCAGAAATCCAGGGCGGTGTACTGGGCGAAGACGGTAAGCATGGGGTAGAGGGCCGCGCGGTGTCAAAACAGGGAGCATTGCTGGCAAAAACATTTCTCGCGGGTTTCATGGAAGGGTTTGGAAAAGTTTTTCAGAACGCCGCAAGTTCGGTGTCCACCGACTCATCAGGCTCTGTATCCACTATTGACCCCGGAAAAAGCTTTGAAGCTGCGGGCTTCGGCGGACTGGCGGAGTCATTTGATAAACTGTCGGATTTTTATCTGAACATGGCAAAAAGGATCTTCCCCGTCATTGAGCTGAATGCCGGAAGGAAAGTAACTGTTGTTTTGCAAAATGAAAAAGAGGTTGTCTGGGAAAAACGCAATATTGTTCGTAACCCGCTTGATATGCCGATTGGAGGAGAATAATGAGAACACTTAATATAGCAGTAATTTTATCTTGTGCCATTCTTTTTGGCGGTTGTTCGGCAAAAATACTCAACCCTGTCGGCGAGTCCGAGTTCGGTTGTTCAATACAAGGTGAAGGAGGGGTGTGCGCCTCTTTTGAAGATGTTTATCACAATCGTAGTGATGTTGATGCGTTAAAGAGATCAAAAGAGCTCCCTGCAATAGACATATATATTGAAGAAAAATGCACAATTTATCAGCTTCTTGTAGAGCAAGAGCGCTATGACAACTGCGTTAAAGATGCCAAGAAAGCTTATAAGCTTCAAAGCAAGAGCTCAACAGACATTTCTGTACCTATTAAGAATGCTCAGACATTTGAAACAGCGGGCTCACTGAGAAACATCGTTAAAGCAAAAGAAGGTATACCTCTCCGGCAACCAGAATCTGTTACACGAATCTGGATAGCCCCGTATCAAAATGATATGGGAGATCTGGTATTTTCCCACTTTGTCTATATTGTTCAGAAACGTCCCCATTGGCTATTTGTTCCTGAGGAAGAAGCATTGATGATTAAAGAAAACAGCAACAGGATTTTCGGGGAGTAAGTCATGAGTGTCACCCGGAAAAACTTCGAAGCTATTTTTGATCGAGGATATCTACCCGATTATCTTTTTTGCGATGCCTACATCGGAGACGGGATATATGCCCTCGGAGAAAACTGGGGCTTGATTATTGAGTGCGATCCAATCCCCTATGCGGGTAACATGGCATCAGAAGCTCTTGAGTCCCTGTTTACGGCGACGAGAACATCTGACGACTGGTATATGAGCTTAATGATGTATGCGTCGCCGAACATCAAAAATATCGTTGATGAGTTTGTTGCGCATAAGTCCTCAGGTACGACAAATATTGACGATGATGTTATCCGCGAACTCTTCAGGCAGCGCGGCAAATTTTATCTGTCACACACAAAGAAATCTCTATTCAGTATGTTCGATTCCCGCATCAGGAATTTTAGGCTTTTTCTCTCTGTTATCATACCGATGCATAGCAGAGATGTGGATGACGAAATCTCAAATATAAAGAAAGCCAAAAATGAGATTTTCGGAGTCCTTGAGCCGGCCGGTTTTACTCCCCGTGTGTGTGGGCCTGAAACATATATAGAGGTTATGCGTGAAATCTTAAATGTGGAGACACCTGATTTTACTTACAACCCCTTGAAGTCCATATCAGCACAGATTGTATCGCCTGAAACGAGGTTAAAAATCCTCGATACAGGGGATATAGATATAAATGGAACTCCGCACAGGGTGTTTTCCATCAGAGACTACCCGCGCGAAATTGCATTGTTCCAATTCGGAGAATTGTTAGGTTCTTTCAAAGAGAATATGAAGCAGATTCCCGTGCCGTTCTGTGTCACGCTGAACATGCGTTTGCCAGACAGACTGAAAATGAAGGATAAATGTACTGCTAAAGCTGCATTTACGACATATCAGTTCGACGGCAACCCCGCAGGGAAGTACATCCCTGCACTGCATAAATCTTATCAGCAGCATCAGGTTGCAATGGAACTGTACGACAAAGGTAAAATGCAAACCCCTTTGCAGCTCAGTCTCTGGGTACGCGGCGATAACCAATCACATGTTGATTACCTTGGCACCCAGATCCGCAACATGTGGCAGACAAAGAGTTTTAATATAGTTCGTGAGCTGGATGATGCGTCTTTCCCGACTTTTCTTTCAATGTTGCCACTGAATTATAATAAATATTTTGAAAAGCATCTGCGGCGTACAGAGCCGCTTTTTTCATCTAACGCAGCCAACCTCGCCCCCGTAACATCAGACTGGAAAGGTAAAGGTAGGCCATTCATGAAGTTTGTGTCTCGGCGCGGGCAGTTGATAAACTTTGATCCATTCGAGTCCGACGGCAATTATAACGTTTGTGTTGTTGCTGAATCAGGGAAAGGCAAGTCTTTCCTGACAAACGAGATGGTAATAGCTTGTCTGGCAGAAGGCGGCAAAGTCTTCCTTGTCGATGTGGGTCGCAGTTATGAAAAACTGTGCGAAGAAATCGGGGGAGAATTCATTGAGTTTGACCCGGATGCCAAGAATATAGTTATCAACCCGTTTTCATCGGCAAAAATTGATATTGACGGCAATCTGCATCCTTCGGAGTACGAATTGTTGATTCCGCTTGTTGGGCAGATGCTCGGGATTAATCTCTATTCGAGTAATTCTCACGAGCAGCAAACGGAAGATGCAAAACTCGCAGCCTCGCTGATTGAACAGGCGATTTATGTGGCTTTTAAGAAGCATCAGAACGATACGTGCTGGCATGAAGTCATTAACGAGCTTTTTAATCTCGAGAATGAGCGCGCAAAGAAAATTGCAATTACTCTGCATCCCTATAGCAAGGGCGGGCGCTATGGCCGCTACGTCAACGGTAAAGACACATTTAGCTACGAGAAAGACTTTGTTGTACTGGAGATGGATACTTTGGAGCAAATGGAAGATCTCAAAGGTATGTTTCTCATGATGATGATCTACCGTATTTCACAAGACATCTTCCTTGATTTTGAAAGACCGAAAATGGTTATTCTCGAAGAGGCGTGGGATCTCATGCGTCAGCAGTTGTCGGCAGCGTTTATTGAGAAAGGTTTCCGCCGATTCAGGAAGCATAATGCAAGCGCTGTTGTAGTGACTCAGTCAATCCTAGACTTCTTCTCATCGCCTGTAACTCAAGCGATATGGCAAAACTGCGAATGGAAACTGATGCTTGGACAGAGACCTGAGGCGGTAGAGCAGGCTAAGCAGGAAAAGAAGCTCGCAATCCACGACTATTTCTTCGACCAACTCCTCAGCGTTCATACTGTAAAAGGTAAATATAGTGAGGTTATGGTCTACGGCTCTTCAGGTATTGTTATCGCACGACACATTGTCGATCGTTACACGTATTATCTATATACCACTAATGCTACAGACAAAAAGCTTATCAAGCAGATTCGCTCACAGCAAAATTGTAGTTTACGGGATGCTATCAGCTTCATTATTCACCAAGAAGAGAATGCGCATATCGACGAACAGATACAGCAACGAGAAACCATACGCAATCTACTGAAGGGGATTAATAAGAGGGAGGCAATCAAGTATTTGTCTGAAGATGAAGAGGAGGGGGAATATGAAAGAACTTAGATTTCAACTTGAAGCTATAAAAAATATAAACACGTATGATACCGTCGGTTTTGATGTTCTTCTGCGTGCAGGGATACCTAATCATCTTCTTTTCAGCGAATATTGCTCAATAAACCCGGATCTGGATGAGTATATTTTACAGAAGGCTCTCGAAACTGTCTGTAATTCGTATAGCTCAGAGCATATCTATCTTTTGAAAGTATCTCTGGCGCTACTCGTAAGATCCCCTGAGTATCTTTCGAAGGTGCCGACGAACTTTTTCTTTGATCTGAATTCAAACTGTTTTATTTCAAATGTCGATTATATTGAGGCTTTGCAAAAAATCAATGAACGCATTTTCATTGATGGCATGGCTCTCGGCCATTCGAACATCGATATACTGCGGCGGATCAAGCCGTATGGCATCAAAATAGATCGAGAGATTCTTGGCACATCCGATGATGACATGAAGCGTTATCTGGAAACAGCAAATAATATCGCAGAAATAGCGATAGTTAAACGCATAGAGAATCATCATGAGCTTGAACGTATTCGTTCTCTTGGAGCTTCCTATGCTCACGGTTATGTTTTCTATGAAGGAGAGAGCGATGTTTAAAGCTGAAGAAATATATGCGTATGACAGACAAAAACAGGCCTATGTCGTTGTCGGCTGTGAAGTGCTTGCTGATACATCTATACCGAATCAATATCTGTTCTCAGCGGAAAACAGCGCGCTTGAATTTTTTTTATTTACAGAGTTAATGACAAGACACAGAGCGTCGTTGCCGTATATATATTCCTCTGATTTTTTCTGGACAGTTAATTTTTCACCCTCAACGATCTGTCTGTATAAAAATGATTTGATGAGATTGCCAAGGAATCTCTTTATAGAGATTACTGAACGCGGCAGCTTTGATGATTTTGAATCATTCCGACCTTTTGCAGATCGGTTAATATTCGATGATTTCGGTACCGGCCACTCCAATATGGATGCGATACATCGCATCAGACCGTATGGCGTGAAAATAGAAAAAGAGCTCCTCGAAAACTGTTCAGCAGCATTTCTTACATCTCTTGTCACAGAGCTAAGAAAATCAGTCAAAGTTGTCTTCGCTGAAAAAGTTGAAACAGAAGAACAGTTATCAATGATGCAGAGAATCGGAGCAGATTTTTTTCAAGGATGGCATATGAAAAATAAAATTTTATGCCTTAAATAGTCCATAGCCATAGACATATAATCTATTTCACCGCGATAAAATAACCATAGTAAACACTGGTATCGTTATGCGTTTAAAATAGTCTCTCGAAAATACTCATTTAAATAAAAAGACACGTTTTTGTTCCCGAATATCTCCTATGATGAAACATCATAGGAGGCAGATATGAATACAATTGCAGTTGATATCGGGTACGGTCGCACGAAAGTTGTTACAAGCAGCAAGACAGCTATATTCCCGTCTCATCTTGTAACATTCAAACAAAGTAGCGGGCTCGAAGTGCTCAAGAAAACTGATTTTGTTGAAGTTGACGGAGCCAAGTATTATGTGGGTGAAAAAGCAGTATCGGAAGGTTCGCCGCGCTCGTTGATCGGAGATACGTTTCATGGCAGCAAAGAGTGGAAAGCTCTTCTCGCATACTCACTGTACAGTTTCAGGGATTTTTTCAAAGAAGGTAATGAGCATCGCCTAGTTTTAGGGCTCCCGTTTTCTCAATTTAATAATCAGCGCAGGCTGGCCATCAAAGAAGCCGCAAAAGACATCAAATGCTTAATCAACAATGAAAGTTATCACTTCCCTTTCACCGACGTGTACACGTTGCCTCAGGGAGCTGGCGCAATAATGGAACATATCGGCGATGAAGACGGCGGTATTACTGCGATAGTTGATATCGGGTTCTACACTCTCGATCTCGTGGTGTTCGTGGACGCAGAATTCAGCCTCAGTAAATCTACATCGCTGAACTACGGCGTCGAACACCTTTACAAAGACGTAGGGAAGCTGCTGACGACAGACTACAACATAACATACGACGTGAACCGCATCGAAAAGGTTGTCAGAAGCGGCAAGATAACGTTTAAAGGCAGCGAAATCGACCTGCGCGAACCTATCGCCAGTCATATTTACTACTACTCAACAGAAATGATGAACAAATTGCAGGAGCAGTGGCAAGACGTTTTAAACGATGCGAATAAGATCATCTTTATCGGCGGCGGAGCAGAGATTGTCAGAAGCACATTGCCGAAACAATCCAATTTCTCAATACCCGAAAACCCGTCTCTTGCAAATGCTCTTGGTTTTCATAAGTACGGTGAGAACAAGAAATAGGCTTAAAGAAGGTCAAGATGAAACAGCCAGTTTGGAAAAAATGGGTTGAGAAAGAACGAAAAGAAGTAAAGCTGACTTTTACTTTTGCACTCAAACATGCAGACGACAAAGAGCTGATTGCTTTGTTAAAGAGTGTACCGCGCCGTCGGCGCGGACAAGTAATACGCTATCTTCTTCTTCAGGGTCTTAAAGCTGAAGATATCACGAAAAACAGTAAAGATAATACTCCGGAGCAACCAGAACAGCAACAGCCCATTCCAGCTTCAACGGCAACGGATATTCCAGCAGAAAAAATCAATCGCTTATTTGGCGACATGGACTTATAGGAGGTTCAAATGAGTAAAAACAAGAAAAGGGAAAAGAGAGGTTCAGGAGGCAATTACGTAAATATCAGGACACTGGATTTTCGTAAAGAGTTTATGACGGGGACAGGGCTGCCAAAAGAAGTTGCCGACAAGGTCTTTGACTTTTTCACAAGAGACATTGATCGCAATTTCGCAAGATGCATGAAAGCATTTCTTGCTCAGCAGGGGGGCGCTGTTGTTATAACAACAGAAATACCGGCAATCAAAGCCATTGCTCTTCAGAGCCAGGCAGCAGAGGGAACGGCACAGGCGATTACCCGGATGCGCTGGGGTACATCAAACAGGGTTGCAGAGGGCGACAAAGACACTGCCGTAAATGTACTTTTTGACAAAGCAAGCGCGGGGTATATAAATCTCGCAAATGATATGGATGAACTGACGAAGAAACTTCAGTCGGAAATCAAGAAGATATCAGTAAAGAAAACGGCGGATAAAAAATCGGAAGCGTCCTCCTCTGAAAATTCAAACGAACTCAAGAAGGCGAAAGACCCTGAGAAGGTATCGGATGAGGTTGTTCCCGAGAAAAAGAGTGCAAAGAAAACAGCAGAGCCGGCCCCTGTAGGAGATCCTCTGGGAGTTTAATCAGGCAAAGAAAAAAAGGGGGTTTGTGCCCCCTTTTTTTTTGTTGGTTATATTAATGGATACAACGAACGTATAGTTCAGCGTTTTCGAAAGTGTAGCCTGTCACGCCTGTAAGGAAATTGACATAATAAGGCATCGGAGAGCCTTCACCTGTCCAGTACTCACCAAAAAAACTTACGGGTGTATATACAAATTCAGGGTGCAGATACCGATTTGGAGAAACATACTGAATAATTGATTCGAGTTCTGCTTTAGTTGGGAGTCTCCAGTTCAAATAACCTCCGAGTGTCAGTGATGCACAATATGCGTTTCCATCGCTCCATGTCATTCTTGTTGCCATCTGGTCATCCTGCCACATTCTTCCTGTAGATGACTGCACCACAATACCTGTTATCAATCTCGTGAATTCATTTGCTGATGAGTCTGTCACGATTATTGAAAAAGATTGGCTGTTGCTGCCACCGCGGTTATCACTTACTGTTATTGTTAGCTTGACCCTTCGGGCGGAGGAGAAAATGTCATCAATTTATAATAAAACT
>OBLN01000126.1_pt1 | contig 27665 bp, 26 predicted proteins | sample 1519301 | NCBI WGS metagenome assembly OBLN01 (sample SAMEA2452533, study PRJEB22499) | sediment metagenome | reverse complement strand
CCCCAAACCCCTTCAAAAACTTTTAAACTGCTCCGCAGGGAGTTTACTTTGAAGTGTAAAAGAAGGTTTTTTTAGATTTGGTTTTTGGGAAGAGTTTGAGAAACTGTTTTTTTCCATTAAAAAAGGGTTTCTCATAATTTCTTTCTATCAGCCATGTACAAGTTAAAAGGGGAAATTTTTTATAAAGAGCTTTCCTCAAACCTTTCAAATTTTTTTTAAACTGCTTCGCAAAGAATCAGCAGTGAGGTACTAAATATGTCCAAACTCAGTGCGGCAAGGCTTAAGGTAAAAAACGATCAGCTTGTGGATGAGTTTAATGCTTCGATCCATTTTGATAAGCGTTTGTACCGTCATGATGTTAAGGGCAGCATTGCCCATGCGGAGATGCTTGCATCCTGCGGTATTCTGACAGCGGAAGAGGCGGAGACGATCAGTAAGGGTCTTCTCACCGTGCTTGGAGAGATTGAGGCTGGCAGTTTCGTTTTCCGCACAGAGGATGAGGACATCCACATGGCGGTTGAGAAGCGCATGACGGAGATCGTAGGTGCTGTGGGCGGCAAGCTTCACACGGCACGCAGCAGGAACGATCAGGTCGCTGTGGATATACGTATGTATCTCCGTGAGGAGATTGAGGTTATTTCCGGTTATCTGGCGGAGCTTGTGAAAACTCTGACTGATAAAGCGGAGAAGCACATGGGCGTTCTTATGCCCGGCTATACTCATTTGCAGACTGCGCAGCCTATCCTTGTTTCTCACTGGCTTATGGCTTATGTGCAGATGTTCCGCCGTGATTACGGCAGAATGAAAGACAGCATGGAGAGAATGAATTTTTCTCCGCTGGGTTCAGGCGCTCTTGCCGGAACAACATTCCCTATAAACCGTGATATGACAGCGGAAAAGCTCGGCTTCGCAGCTCCGACTGAAAACAGCCTTGATTCTGTAAGCGACCGTGACTTTGCCCTTGAATTTCTTTCCGCATCAGCAATATGCCAGATGCACCTTTCCAGATTTTCGGAAGAGCTGATAATTTTCTCCACATCGGAGTTCGCATTCATAGACTTAAGCGATGACTTCTGCACAGGCAGCAGCATTATGCCCCAGAAGAAAAACCCTGACATGCCTGAGCTTATAAGGGGCAAAACTGGGCGTATATACGGTAATCTGATAAGCCTGCTCACCACCATGAAGGGGCTTCCTCTGGCATATAACAAAGACATGCAGGAGGACAAGGAGCCGCTCTTTGACTCTGTAGATACAATAAAGGCATCACTGCGTATCTTTATCCCGATGATAGAGAAGATGGGCATCAACGCCGAAAAGATGACAAAGGCGGCCAAGCTGGGCTTCTCCACAGCCACAGACCTTGCGGATTACCTTGTGCGTAAGGGCATGCCGTTCAGGGAGGCTCATCATGTTGTGGGCTCTGCGGTGGCATTTGCGCTGGATAAAAGGATCGATATAAGCGAACTGACCATAGATGAGCTTAAATCCTTTTCCGAAAAGATAGATGATGATATATATTCATATATCACACCCGAAGCGTCTGTCAGCAGCAGAAAGGCGAAAGGCGGAACTGCGGGTGAATCTGTTAAGGCGCAGATAGATAGCGCAAGGAAGTTTCTGGATGAGGTTTTATAAATATCTCCTGACTTTTGCTGCTGCGGTGGTTCTTTTTACCGGCTGCGGCAAAAAGACCGACCCTGTCGTACTCACTGAGGCTGTTCCGGCTCCGGGTGAGAACCTGCGTATTTTCAACAATGATCAGGGCGTGGTTATCCGTAATGCGGATAAACGTTTTGCGGTGAAGGTGCAGAGGGCTGTTTTTGATCCTGAATGCGGCTGCCTTTCCGATTATGCTGACATAACAGAAATTCCACCTTCCACTGCATTTGTGGATGATAATGTCACTGCCGATGTGCGCTATGTTTACAGCATCACGGCGCTTCATCCTGTTTATAATAACAGATCCCAGCCTGTTAAAAAGGCTGTGATATATGCCCACCCGGTCAAGATAACCGATGTTCAGGTCAAAGAGCTTGCAGGCGACAGATATGCCTTTATCCTTAAAGCGGACAGACCCTATGAGCGTTTCGAGGTATTTATAGACGGCGGGCTTGAACTCCGCACATCAAGGGAAAACTTTGAGATAAATATGGACGGCAAGGAAAACCGCACCGTGACCCTGTATCCTTTTGACAGGTACGGCAACGCAGGTGAGGAAAAGATAGTACGTCTCGCAGTGAGGCAGGCTGTTCCCAGAGCCCCGTTCGGATTCAGAAGTGTTTACGGCAACGGAACTCTTACTCTTTCATGGGATGAGCCCGAAGGTGCATGGCTTTATAATGTTTATATGCTTAAAGACGGAGTCTATTCTTTTATCACAAAGGTTGACGTGCCTTTCTTCATGTATTCTGTAGGTCAGAACACCACAGACTGCGTAAGATTTGCAGTGTCTTCCGCCACTGACGGCAACGAATCCGAAAGAACTGAGTACGAGGCATGCTGGTAGGAAGATGTTTATATCCGGAGTATTCTCCGGCAGTGTTTTTCATGCTTGAAAAACGGACATGCGCTATATATAATTTGTGACTTTTTCCCCGCTGTATAAAGCGGGGCTTTGCAGAGAACAAAAGATTTTTCATACAGGTCGGTGTTTTTATGTTTACTATTCTTATTTCTGTCAGCGTTTCAGTTCTTCTTTCCATGGGTATGTATGCCCTCACCTATAATATCTGGTGGGCGCTTTCCGTGGCGGTTGTTGTCATTATTGCCACAAACTTCTTTATGGGAAGACATTTCCTGAACAAGCTCAAGGAGCTTTTCGGCAATGTGGAAAAGGATCTGAAGGCGGGCAGATACGAAAAGGCGATCGAACGCCTTAAAAGCGGATACAAGTTTTCAAACTGGCAGTTCTTTGTAAAAGAACAGATAAATGCCCAGATAGGTATAATCCTTTACTCCACAAAGAAATTTGAAGAGGCTCTTGGCTACCTTGAAAAGGGGTTTGACAAAAACTGGCTTTCTATGGTGATGCTTGCTGCTTCATACTACAGAGCTAAAGAGATGGATAAAGCGCTGAAAACTCTTGAAAAAGCAGTGAAAGGCTCTCCGAAGGAAGGCTTTGTCTACAGCTTTTACGCATGGATGCTCAGTGGAAACGGTGACGACACCAAGGCTATTGAGGTTCTCAACAAGGGTGTAAAAAAATGTCCGCTGGATGAAAAGCTTGAGGCTAATATGGAAGCACTGAAAAACGGCAAAAAAATCAAGATGGAGAGATACGGCAATGTATGGCTTCAGCTTCAGCTTGGCAAAATGCCCGAAGGTGCAAAACCTTATCAGCAGTTCCTTGCCAACCAGCGCATTAAGAGAAGGTAATAATTGAGAGATATTCAGAACGAAAAAGATGTCCGCAATATCAGCATTGACAAGGTGGGCATCAAAGGGATTGTTTATCCCGTTACCCTTGACGATAAAAAGAAGGGGCGCCAGCACACAAACGCCTCTATAAGCATGTATGTTCAGCTCCCGCAGGATTTTAAAGGCACCCATATGTCCCGTTTTGTGGAAATTCTCAATGACCACAGGGAGAATATGGGTATCTCCAGCGTATGGATAATACTGGAGGAGATGAAGAAGCGCCTCGGCTCCTCCGAATCGCACATTGAGCTTTTCTTTAAGTATTTCATAGAAAAAGAGGCTCCCGTCTCCGGATTGACCTCCATGATGGATTACACCTGCGAATATTATGCAACTCTCACAGATACAGAGAGGGATTTTGTCCTCTGCGTTAAAGTGCCAGTTATGACGCTCTGCCCCTGCTCCAAGGAGATAAGCGAATACGGCGCACACAACCAGAGGAGCATAATTACCATCAAGGTGCGCTTTAAAAAGATGCTCTGGATAGAGGAGCTCGTGGACATTGCTGAATCCTCCGCATCTTCTCCTGTGTATCCTCTGCTCAAACGTGAGGATGAAAAGTATGTCACCGAATATTCCTATCAGAATCCGGCTTTTGTAGAGGATGTTGTCCGCAACGCCGCAGAAAAGCTCATGGCGGAAAACAGGGTTATCTGGTTTGAAGTCTCAAGCGAGAACTATGAGAGCATCCACAATCATAGCGCTTACGCTGTTGTGGTTCGTGACAAGCGGGCTCTCTAGACAATTTATTTATTAACGGCTATAGTGAGTTCATGAAGCTGTTTTTAAGAATTCTCCTTGGCATTGCTGTTCTGATTACCGCTCTTCTCTTTGCTGACTCCATGAGAGAACAGCCATTTACCGGGCACTTTATCAGCGAATACCTGGTGCCGTTCAAAAACAGCCTGACTGTTTCTGGCGAAGCCGGAGAGGACAATATAACCTCTGCGGAGACACCGCCTCCCATTTCTGAAAATATCGCTTCTGCACCTATTCCTGAAATTCCGACAGCGGAAGATAAGCCGGAAACCGTTTCACCTCTGGCAGATGCGGTGAGGCGGGGTGATCTCGAAGCTGTTAACAGATTTACGGCAAACGGCGGCGACATTAACGAGCCCGATGTTCTCGGCAATACTCCGCTGGTTTATGCAATTACCGGCGGCAGTGTTGAAGCGGCAGAGCTTATGCTTATGCACGGGGCGGATCCTGATATAAAGGACTTTGAAGGGCGTACACCTACACATAAAGCGGCAAGGAGAAACAGAGAAGAAATAATCCGTCTGCTTCTGTCAAGGGGTGCTGATGTGAATGCGGCGGACAATCAGGGGATAACGCCGTTGATGCTTGCGGTTCAGTACGGCTTTCATGAAATAATTGTGGATCTCATAAAGAGCGGAGCGGATATTAACGCCGCCGATGCAAGCGGTTTTACCCCGCTGATGTATGCTGCCCAGTACGGCAATATTGACGGTGCCGCCGCCCTTATCGCTTCACAGGCGGATACAATGAGGATGGATGATTACGGACGGAGTGCCCTTGAACTGGCGAAATCATACGGGCATGAGAACATAGCCAACCTGCTTGTCCGGAATATGCAGTAAACTTAAAGCCCCGCAAGCCCTTTCCATGTTTCAAACACAGCCATAAACCCAAGGACAACCTTCATTGCAGTTCCGATAAATCTGCCGGTGAATGTGGCTATGCCTCTTTTCAGGGCTGTTCTGTGGTCTGAGAATTTGAAGTATTCGTATATGTATGTTCCAAGAAAAGCTCCGAGGAATGTTCCGGGCACTGCCCCTATGCCGAGCATTATCCCTGCGCCGAATATTCCGCCTATGAGAGAACCTATGACGGATGCGAAGAAGCTAGCGTTTGATACTCCGTATTTTTTACCGACAAAATAAGACGCTGCAAGCTCAACAAGCTCTCCAGCGGCAACGAGAATGAGGACGGAGTAAAAAACCTCCCAAGGCAGATGACCGGATGCCGCCCACAATAGAGGTATGAGAAGCGCTGCTATATTACCGGGCAGACCGAGAAGATTTATAAGAACAAATACCGTCTGCAATGTAACTGAAGCAAGTGCCATCATCTCCATTTCAGGGCTCACAGATCTATTTTCCTCACCACTGTCTCCCTCCGGAGATATATTGCCTCCACCCCGAAATTGTCACAGCAGAAGGCGGAGTATTTATCCAGCAGATCGTATGAGTTATTTTCATGGCTCACATGGGCGAATATGACTTTTTTGAGCTTGTCACGGCTGAGAAACCCCACAGCATTTATGGCTTCCTTATTTGAAAGGTGTCCCTTGTGGGAGAGGATTCGCCGTTTAAGGTATTCGGGGTATGCACCCTCTGCCAGCAGCTTCTCCTCATAGTTCGATTCAAGGATAACCGATTCCGCCTCGCTCAAATGTTCGAGGATGTATGTTCCGGCAACGCCGAGATCCGTTGCCATGGCTATCTTTTTTTCGCCGAGGTCAAAGCGGAATGCAAAAGGCTCATGACCGTCATGGGTTATGGAAAAGGGTGTGACGGAGAAGCCATCAAGCTCGTATAAAAAATCAGGGTCAATTATCATGAAACGGCTGACATCAAAGCCTTTCCGCTCAAGTTCGCAGGCTGTCCCCTCACTGGTGTAAACTGTGGGGTTCAGCTTATTTAAGAAGGGTTTTAGTCCCTTGATGTGATCGTTATGTTCATGGGTAAGAAACAGGCTGATACGCTTGTTATTAAGCTCTGTTTCGCTTAAGGCATCGGCAACGTGTTTGTATGCGGCGCCGGCGTCTATGAAAATGAGATTGTCCCCGTGTTCGATGCAGCAGCAGTTGCCCGATGAGCCCGAAGCAGCGACATTGAGAAAAGGCATCAGATAATTCCCTCATATTTTCTGGTGAACTGATAAGTTTCAAGAACAAGTATTACGATGAGGGAAGGAACTACAAACCAGATTTTGTCTCCCCCTGTGAGTATATATATCCAGAAGAAGACAATGAGCATTCTCATGAAAAAACTTTCCGACGGCTTCTTTAATCCGCGCACTCCGAAGGTATTCATACCGAATGTTTCCCGTCCTGCGAAAAGGAGCATGTATGCTGCAAGTATCAGCAGAATAATGAAGCCCGTCTGTATATAGATATCTTCTGACGCAAGGAAATACAGCAGAAAAGGGTAGGCAGCGACAAACAGAAAGATTCCGGTTATTACAAGCAGCGGTTTTATGAGTGCAGTGGAGAAAAAACGGGATACCGGACGCCCGAATGATATTTCCTGCTCCACATAACCTCTTGAAAACAGGACAAAAACTGCCATGAAAACAGTGCTTGAGCCGTCAATGTAGCCAAGGGAGAAGGAGAGAAGCAGCACCCAGAAGGGCAGGCGGGAGAAGATGAAGGAAAGTGCGAAAAGAGGGTTGCGCAAAGCGTAGACTGTGAGGCTCCGCATTATTTCTCCGACATTTTTTTAAGTCTGGCGAGGGCGTTCAGCGCCTCCACAGGGGTCATATTATTTATATCCATACTTCTCAATTCGTCCAAAGCGGGGCTGTCCTCAAATATAAGCATAGGCTGGATTATTTTTTCCTGCCTCATTTTGCTTTGTGAAAGCTTCGGTGTTCCGTCCGTTCCGAATTCGTTTTTCTCAAGCTTTGAGAGAACCTCATACCCACGGTCTATCACATAAGGGGGCAATCCTGCAAGCTTTGCAACGTGTATTCCGTAACTTCTGTCCGCTGTGCCTCTTATGACACGGCGCATAAAGATAACCTCGTCATTCCACTCACGCACTTCCGTAGTGAGGTTCACTGCACCCCGAATAGAGGATGGAATATCTGTAAGCTCGTGGTAGTGTGTGGCAAAAAGGGTCTTCGCCTTTACTTTTTCAAGAATGTACTCCGCAACTGACCATGCGATAGAGATACCGTCGAATGTGGATGTTCCGCGACCTATCTCATCGAGAATTATCAATGATTTATCTGTGGCATTGTGGAGAATGTTGGCGGTTTCGGTCATTTCCACCATGAAGGTTGACTCACCGCCGGCTAGGTTGTCACTTGCGCCCACACGGGTGAATATTCTGTCCAGCAGGGGGATTTTTGCTTCCGCAGCAGGGACAAATGAACCCACATGCGCCATGAGAGCCACAAGGGCAGTCATGCGGAGATATGTACTCTTGCCCGCCATGTTCGGTCCGGTTATTACCGCCATGCGGGAGTCGTCAGAGTTGAGAAAGAGGTCGTTGGGAACGTAGTTATCCGTGATGTTTTTCTCCACCACGGGATGACGCCCTTCACGTATGTCCATCTCTTCAAACTGACCTATCTGCGGGCGGGTGTATCTGTTTTTCACAGCCGCTTCCGCCAGTGAGCAGAGGCAGTCTATCTCAGAAACTGTTTCTGCGGATGTGCGTATCATTTCGCTGTAGTTCGCCAGAGTGTCACGCACCTGAGTAAAGAGAGCATATTCCAGCTCTCCGAGGCGTTCTTCAGCGTAGACAAGCTTGGTCTCAAGCTCTTTAAGCTCCGGTATGGTGAAGCGTTCGGCATTAACTAAGGTTTGTTTGCGGTCATAATAGTCCGGTACACGGTCAAGGTTGGACTTGGATATTTCTATGTAATAGCCGAACACCTTGTTGTATTTAACTTTCAGCGTGCTGATTCCGGTTTTCTTCTTCTCTTCCGTTTCTATGCGGAGAAGGTGGGTACGGCTGTCTTTGCGGAGAGCCTTAAGCTCATCCACGTTTTTATCATACCCCTCACGGATTATGCCGCCTTCTTTTATGTTCAGAGGCGGGTCATCCACAAGAGCGGCGTCTATCACACTGTATATGCCTTCAAGGGCGTTGAAGCTTTCTCCGGTTTCCACAAGGTGCGGATTGCCGGAGGATGTGAGCATCTCTTTAATTTTAGGAAATGACACCACGGAGTTTTTAAGCCATACAAGGTCTCTGGGACTGCATCTTCCCGCAAGGAGACGGGCTGTAATGCGCTCCATGTCGTAAACGGTGGCGAGTGCTTCAAACATTTCACCACGCAGTTCGCTCTGAGTTGAGAGGTATTCCACAATTTCCAGACGGCGGAGTATGCCCTCTTTGCTGCGCAGGGGGTATCTCAGCCAGTTTTTAAGGAGGCGGGCACCCATTGATGTACGGCAGAAGTTCAGAACAGAGAACAGGGTGTTCCTCTCACTTCCGTCCTGCGAGTTCTCAACAAGTTCAAGGGTTTTTACTGCTATGGAGTCAAGGTGAAGCCTGTTTTCAGGAGCCAGAGTCACCGGGTACTTCAGCTTAACGTCCAGCATGAGGTTTTTGGTGTATGTAAGAAGCAGGGCAATGGCTTTCAGATAGCCTTCGCCGTCTATGCCGAGGGATTTTTCACTGGCTGCTCCGTAATGTTCCAGAACTCTGCGCCTTGCGGATTCAGCGCTGAAGGATGTATCAATAACCGACACTGTGCGGCTTAAGCCCTCAACCTCTTTGTGGCTGATCACTTCTGCCGGTTTCCATCTGCCTGTTATGTCATTAAGATCCGAACCGCATTTCTCAAGGAATATTTCCCCTGTGGAGATATCGGCTATTGCAGCAAATGCGCTGTCCTTATCCTGCCATATGACCGCCACAAAGTTATTGGATGCGGAGTTAAGTCCTTCGTCTTCAAGGATAGTTCCCGGTGTTACCACACGGACAACGCCTCTTTTCACTATCCCCTTGGCTGTGGCGGGGTCTTCAAGCTGTTCGCATATGGCGACATTCCTGCCCGCCTTGATAAGCTTCATAAGATAAGGCTGAAAGGAGTGGTAGGGGATTCCGCACATTGGGATTCCGTCTCCCCTGCTGGTGAGGGCTATGCCCATTATTTTGGATGCAGCTTCTGCATCCTCATTAAACATTTCATAAAAATCGCCCATGCGGAAAAACAGTATTGTTTCAGGGTAGTTTTCCTTGATTTCGCCATACTGTTTCATCATGGGGGTAACTTTCTGGGGTGCGCTCAAATCTGTATCCTCTTTCTAAAAATAGCTGAGAGTTCCCAAAGAGCCGCAGTTGCTGCATATATCTGCGTACTGCGTATGCTCACAGGAACAGACGGAGCATTTGTGAAGGGGGCGGGCTTTGAAATATGTGTTCAAAAGCTCATTCCCGCTCATCTCCGCACATACGGCGGCAAGTACAGAAGGGAATCCTTTTGATGAGGTGAATATTGATATAAGGCTTTGCGCCTTGTCTGTTTCGCTTTTTCTCATATGGTAGCGCACCGCATAAACATAAAAGGGTGTGTTTGCGGAGCCTGAATTTATCTTTTTCATAATGAGCTTAAACAGCACATCAATTTCGGAATGTTCGTAGTAAAATTCTTCCAGAAGCTGCATATGTTCTGCGGACTTCGGCAGCTCGTATTTTATAATATCCTCAATGATTGATAAGCCTTTTGAGCGTTTCCCATCAAGGAACAGCAGGTTGGCGTGTTCCGCTCTTGCCTCAAAAAACAGCGGGTCGCATTTTTCCGCATAGGTAAGAAGCTTAACTGCATTGCCTCTGCTCTCTTTTGAATCCTTAGATGCTGCAAACCAGCACCTTGCGGCATTCTTAATATATTCGGGCTTAAGCTTTGCACATTTTTTATAAAGCTCCGCCGCTTCTTTTAAATGACCGGACTTCTCCATGGCAAGGGCACGGATGGGCAGAAGGGAGTTTTCCGCTCTCTCTGTTAAAAGAAGAACATTCTTATAGTCCTTCGCTTCGAGGCAGTCTTTGATAAGTTCTCTTACTGCGGTGTCCCGAACCTCCTTGGAGAGATCCTTTTTCTCAAGGATGCTTCGGTGAATACGTTCCGCTTTGGCAAGATCGCCTCTGTCTCTGAGCAGGCTTCCGGTGATAATGTAAGCATCCGATGCTTCAACATCCGAGGAAGCAAGAACTTTGAGGCTCTCAAAAGCCCCGTTCTTGTCGCCTTCTGCCATTTTTAAGAGTGCATTTGCACGTAAAGCCTGAAGATCCGGTTTCTTCATTATGCGTCCTTAGTTGTTTTCTCATTGAAGGGGAGACTGCGGAGTCTGGTTATTTCATCCTCGCTCAGCTTTACCTTCTTTTTAAGTTTTCTTATTTCACTGGTAAGCTTCATTCTGTCAAAGAAGTAAAGCAGTGAGGATAATACAAGCCCGATTACCATAGAAGCTATGATAACAAGGAAAAGCGGCATCTGTACCGCCGGAGAGTTGAAGAAGTAGGTCACTTCCACCTGCTGAACGTTCATTACCGCAAAAATTACCACTACCGCAACTATGAGCAGCTTGATTGTGTTGCTTATTATTTTCATCATTCCGCCTCTTTTCTGAAGCCCTCAAGCAGTGTTGCATAAGTGGCTTCGATATGTTCGGATATTACCTTCATTTCCCCCACAACGGGCATGAAGTTTGTGTCCCCGACCCAGCGGGGAACTATGTGAAAGTGCAGGTGGGCATCAATGCCCGCTCCCGCTGCCTTGCCTATGTTAAAGCCTGTGTTGAACCCTGCGGGGTTCATTGCTTTTTTCAGCACCTTTATACTGAGCTGGGCGAGCTGCATTATCTCAAGCAGCTCATCGTCATCAAGTTCAAGGAAATTGCCTGTATGCTTGTAGGGAGCCACCATGAGATGACCGTTGTTGTATGGGAAAAGGTTCATAATTACAAACGCTTTTTTCCCTCTGTGGAGAATCAGGTTTGCTGCATCTTCATCCGCAGCGGGTTTATCACAGAAAATACAGCCTTCGGACTTTCCGAGACCGTTAATATATGCCATGCGCCAGGGCGCCCATAATCGTTCTTTTGTTTCGTCAGACACTTAAACTACCTCCACAGATTTGAAAACTTCGCCCAGAGACCGGTTAATCACTAAATCTGCCATTCCGTCATAGGGTGTGGGCATTTTGTTTATTATAACAACTTTTGCACCGGATGACTTCGCATATCCGGGCAGCATGGCAGCAGGCATCACCGAGAGGGATGAACCGGCCACTATGAAAAGGTCGCAGTTCATGGAATCTTTCACCGCATTGTCCATAACCGCCGGCGGCAGCATTTCACCGAAAAAAATAACATCCGGGCGCATTACTCCGCCGCAGGCAGGGCATTTAGGCGGGTTTTCGCCTTTGGACAGGATACGGAAAACTCTTGTGGTTGCCATCTGTTCATCACAGCGCATACAGCGGGAGGTCATCAGGGAGCCGTGAAGCTCATGGACGGTTTTTGAACCTGCTTTATGGTGAAGTCCGTCTATGTTCTGGGTGATAACGCTGAGGGTTTTTCCTTCTGCTTCTCTTTTCCCTATGAAGGCGTGGGCAGAATTTGGGAGTGCATTTCTGAAAACATCAAAAAGAGGCGCAAAAAAAGTATAAAACCTTTCAGGATTTGCGGTAAAAGAGTCAATGTTCAGGTAATCTTCGGACGCAAGGTTAGCCCACAGCCCTTTCTGCGGTGTGCGGTAATCAGGTATTCCGCTTTCCGTGCTTATACCAGCACCGGAAAAGAAGACCGTTCTCTCTGACCGGTCTAAAAGGTTTCTGAGATCAGCTATGCAGTCCATCTGTTTTTATATCAAATATCGGGATTGCTAGCAAATTATATGTTTAGATTCAGGCGTTCTTTTCTTTCTCCAGCTCGGATGCGCATCCGCATTCACTCACCACCGGGAAGCGCACACGGAAGGTTGTTCCTGCGCCTTCTGCTGATTCAAAAGAGATTGTTCCGCCGTAGTTTTCTATTAGCTGTTTAACTATGGTCAGCCCCAGCCCTGTGCCGTTGTGCTTGGTTGTGAAATATTCGGTAAAAAGATGCTGCTGCGCCTCACGGGGGATTCCGCTGCCGTTGTCTATGAAGTCAAACTCCACAAAGTCTCCGTCAAGCTTTGCGGTAAGTGTCACTTTTCCGCCGGGTTTATTTTCCACAGCCTCAACAGCGTTGCGGAGAATGTTGATAAATATCTGTTCAATATGGACAGGTGTTGCCTTTATGCAGCCGAGGTTTTTATCTGTAATAGCTTCAAAGGGAACATCAGCCCATTTGAGAAGGGTACGCTCAACATAAAGTGCGATGCGCTCTATAAACTCCGCAACGTCAATGCACTCAAGCTTGTCGTTCCCCACACGGGAGAATTTAAGGGTCTGATCTATGATATCTCTTATCCGTTCGGCGTCTTTGAGTATTTTATCGGTGTAGGCTTTGGTTTCAGGGTGTTTCATTGTCATGATGTCCGCATTGATCATAATGGAGTTCAGCGGGTTTTTTATTTCATGGCTTATGGATGCGGTGAGTGTTCCCATAGTCATGAGCCTGTCGTTATGGAGCATGTTTTTATGCATAGAGCTGATAGTGCTGAACGCCTTGCGGAGAGAGTAGACCATGTAGTTGAAGAGAATGGACATACGCCCGAATTCATCATTTGAGGTAATCTGTGTTCTGATATCAAGGTTGTTGCCTGCAACAGCCTGCATACCGTTTTCAAGTATTCGCACAGGGCGGATTACCAGAATATATATAAGAAAGAAAAGGACTATGAACAAAAGAATATCTGCCGTGTAGAGGAAAAGGCGGACCTCAAACACTTCACGGCTGAGAAGCTCCTTAAGGCGTGAGAGGTCAATGTTTATATTCAGTGTGCCGATTACAGCACCTTCGGCAGGGTTGTGGCATGACTGGCATTTTTCCTCATTCATCAGAGGCTTGTTGAATGAGAGGTATTTCTTTCCTGCGTATGTCAGCTCGGTGAAGCCTTCTTTATTATTGAAGTTGTGTTTAATGAGATCCAGATAGTCTTTGCTGTAATATTTGTTGAGATCCTGCAGTATGCACGAGACCTGCCCGTTGCTGTTCAGGATGTGTATTCCCAGAATGTTTGCATCTTTCTGAAGGTTTAGGATAAGTTCCTTGATTGCTCCTTTGTTTTCCATCATCATGTAGCTGTCAAGGGAGCTGTTGATAAGAAAAGGGATACTGGTTATGTAGTCACTGGCGATTGTTTTTGCCTTTTTTTCTATATTTGCGGCAAGCATGCTGCTCACTGTAAAGCTTACAAGGGAGAGCAGGGCAAAGAACAGCAAAGTGATTTTAAACTGCAATTTTATATAGGGTTTTTTCTGTGATTCCATGAAAAAAAGATTACACTTTTTCTTCGGTGTTTCCAATAGCAAAAACCTTGCAGTTAGGTCGTTAAAACTATAAAATAAAGCAAAAAAGGATTTTAAAATGGCTGAAATAGTTAGGTTCGGAGTTTCCCTTGATAAAGATCTTCTCACTGAGTTCGATAGCAAAATAGCCGAAGAAGGATATGAAACCAGATCAAAAGCCGTTGGTGATCTGCTTAAAAAATATATTATCGAAAAAGATTTTGCTTCCGGCGGCAATGTGGCGGGAGCAATAACAATACTCTATGACCACCATAACAAAGATCTTCTGGCGTCCTTGCTGGATATTCAGCATGATTACCACGATGCTGTAATCTCTATTCAGCATATCCACCTTGATCACGATAACTGCCTTGAGATTCTGGCGGTGCGGGGCAACAGCAACTCGATCAAAAAGCTGTACACATCGCTCAAAACTATGAAGGGCATAAAACATACCAGCGTAAACATCACCGGAACAAAATAAATTCCCTTTCATATAGATATACAGCTCCATGGACGGGGAATTTTGGATTATGAAGTAAAGTGCGTGGGCTGAGAATTCCTATTGAGGACAGATTTCTGCTTATATGAATGACAGCTCCATGGATGGAGCTGCGCCGTGCGTAGCGAAGGATTGCTTTGCAATCCGCGAGCGTGTATCCGAAATTTCCATGGATGGGAAATTTTGGATTATGGTGTAAAGTGCGTGCGCCGTGCGTAGCGAAGGATTGCTTTGCAATCCGCGAGCGTGTATCCGAAATTTCCATGGATGGGAAATTTTGGATTATGGTGTAAAGTGCGTGCGCCGTGCGTAGCGAAGGATTGCTTTGCAATCCGCGAGCGTGTATCCGAAATTTCCATGGATGGGAAATTTTGGATTATGGTGTAAAGTGCGTGCGCCGTGCGTAGCGAAGGATTGCTTTGCAATCCGCGAGCGTGTATCCGAAATTTCCATGGATGGGAAATTTTGGATTATATAAATAAGAAAAGCCGCTGTTTGTTAGGCAGCGGCTTTTGCGTCAGGACTATCTTACTTTTATTTTAAAACTTCTTTGTTACCAGCTTAATTCCTTTTGCTGCAGATTCGCATGTCTCAGCAGTAATGGTTTCCTCTGCCTGCTGAAAGTGGAATTTCTGCACTGCAAATTCATCCCTGAAGGTAAAGTTCGCCTTTGCGGTGATTGTTCCGCTGTGGTGTCTGGGGTTGACAAAAACGGTCTTCTCACCGGATTTCGGCTGCTCATATTTATACGCAGTCTCGTTAAACGAAGGCTCTGTTTTAATTACAAGGCAGCTGTCAAGGATGTTGAACTTAACTTCCGGATAGCCCGATTTCCCTGCAAGCATAGTGTTGTAAATCTCTTCAGGGCAGGGCGGGATTTCTGCTTTGAAGATTTTCGCAAGCATGGAGGCAATTTCGGTATCTGATTTCTGCTCACCCGGAGTATCAACAACCTTGCGCACTCTGGCGAGGCGTCCGCCGATTTTCACGAATGAACCGTCAACCTCAAGGGCAGCTTTGGCAGGGAGGAATATGTTTGCCTTAGCTGACGTACCGTCATTGAAAAGGTCAACTGCCACAACAGTTTCAGCGGTGCGAAGAGCATTGTTCAGCCTCTCTGCGGTTTCGCCTGTGTATGTGTTGTTGAAACCCACAAGGAAGAGGTTTTTAATATTTTTCGCTTCCAGATCTTTTATAAGTTCATCAGCGGAATATCCGTTTGCAAAAAGCTCCTGTGCGTAAAGACCGTAAATGTTTGTTTTGTCATTTGCCACAAGAAAAGCGCTCATTTTATCCTTGCCGACAAAGTCAGCAAATGAGAGAACGGCTTCCGGTTGCGGGCATGATGAGGTATATTCATTGCCCACTATGAAAGCTATTTTTTTGGCGTCTTTAATATATTCTCTCACATCTGCGAAGGTTTCAGCGTTGTCTGTTTTGATTTTTTCAAAAATACCGCCGAAGTCGCCGCCGTCAGCAAGGAATGACTTGTTGGTGAATACATCATACTCATATCTTTTCAGCCCGACTGTAATAAGCTTGCAGTCGTTATGGATCACGGCGTTCATCATTCTCCATTTGAGACCCACAGCCTCATGGCGGAGATCTGCGCCAACAACGAAGATAAGATCGGCTTTTTTAAGGTCATCAGCTCTGCGAATGTTGGCGAATGTGCCGAATTTTTCCTTATATTTTTTCATGAAAGCAGGCTTGGTGAAGTCCGCCTCGGTTACTATCTTTTTAGAGCCGACAGCACCCATAAGGGCTTTGTAAGCTGCTATTGCCTCATTGGTAAGGCGTGAGCCCATGAGCATGGCCGTGTTTTCCGGTTTGCATCCGGCCAGCCTGTCTTTAAGCACAGAGATTACCTCTTCCCATGTTTTAGGAGAGAAGTCGCCGCCTGATTTCACGAGGGGGGTCTTAATTCTTGAAGGGTTTTCTATGTAGTTGAAGCCGAAACGGCTCTGGCTTGAAATCTGGAAACCTTCAACAGACTTGCCTCTTTCGATTTTGCCGTCAAGCACGCCGTAAACCACATCGCCTTCACTGGCAGAGAAGGGGGAGGCGGTTGTTGTTTCATCAAGATCCCACACCCTTGCCTGATTGTGGAACTGGGTGTCAAGGAGGGCTCCCACCGGACAGCGGTCAATACATGTTCCGCAGAAGTCGCAGTTCAGAGTTTCTCCTTTAGCCGGAGTTACATGGTTATAAAAGCCTCTGTCCTCCATTTTGAGTGCGCTGCATCCGGTCATTTCATGGCAGGACTTTATGCACCTTTCGCAGAGAACGCAGAGGTTTGAGTTATAAACTATCTTGTTCCAGTATGCCTTGGGATCCTGCGGTTTTTCTGAAGAAACCTTCTCTGACATCATGCCGAATTCATAGGCTGTGTCCTGAAGCATACATTCGCCCGCCTTGTCGCACACGGGGCAGTCAAGGGGGTGCTTTATCAGGATGAAGTCAAGCATCTGCTTTCTGTGAGTCCAGATATATTCGTTATCTGTCTCGACCTTCATTCCGTCCATGGCGTAGGTTACACATGCCGCCTGAAGCCTTTTGGCTCCGTCCACCTGAACAAGGCAGAGTCTGCATGCGCCGATGGGTGTTATCTCTTTAAGGTAGCACAGGGTGGGAATATGCACTCCGTTCCTGTTTGCCACATCAAGTATTGATTCACCTTTTTCAAAGCTGTATGTATTTCCGTTTAAGATTATTTCTGCCATCGGTTACTCCCCTTTCCCTTTATTTTCAAGGGCTACCATAGCCATACGCACACATCTCAGACAGCGGGTCGCCTCATCGTATGCCTGTTTATCGGTATAGGGTTTTTCAACCTCTTCATAATTGCTTTTTCTTTCGTCACCGGTAAGCTTATGCTGATGCACACGCTTGATTGTGGGGCACTCCTGATCTTTTACGTCCTCTTTTTTGTCGAAGACTTTGTTCTTCTGGAGATCAAGCTGGAGAAGCTCTTCCGGTGTAAGGTATGGTTTGCCTTCTGTGAGGTAGCGGTCGATCATTATGCTTGACCAGCGTGCCGCGCCGATCGCCTTAACCACCGTCATGGGACCCCACTCGCAGTCGCCGGCGGAGAATATCTGCGGATCGCTTGTCACGTAGATGTCGTCAACGACCTTGAAGGTATTCCACTTAGTTACCTCAAGCCCGTCCTCTTCTTTGAGGAAGGTGAGATCGGTGAACTGACCGATTGCAGGGATGATTACATCGCAGTCTATTATAAATTCTGAGTCTTTTACAGGCTGGGGTCTGCGTCTGCCGGATTCATCGGGTTCGCCGAGTTCCATACGAACGCACTCAACGCCTGTGACCACATTGTCTTTTGCTATTATCTTTGTGGGGTTGCAGAGGAAATGGAAGTTGATTCCCTCCTCCATTGCATCGACTATTTCGTAATCTTCAGCGGGCATTTCGTCCCTTGAACGGCGGTAAACAAGGTTAACATCCGCAGCACCTTCACGGAGAGCTACACGAACGCAGTCAATAGCGGTGTTACCGCCGCCCACAACCACAATCTTCTTGCCCTTTACTCCGGTGTCTTTGCCTGTTGCCTGTTCACGGAGGAAGAGAATACCGGATTCATGAATACCTTCGTACCCTTCCTTCTCGCCTTCTATGCCCATGTCTCTGCTTTTCCATGCGCCGATGGTGAGCAGGACAGCGTCATAATTGTTTTTAAGATATTTAAGGGAGAGGTCATCTCCGAGTTTGCGTCCGTATTCTATTTCCACGCCGAGTGAGCTGATAATGTCAACTTCTCTGCGGAGAAGATGTCTGGGCTCTCTGTAATCGGGGATTCCGAGGGCAACCATTCCGCCCGGCTCCTGCATCCACTCGTATATTTTGCATTCGTAACCCATGAGGGCGAGGTAATAAGCAGCGGTGAGCCCGGCGGGTCCTGCGCCGACTATGCCGACCTTCTTTCCCTTTGCGGGAGCCTTAGGTGGAAGGATGGGTGCTTTTTCCTGATAATATTCATAGTCCCACGGGGCACGCTTAAGCACCATTATGCTTACGGGGTCTTTATCCACAAGCCCTCTGCGGCAGTTAAGCTCGCACGGGTGCGGACAGACCCTTCCGCATACTCCGGGAAGAGGCATGGTTTCACGTATTATAGAAAGAGCGTCAAGGTATCTGTGATCCTTTATCTGCTCGATAAATTCAGGTATCTGTACATTAGCCGGACAGCCTGCGGTGCAGGGGGCGGTTATATGTTTATAATACGCTGTTTCGGCAGGGACAACAGTTGCCTTGACCTGATCAGCGAAATGTTCGATGAAGCGCATAACCGGTATTGAAGCAGTGGGAGCAACTGTGCATTTTGCGGAAAGATTAATGGATTCCGCCATTTCATATGCCTTGTCCAGTTCTGACTTATCTGTACATCCCGAACGGATTTTCATAAGCTGTTCAGCAAGAAGCCTTGTCCCGACTCTGCCGGGGAAACATCGTCCGCAGCAGCCCTGCGAGCTGATCTCGTTCATATAGTTGGCAAGAATGGCAAGAATATCTGCTTTTTCATCAAAGACAAGGAATCCGTCCCAGTTGACAATGGCTTTAAGAGGCTTTCCGGCGTATTCGTCGGAGGTTTTGAACGGTGATTCGCTCCACTCCGACGCAGGCTTGCCTCTGTTATCGAATTTGGCGTTTTTCCAGAATCCGTAGCAAACTTGTGGCATCACACTCTCCACGGCGAATTTATATAATAGACAATCGTATACTGTATACAATTGCGTATAACACAATTATAATACTATGTCTAGGATTTTGTGATTACCTGAACAAGTGATAATTTCAGAATAGTATCAATGGTTCCGAACAGGCTTAAATCTGCATTCACGTTTTTATTTCGCAGAATATATAAGTGTTTTAGAAGTTGCTGCGTTATTGCCGTCTGCTCACTGCGGGAAGGCTCTCTGCGGGGTGTTTTGAGCATAATGGATGTATTTCTTCTCAAAAGAATGTATAGTGGTGAATGAAGCGTCAGATCTTCGGAGGATATTATGGCGGGAATTATTTTTGTAGGGGTCGTGGTCTTCATCATTGCTCTTTTTATCTATTATTATAATAAGCTTGTCTCTCTTAAAAACCTCAGCGAATCATCATGGAGCGATATTGATGTGCAGCTTAAGAAGAGGTGGGATCTTATTCCGAATCTTGTGGAAACAGTAAAAGGGTACGCTACTCACGAAAAGGACACACTGGAAAATGTGACCAAAGCCAGAAACATGGCGATGAGTGCAGGCAGTGTGGATGCACAGGCAAAAGCGGAAAATATGCTGACAGGAGCGCTGAAAAGTCTGTTTGCCCTTTCAGAAAGCTATCCGGAGCTTAAGGCTAATGTCAATTTTCTCGAACTTCAGAACAGCATAAACACCATAGAAAATGATATTCAGCTTGCCAGAAGATACTACAACGCCGTAGTGCGTGATCTGAACACCATGTGCGAGAGCTTTCCGTCGGTGATAGTAGCTGGCATGTTCCGTTTCACCAAAAAAGAATATTTTGAGATGGATCAGGCGCAGAGGGAAAACGTTCAGGTCAAATTTTAGGCGGAAAAGCTTATGCGCTTTGCTCTCTTACTGCTGTTTTTTACAGTCAGTGTTCTGCCCACTTACGGTGCGGACTTTATTATAAAAAAGCATGACGTGCATATAAATGTGAAGAGATCTTCTGTTCTGGAGATCACCGAAACATATCTCATAGACTTCCGCCAGCCCCGCAGGGGGATAATTCTTGAAATTCCCCGAATATATAAGGAGGGGAATGTCAAAGGCACGGCGGAGCGCCCGACCCTTTTCGGCGGCAGCTACCGTATTCTTATTGATGATATCCAAACAAAAAGTGCAGAGATGAAAGTGTCCGACAGTGGAGCCTTCAGGGAGATCCGCCTCGGCTCACCGGAGCATTATATTACCGGTGAGAAAGAATACGTTGTAAGCTACAAGGTATTCGGTGCTGTTAATTTCTTTTACTCCACAAGTGAAATCTACTGGAACATACACGGCACCTTGTGGGACGTTCCTGCCGAAAGTGTGACTTTCAGCGTGCGTCTGCCGGAGAGGATCGACCTGCCCGATGAAAACATTTTTGCATACACCGGTTATTACGGAGAGACAGGAACAGATGTTGGCTATTCCTATGACGGACAAGCCCTGACAGGTCATACGGTGCGAAGGCTGAACCCCCGTGAGGGATTGACCATAGGCATTCTGATGCCCGGAAGTTACCTTGACTACGGCACTCCGTGGCTGCGTATGCGTCTTTTTGCAGTGAATAACGGCTATATCATTGCTCTGCTGGTCTATATTCCGGCTCTTTTTCTGCTGTGGTATAAAAAAGGGCGGAACACTAAGTCGGTTATAGTTACTCTCTATGAACCTCCGGCAGGAATAAACCCCGCTGTTGCAGGGGTTCTGGCGGATGATAAGATAGACAACAGGGATCTTGTGTCTGTTTTTCTGAAATGGGCTGTTAATAAAATAATAAGGATAGAAGAGGCGGAGGATTACACCTCTTTCCTCGGAAAGAACGACTATATATTTGTGAAAATTGGTGAGCTTCCTCCTGATGCACCTGCATATGAGCAGACTCTTTTTAACGGGATGTTCCCGGCAAATCTGAAAAACCGGCGTTTATCCGACCTTAAAAATATCTATTATAAAACTATGCTCATCGCCAGAGAACAGCTTGATAGGGACATAAACAAAATGGGGCTGTACGAAGGCAGCACAAGGAAAATCGGCGGTTTGATGAAAGGCGTGAGTATAATTTTTGTTGTGCTGGGTGTGTTTCTGACCGCTTTTACGGGTGATATCGGCTGGTTTGTCTCCTGCTCCGTTATGATGATCGCCACGTTTTTCTTCGGGCGGCTTATGCCCAGACGCAGTGCAAAAGGACAGGGGCTGTATAATAAACTGGCGGGGTTCAGGGAATTTGTTGAGCGTGCGGAGAAAGACAGGTTGGAAAGGATGCTTGAAAAAAATCCGGAATATTTTAATCTTACAGTGCCTTATGCTGTTGCGTTCGGAATGCTTAAAAGCTGGGCGGGCAAGTTTGAGGGGCTGATGAAGGAACCGCCGGACTGGTATGTCTCAGGCAGCGGCAGGGGGTTTACAATGTACGGTTTTGCAGAATCTCTTAACGCCGGAGTCTCGGCAATGGGCAGAACAATGTCTTCCCAGCCCGCACCGCAGGGCGGAGCAGGCGGCGGCTCAAGCGGCTTTGGCGGCGGCGGCGGATTTTCCGGCGGCGGTTTCGGCGGCGGCGGGGGACGGAGCTGGTGAAAACAGCACTTTTTACATCCAATCTCACAGGCGAATATCTCCTCGATGCTCTCGACTCACTGGGAGTGTATCCGCAGGTTTACACGTATCCGCACGGGTTTCAGAAAACTGCCCTTGCAAGGGATTTCACGAAATACAGAGGAATGTTTCCCATTACATTCATATCATCCAATAAATATGCTGATGCAGCGGATATCCGGCTGGATGAGGACACTGCAGCTCTGTGTGTTGACTGGACAAAGGATTTCTTCATGGAGTCCTCCGTCAGGGCTGTCTTTGCCCATCCTTCGCTTTTGCCTCTATACAGGGGCTACAGCGCAGTAACAGAGCAGTTTCTCCGAGGTGTGGCAATATCCGGCGCAAGTTTTTATGAGGCTTCTGAAAGGGTGGATGGCGGGGATATACTCTATTCGGAAGAGATAAAAATAGGCTTCGGAGAATATCCGGAAGACTTCCTCAAAAAGTATGCGGCAGTCTCGGCCCGCTTTGTAAAAGAGTTTATGGAAAAAGGCTTTGACGGCTTCAGCGCAGTTCCGCAGGATGAGCGTGAGGCTTTTTATCTGCCCCGCAAGCGCAGGAAAGAGGGTGTCATAGATTTCAACCGTGACGCTTACAGCATATACAATCATATAAGAGGTTTTTCCCGACCTTATTTCGGTGCTTATTTTATGAAAAACGGTCAGCAGGTAACTGTATGGCGGGCATCAACTGAGAAATGGCAGGGTGAATACGGCAGACCCGGCGGGCTTGTGGAGCTTACGCCTTACGGAGCGGAAATAGCCTGTGGTTCGGGAACTATAGTCATAGAGGAAGCCGAATACGAGGGGAGACTTTTCCGCAGAGGAGAGGTTCATGAACTCTATTATGCGGTTGACTAAGAGCATATAGGAGTTTATACATATTTCCATGCATGAAGTAGGTATAGCCCAGAGTTTAATGGACGTCGTTTTCGACACAGCGAAAAATAACGGCGCAAAAAAAGTAAATAAGATTTTCGTGAAAATAGGCAGGCTGCAGGCGGTGGAAAGCTCCTCTCTGATGTTTGCCTTTGATGCCCTCAAGGACGGCACAATTGCCGAAGAGGGTGAACTTATCATTGAAAATGTGCCCCTTACAGGCAAGTGTATGGACTGCGCACATGAAAATATCTTTGAGCAGATATTCATGCAGTGCCCTAAATGCGGTTCATCTGCCGTGCAGATACTTACCGGCGAGGAATTGCAGATAACTGAAATAGAAGTGGATTAGGAAAGCTTTCAGCAAACCCTTTCAAAAGTTTTTATTTGCTTCATATAAAATTTAAGGAGATAAAGATGACAAAGCTTGATGTTAATAAAAGGATTCTCTCTAAAAACGAAGAACTTGCGGAAGCCCTTAAGGAAGGCTTTGACAGGGACAGAACGCTGGTCCTTAACTTTGTTTCATCCCCCGGCAGCGGGAAGACAACTCTCCTTTCCCAGATACTCGTTGAACTTCAGAAAACATATACAGTTGGCGTTATAGAAGGCGACCTCCAGACAGATTTTGACGCAGAGCGTATCAGAGCCGCCGGAATCCCCGCTGTTCAGGTTAATACCAACGGTTCATGCCACCTTGAAGCACTTGATATAGAAAAGGCTATGGTTGCCTTCGGCAAGCTTGACCTTCTTATTATAGAAAACGTGGGCAACCTTGTTTGCCCCTCCTCATACGAACTGGGTGAAGATGCAAAGGTCTGCATGCTCAGTGTGACAGAGGGTGAGGACAAACCTGCGAAGTATCCTTCAATGTTCCATGTTTCATCAGCTTTTATCATTAACAAAACAGACCTTCTTCCCTATGTGGATTTTGATGTACAGAAATGCCGTGATTTTGCCCTTGGCGTGAACCCCACTCTGGACATATTCGAGACCTCCTGCAAAACAGGTCAGGGACTTGATGAGTTCATCGGCTGGATAGCTGCAAAAATCCGCAGAAAAAAGGGGGAATAAATAATCACTGTCGGCATGGATGAGGTGGGCAGGGGCTGCCTTGCGGGTCCTGTTGTCGCCTGTGCGGTGATAATGCCCGAAGGATATGAAGATCCCCGCATCATCGACTCAAAGAAAATTACCGAAAAAAAGCGTGAAGTAATCGCCGAGAGTATCAGGCGAAACGCCGTTGACTATGCCTTCGGCGTTGTCTGCAATAGTGTTATCGATTCTGTTAACATTCTCCGTGCCACAAAACAGGCGATGCAGATGGCGCTTTCCCGTCTGAAAACCCCTTATGATGATATAATTGTGGATGCTGTTAAGCTGAATGTATCAGTTCCGATACAAAATCCTTTCAAGGCGGAGGACAGCTTCCTCTGTGTGGCAGCGGCTTCGATTCTTGCCAAAGTTCACCGTGACTCCATGATGAAAAAGCTTCATATGACATACCCCGAATACGGATGGTATTCAAATAAGGGCTACGGGGCTAAGGTTCATCTGGAGGCGCTTAAAAAATACGGTGTAACGGAGCTGCACCGGATGAGCTTTCTGAAAAATGCGGATATTAAAAGGTAAATCCGGCGAGGATGAGGCGGCGGCTTTTCTTAAAAAGAACGGCTACGCTGTACTCAAACGCAATTACAGAGCTAAAACAGGCGAGATAGACATCATAGCGGAGAAGGACAGTACGCTGGTCTTCGTTGAAGTCAAAACGAGAAGCTCCGATGCTTACGGCGAGGGCTACCAGTCAGTCACACACACCAAGCAACACAAAATAATCCGCACCGCCGAAAGCTACCTCACTGAAAATAATCTGGAAAAACTCTGCCGTTTTGATGTAATTTCCATAGACAATGGTAAAATAACACACATAATAAACGCATTCGGTGTTTAGCTTGGAGTTCAATGAATGGCGCCGTGCGGATTTATGTTGTTAAGACCGATTTTCCGAAAAGAGCCTGAGAAACACTTTTTTCTGTTAAAAAAGGGTTTTTCAGGTAAAAATTAATAAGTTTTATAAATATTAGAAAAGGTAACGGCGTATGGAAGATTTCATAAGCGATATTTTTGAAGAGATGCGGGAAGTTCAGGCAAGGTTTGCCGCAGAGAACATGCCCGTGATTATAGGTATATCCACAGAGATTGTGAGATGTTTTGAAAACGGCGGCAAGGTGCTGATATTCGGTAACGGCGGTTCCGCTGCTGATTCCCAGCACATAGCAGCGGAGTTTACAAACCGCTTTAAGATGGAGCGTCCGCCTCTGCCCGCCCTTGCTCTCACAACAGACACCTCTGCCCTGACAGCAATAGGCAATGACTACAGCTTTGAGCAAGTTTTTGACAAACAGCTCAAGGCACTGGGCAATGAGAATGACATAGCGTGGGGAATCTCCACCAGCGGCAATTCCCCCAATGTGCTTGCTGCTCTGCGTACTGCGGGCAGACAGGGGATGACAACCATCGGCTTTACAGGCAAAGACGGGGGGCTGATGAGAGGATTGTGCGATCATCTGCTGATCTCTCCTTCGGAATGCACTCCCAGAATACAGGAGATACATATAGCTGCCGCTCATATCATCTGCGAACTGGTGGATGAGATAATGTTCGGTAAATTCAGCTAGGGCTATTAAGCAAACTTTATAATAATGGAATTTACTTCAATCACAGGCGGATTATGGGGCGCAGGAGCCGCATACCGCCTTCGTAAAAACTTCAGCGGGGGCAGACTGCTTGTTATTGCTCCCGACAGAAACCGTTTTGATCTTCTTTTATCCGAGCTGATTTTCTTTTTCGGGGCGGATAGAATTGCGCCATTTCCCGAATATACACAGGAGCCTTTTGAAGAAGCAAGAGTGCTGTCTGATGTTCTCTCCATGCGTATCAGCACACTTCACAGACTTATGAACGGCTTTGAGGGCATAGTTCTGGCTACTCCGAAATCACTGGTTAAGACCCTGCCTCCGGCGGATGTTTTTGAGGCTTCCGTCATAAGGCTCAAGAAAGGGGACACCCCGGACCGTGAGGAACTGAGGTACGCCCTTGAATATTCCGGCTATGTAAACGTTGAGCTTGTTTCCGGTCAGGGTGAGTACACCTTCAGGGGAGACATTGCAGAGATTTTTACTCCGCAGATGGAAAACCCTGTGAGGATAGAGTTTTTCGATGATGAGATCGACCGTATGGATCTGTTTGAATCATTCAGCAGAAGGACAGAGAAAAAGCTTGATGAGATTGAAATTCTCCCGGCGGGAGAGGCTCTGTTTGATGAGGATGATCTTGCTTCGGTGAATATTCCTGCTGTGAGTGAAAAAGCAAAAAACTTCGGCAAGTTTGCCGGATGCCACTGGTTCAGCCCATTTATATATAAGAGCATGGCGAGCCTTTTCGATTACCTCGGCGCAGGTACGCAGATAATAACCCTTGAGAGAGATCTGGCGGACACTTTTATAGAAATAGACAACACCGTGAAGGATAAGCAGGATCATTACGCCCTGCCGGCAGGTGCAGAGAAGAACTTTGTGAACGCCGAAGAGATGGAAAAGCTTTTCGGCGTCCGTGACGTTCATCTCTATGAGGAATCAGTGGATGTGGACAGCGAGGACGGCGGGCTGGCAAGTTCGGCGGCGAGGTTCACCCATGAGAAGAAAAACCTCTATCAGTCCGTTACCGATGCCGCTGCGAAAATCAAGGAACTTCTGGACGACCGCTACGGTGTGCTGGTCTGCATTGAAAGCCGCAAGCTCAAAAGCCTGTTCCTTGATTTCATGAGAGATCACGAAATAGGCGTAACTGAGATTTCATCATTCCTCAAGCTTCCTGCGCACGGCATAGGACTCTACGGCGAAAAGGTCAGCGGCGGTTTCATAGACTCCAGAGGGAAGATTGCCGTTGTTACTGATGAGGATATATTCGGCACAGTCAAAAAGAAGATAAAGAAGGCGAAGAAGGAGGTCTACTCCACAAGCCTGAACGATCTTGAGCCGAACGATTATGTTGTCCATGTTGATTACGGAATAGGCATCTACAGAGGGCTGGTGCATAAAGAGATCGGCGGTGTGGCCGGTGATTTCCTCATGGTTGAGTATGACAATGGCGAGATCCTTTACGTACCGCTGGATAAAATAGGGCAGATTCAGAAATATATCGGCGCAGAAGGCAGAGCGCCTCGCATACACAGTCTACAGACAAGCGCATGGAAAAAACTTAAGGTTCAGGCAAGTACCAGAGCAAAGAAACTTGCCATAGACCTGCTGAAGCTTTACGCAGACAGAAAGGTGAAAACCGGCTTTGCGTTCAGGGATGACGGAGTTCTCCTGGAACAGTTTGAGCAGGGATTTGAGTATGACGAAACCGATGATCAGCTCTCTGCCATACATGATGTTTATCAGGGCATGGAAGATGACAAGCCTATGGAGCGTCTGGTATGCGGCGATGTGGGATTCGGAAAAACAGAAGTCGCCATGAGGGCAGCATGCAAGGCAGTAGCCTGCGGTAAGCAGGTCGGCGTTCTTGTACCCACAACTGTTCTGGCACGCCAGCATTATGTGAATTTTAAGAAACGCTTTGCCGATATGCCTGTGAATGTGGACTATATCAGCCGGTATAAGACATCATCAGAAGTTAAAAAAACTCTCCGCAGACTGGCCGCCGGTGAGGTGGATATAATAATCGGAACCCACAGACTTTTATCAAAGGATGTGGAGTTTCTTGATCTGGGACTCCTGATAATAGACGAGGAGCAGCGCTTCGGCGTTGCCCATAAAGAGAAGATAACCGCTCTCAAGAGCAATATAGATATTATATACCTCTCGGCTACTCCGATTCCCCGCACATTACAGCTTTCCATGTCCGGTATAAGGGATATAAGCGTCATAGAAACCCCGCCGGAGGAAAGGCTTCCTGTAATCACCAGAGTCATAAAGACCGATGAGGAGATCAAAAATGCCCTGATGAAAGAGCTTGAAAGGGGCGGTCAGGTATATTTTCTTCATAATAAAGTGGAAGACATCGAATCCGTTGCGGAATCGGTGCGCAAGCTTGTTCCCCACGCAAGGCTTGGCATTGCCCACGGGCAGATGACGGCAGACGGCATGGAGAGTGTTCTCTACAGCTTTTATCAGGGCGAGCTTGATATACTTGTCTGCACCACCATTGTGGAAAACGGGATAGACATAGCAAATGCAAACACCATCATAATCAACAACGCTGCTCATTTCGGTCTGGCGCAGGTGTATCAGCTTAAAGGACGTGTGGGACGCTCCCGCAGGCGTGGCTACTGCTACATGCTTGTCCCCAGTATGACCAGCATAAATGAAATAGCCCGCAAACGGCTTAAGATAATTCAGC
>OBLN01000125.1_pt1 | contig 27725 bp, 19 predicted proteins | sample 1519301 | NCBI WGS metagenome assembly OBLN01 (sample SAMEA2452533, study PRJEB22499) | sediment metagenome | reverse complement strand
AAGAAGCGGGAGGGATTGGAATCCTTCATTTTGCTTCTGAAAATACAATTGATAAATTAGAGCGAATACTTAATGGATGTTATAAATAAAACGATTGAAATTCAAATTTAAATCGTATTTTAGCTTAATTTTGTCACATTGGAACTTTATTACCATTATCCTAAACAACAATAGATTTATCAAAAAGTATTTGTGCTTTAAAACGACATGTCAATATAAAAATATTTATATGCTATATATTAACAATTTGAATTAAATCATCAACTTTTCAGCGCAGGTGGAATTATGCAAGAGTCTATCAACCTTATCCAAGAACATGCTACTAAATTAAGAAAACTGGAAGAAAATGAAAGCTATCTTTTCGAACAATTAAACACCCTCGACGCTGATACTGTAAGCAAGCTAATAGATCTTTTTGAGATTCAATATTTTCAGCCAGTTAATCTCTTACGTTTTGAAATCTTGCAGCACATAAAAGATAAAAAGATAGTGACACCTGAGTTAGTTGAAGAAATTAAGGATAAAATAGTAACAAAAGATGAGGTTTACTTTTCAAAATACGGTGAAGCATTAGTAAATGGACTATTGAATTATCCTGCAAAGAAGAAATCTCCATTCGTTAACTGGAAGAAATACTTCAGCATATGTTTTCCTTTCTTTTATTTACCAAATAACAAACAGGAAGTTGATAATGCTCTTGACAACATTACCAGTAGCCTGATTAATACTTTAGATGTAAAGCAATACAAAACACATATAGTAGGGTTTGAAGGAGCACAAAATTATGGTGCTTCGTTTTGCTGGCTTGCTTTGTTCCCTCAAAAAAGAGTATCACATAGAAAAGCCTACCAATTATTTTTGCGTATAAATAGTCTGACAATGGAAGCTGGTATTGTTCCTGGCTGGGATATAAATGACCCATCTGCAAATATAGTTGATGAGTTTAATACTTTAGAAGAAGCTATCAATGAGCTCCTAAATTCCAAGGAAATTGTTCAAACAAAAAATGATTCTCTTATCGATTATTGGAAATTTGCACCAGGTGAAAACGGCAATCACTGGGAAGAATTTTATGAACTAGGTATAATGGCAATTGGTTGGGATGATTTAGAGGATCTCAATTATTACACAACTGAAGAGCTTGCTGATGCATTGAATGTTGAGAATTCTTCTAATTCCAATCAAATATGGAATATTGAAAATTTCCGAGATGCTAGTATTGGTGATATAGTAATCGCAAATAAAGGAAGAAGTAAGTGTTTAGGGATTGGTGTAATAGAAGGCGAATATTTTTATGACGATAAGAGGAGTGACTATAAACACACTCGAAAAGTTAAGTGGATTATAAACGAATTAATTGATTTTGAGAAGACTATTTTTAGAATTGATACTTTTTCTCCAACTCTTAAATGGGAAACTATTAAAGATAAATACCTCAGTGCCAACAGTTCTTATAAAAATGTATTTGATAAGCTGGAAGCTGGAAAAGTTATCCTGCCACCTGCAAAAGTGTTACCCAGTGATTCTGGAATACAGAATTACTGGTGGCTGAATGCAAATCCAAAGATTTGGAAGATTGACAGTTTTGAGTTAGGTGACATTCAATCTTATACATCCCATAATGATAAAGGTAATAAAAGAAGGGTATACAGATACTTTGAAGAAGTTGAATCCGGAGATCTTGTTATAGGTTATGCAAGCTCACCTGTGAAGCAAATAAAAGGAATATTTGAGATTACAGAAAAATTGCATTATGATGATGTCGAAGGCGAAATAATCAGCTTTGAAATAAAGGAACTAGTTAGAGATATCATTAGCTGGGATGACCTTAAGGAAACAAAAGGTTTAGAAGAATGTGAAGTCATAAAAAACAATCAAGGTAGCTTATTTAAGTTAACAGCTGAAGAATTCGAAATAATAAGGGACTTGATTGATGAACGTAACATCAATAATGAAAAAGAAAAAGAGCTACTGGATATTAAGGATTATTCCTTTTTTTCAGACCCTGATAAACCTTTTATTGAAGAAAATGAGCTTAGTGACATATTAGATTCTCTTGAGATTAAAAAGAATATTGTATTACAAGGTCCTCCTGGTGTTGGAAAAACCTTTGTTGCAAAGAAACTAGCTTATGAGATGATGAAAAAGACTGATGATGCAAAGATCGAGATTGTTCAGTTCCATCAGTCTTATTCGTACGAGGACTTTATACAGGGTATCAGACCATCAGAAAATAGCTTTAAAGTAAAGAATGGTATTTTCTATAATTTCTGTAAGAAAGCAGAGCATGACCCTCAAAACAAGTATTTCTTCATAATTGACGAGATCAATAGGGGTAATCTCAGCAAGATTTTTGGAGAATTAATGATGCTCATAGAAACCGATAAAAGAGATAAGGCAAAAGTGCATCTGACTTATTCTGAAAAAGATGATTCCCCCTTTTCAGTTCCGGAAAATGTTTATTTGATTGGTACGATGAACACTGCTGATCGGTCACTAGCTATCGTTGATTACGCTTTAAGAAGAAGATTTAGGTTCATTTCTTTAAAACCAAAATTCAATGATAAATTTGTAGAATTATTAATATCAAAGGGATTCTCAAAAGATTTCATACACGGTATTATAAACAAAATCAATTTGTTGAATGAAAAGATCAAGTCTGATAAGAATCTTGGAGAAGGCTTCCAGATTGGCCATAGCTTTTTCTGTAGCAATAATGTAAATAAGCCTGATAAAGAGTGGTTTGAAGATATTGTGAAATATGAAATTGCACCGCTTTTAGAAGAATATTGGTTTGATGATATCGAAAAGTCCCATGCTGAAGTAAAAAAGCTATTAGCTGAGTAGATCTATGTCAATTCCAATTCAGAATATCTACTACCTTTTGTGCTATGCATGGGACAAGCTTGATGAGAGCGATATTGTAGATGTTAGTGCAGTTAGCATTACTGAGCTTGTTGATCTATTTGCAAAAATATTAGCTAGTAGTACTTCCAGATTACTAAAACAGGGTTTAGATCGCTATTATGTTGAACACGAGTACGTTGTGAATGGAATTAAGGGAAAATTAGACCTTACTGCTTCTGTAAAAAGGAATCTTCTTCTTTCAAATAGAACTGTTTGCCTTTACGATGAATTTGATTATGATATTTTACACAATCAAATCTTGAAAACAACAATGTCTAAATTAATTAGGACAAATGGTCTTGATCCGGAGTTAAGAGATGAACTACACCGAATCTTAATAAAACTCCCTCCTATTTCAGAAATTTCTGTTCGTCCATCTCATTTTAAACAAATAAGACTGCACAGGAACAATTACAATTATGATTTTCCATTAAAAGTGTGCCAGATTGTCAATGATAATCTGTTTATTGATGAATCTTCAGGACAATACAAGTTCAAGGATTTCTTACGTGAAGAAAAGGCAATGGCACGGTTATTTGAGGCATTTGTTAGAAATTTCTATAAAAATGAACAGTCCGAGTTTAAAGTTGGAAGAGAAGATATTAACTGGAAATTTGCAGCTGAAAACGATGATGATATGTCAATGTTGCCTATAATGTCCACTGATATTTCACTACACTCTCCCACTAGAAAAATAATAATTGATACTAAATACTACAAGGAAGCCCTTAAGGCAAGGTATGACAAAGAGAAAATAAATTCCAATAACCTGTACCAGCTATTTTCCTATTTAATAAATCAGGAATCAGAGTTAGATGATAGAACTCTGGAATGTGAAGGAATTCTGTTATATCCACTTGTTGAAAAGGGATTTGGCTTTAGTTATAAATTTGAAAATCATAAAATTAGAGTTATGTCAATAGACCTTAACCAGGAATGGCATAGTATCAAGAAAGATTTGTTAGAGATACTAGCATAATTGTAACAGGGATTTGGATGGGAAAATATAGCAAACTAGGTGAGCATTTAAGTGATAGTAAATCAGCCAAGCTGAATCTAACTTTCAATGAAGTAGAAAATATTCTTGGATTCAATCTTCCAAAATCAGCAAGAGAATATCAGGCATGGTGGGCTAATAGTGGTGGGCTCCATACACATGCGATTGATGGCTGGTTGTCCATGGGATGGATAGCAAAAGTAGATTTAGATAATCAAGTTGTTACTTTTGTTCGAAGAGAACATGTAGAGAAAGTGCAACAGACAGAGATTAAATCATCATCAAATAAAGATACAACAGCAGCTGAATTTGAGGAATATGCCCGCAACTTCATGTCCAAATACTATTCTGTACCTTTGTCTACTGGAAAACATCCTAATGTCCCTAAACTCTTCGACATGATATCTGAGGACCATGAAATAGTCGGTGATGCCAAGTACTATACAATGGTTAGAGGGACTTCTCTACCACCAGCAAAGTTCGCTACAATTGCAGAACATGTATGGCTTTTAGAAAAAACAGGAGCTAAACATAAGTTTCTGATATTTGGGAACGATATGCGAGTTCCTCAAGAATGGCTGAAGAGGTATGGTGACTTGGTTGATGATGTTGTTTTCTTTTTCTATGAAGTCGGAGAAGAGAAGATTGAACGTCTGAAATAATGCTAATTATAACAACAAATTTAATGCGTATAATCATACAGTAGAAATATATATAATCAGATTGATTAGAAATAGGCGATTTTGTAATGAGTCCTATTGATACAATACTTACATCTGATTCCTTATTATCAGAACTTGAAAATCATCTGGAAGTTACTTTCCATACCAAAGGGTTATTAAAATGTGCATTCACACATTCTACTTTCAAACATGAAAACCCTTCCTTACAACTAAATGATAACCAAACATTAGAATTTCTGGGAGATGCGGTTCTCGGTTTAATTATATCTGAATATACCTATGATAGATATTTTTCCAAGATGCTTTTTGTACGTGAAACTTTGACTCCAAATAAAGATGAAGGTAAGTATTCTGAATTCCGAGATAAACATATTGGAAGCTTACTTTCAGAAATTGCTGATAAATTAGGATTAGATAATTATCTAGTAAAAGGAAATGGCGAACGTAATAACAATACTGGAAAGGCTTCGCGTTTAGAAGATCTTATGGAAGCTTTAATTGGTGCAATCTATAAGGATAAAGGTTATGATTTCACGAAAGAATTCGTATTAAAACATTTCAAACCTTACCTTGAAAAGTCATTCATTCAATTGTATGAAAAGGAATTACAGGCCGTGGATGAAGAATTAAAAACCCAACCTGATAATGACTTACTACTGACTGATAAAGGAAAGATTTTGCATGAATTATCTAAATTTGAAGAAGCTCTAAAAGCATTAAACAAAGCATTGCTAATTGATCCAGAATATGAAGAGGCTCTGTCTTTTAAAGTTTATTGTCTTGAAGAACTTGAAGAATATGAAGAAGCTTTGGATGTAACTAACAAATTAATATCAATTAATCCTACATTTGAATTTATATGGGCAGACAAAGGGAACATACTTTTGGGTCTTGGTAAAATTGAGGAAGCATTAGAAGCATATAAGAAGTCACTCGAATTAGATCCGGATGACCCTGATAGTCTTTATGAAATAGCAAAGATATATTCGTTACAAAGGAATAAAGAAGAAGCGATTAATTATCTAAAAATGGCTATTGAATGTGAAAAATATATTGATGGGATTATTGAATGTGGCACACCTATAAAAAACGAATTTAAAAAAGAAAATGACTTTGATTGGTTATTCAATGATTCGGATTTTGAAGAACTAGCCAATAAGTAAAGAAAATAAAACGTCCGAATAAGTCGAAACACAAAGCAGATTTAATCACTCAAAATAAAAAGACCATCTTTAAATAATTTTAGAGATAATAAGCAGGCAACTATGAAACTTGAAGAAAGACTCGAACTTCTAAAAGAAGAACTCCAAAAAGAGGATTTCTTAAAAGCAAGGGGTCTTGGTAACGAAGTTCCTTTTTGGATATTTGACTATCCTCCTGAAAAAGAATTGCTTGTACGAGATACGATCACGAAGGTAATACCAGCTTTAGAAAAGAAATCAATTCAAGTTCTTGAGATCGATCTTTATGATGTGTGTCTAGAGATACTAGAAAAGAAAATATCAGCAGAAAAGATCGGTTCTTTTGAGGGAAATAAAGGCTCTGATGAGCTACTCAAAAAACTAAAGCTTATGTTGAAACCAGACATTTTGAAAAACGCCATCCAGCAAAAAATGAATGAGAATGATGGTTTCCAGTTGATTTTTTTAACGGGTGTGGGTAAAGCCTGGCCAATGGTCCGTTCTCACAGTGTTCTAAATAATTTGCAACCACTTCTTGGTAATATACCGCTTGTCACCTTCTATCCTGGAAAGTATAGTGGTTTTGATCTTAGCCTGTTCGGGAAATTCCGGGATGCGAATTACTATCGTGCTTTCAGGCTTATTAATACAGATAATGTTTCTCAAAGTTAAGGGTTTGAGTAAATGACTAATGAAATGATAATTCAGAATCTCTTTTTAAAGGATATCAAAAGAGAAATCAACGGTGTCATCAAGGTAGATCAGGATGATGAAAGGAATGTGTATACTGAACTTGATGAATATGTCATCACCAGAGAATCACTGAAGCATCTTGACCTTTTCTTTGATAGATACTCTAGTTCCATAGAGAATCCAACAGATAAAGTAGGTGTGTGGATATCCGGCTTTTTTGGTTCAGGTAAATCACATTTCATCAAAATGTTATCCTACCTTCTAGAAAATAAAGTTGTTAGAGATAAATCCGCACTTGAGTTTTTCGGAGAAAAAATAGAGGATCCTCAGTTATTCACTTCTATTGAAAAAGCAGTAACTTATGGCACCAAAGATGTCATTCTTTTCAATATTGATTCTAAAGCAAACACCCTTGGCCATGGCGATGAGCTTATTGTGAATATCCTTATGAGGGTATTCAATGAAAAGAGGGGGTTTTTTGGTGATGTGCTCTGGATTGCAGAAATGGAAGAAGACCTGACGAATAAAGGTCTTTATGAAAAGTTCAAGGATGAGTTCAGACAGCTAAATGGTGCTTCATGGGAAGATAAACGAGATACTTATGCATTTGAGCAGGATGACATTATTGGTGCTCTTGTCAAATGTGAATACCAGAGTAGGGAGTCTCTTACCAGATTGTTTGAAAGCGATGGTAGTAGCTATCATTTTAGTAACGAGAAATTTGCCGATAAGGTTAGGAAATATTGTGAATCGAAAGGTAAAGATCATCAGGTAATTTTCTTAATTGATGAAATTGGCCAATACATTGGCGAAAACAACAACTTGATGCTTAATCTCCAGACAGTTGTGGAAGAATTAGGAACCAAACTTGCAGGAAAAGCATGGATCGTTGTCACGTCACAGGCAGACATTGATAGTATCACCAAGAACGACGTTAAAGATGATTTCTCTAAAATCCAGGGACGATTTAATACTCGCTTAAGTCTTTCAAGTGCCAATGTAGATGAAGTAATCAAAAAAAGGATTCTAGCTAAAAACAAAGTGTATGAAGAGTCTTTGACCTCATATTATTCCGATAAAAAGACGATATTGAAAAATCTTCTGACATTCTCTCCTGGTGGAGCTGAAATGAAACTCTACAAAGGAGAAGAGGATTTTGTTGATGTTTATCCCTTTGTTCCTTATCAGTTCTTCGTGCTGCAAAAGGTCTTTGATAAGATAAGATTGACTGGTTTTACTGGAAAACATCTTGCAAAAGGTGAGCGTTCCATGCTCAGTGCTTTCAAAGAAGCCAGTGAGAAGTATGCAGACAGTGAACTTGGAACACTTGTGCCTTTCCATTCATTTTATAATACAATTGAAAGTTTCCTAGATCCTATTATTAAGCGTACGATTGCACAGGCCATGGATAATGATTTCCTTGAAGATGAAGACTGTAATATATTGAAAGTTCTTTTCATGATAAGGCATGTGAATGTACTGCAGCCAAGTTTAGATAACCTTGTTGTACTTTCGATATCTCATGTCGATGAAGATAAGAGGAAATTGAAGGAAAAGATTGCGGCTTCACTGAAACGCTTAGAGACACAGACACTTATCCAAAAGTCAGGGGACAAATACTATTTCCTTACTAATGAAGAACAGGAGATTAATAGGGAAATAAAGAATGTTGTTATTGAGAAACACAAGATACTTGATGATATTTCAAAGCATATTTTCAATGATGTTTGTCCTTCTAAATATAAGGATTACAAATTCAACAAGTCTATCGATGATAAAGTAGATTCTGCATCTGGTGCTGATCTTACTGTAAAGTTCTTGACACCTCTTTCAGATGATGTGCTAAGAGGAAGTGGGCAGAGATCTTTAAGCGGAGAGAATCTGAGCAATATTGATTCTACTGATACTCTTCTTTTTGTATTCCCAAATGACGTGGAGTTTGTTGACCAGATACGTAATTACCTGAAGATCAACAAGTACCTTAATCAAAACACTTCCAATACGAATGTTGGAGAGATAAAAGATATCCATAGTGCAAAAAGAATCGATGCAGACAAACTTCTGGAAGCATCTAAGAAGTCAATGGAAGAGGGTATTTCAGAGGCAAGGATATTCGTTGATGGTAAAGAGGTCACAAGTATTGAAAAGAAGAATCCTAAAGAAAGGATTAAGGAAGGTCTGGATCTTCTATTTGAAAACGTCTACAAGAAAGCCAACTATGTGACCAACAACATTGGAAGTGACAGCGACATCCTGAGGATACTCAAAGCAGATGATCTGGAAAAGTTTGGTGCTGAGACTTCAGAGACGAACCAGCTTGCACTCAGGGAAGTACTGGATTATTTGAATATAAAACATCAAAAGAACGATGTTGTAGTACTTCAGGAGATAAAAGACAGGTTTAAACGCAAACCCTATGGCTGGAGTGAAATGACTATATCCGGTCTTGTAGCTACTTTGTTTGCACGAGATGAGATCAAGCTAAGATTCCAGAAAACATATTTGGTCCTTAAGAAAGAGACTGCTGAGGAAATTGTAAGATACCTGATAAGGAAGGATTCAGCAGATAAGCTTGTTCTGGAAATCAGGGAAAAGACAAATATTGAAGTGATCAAGGCTGTTAGAGCGATCTTGAGAGATGTTTTTGAGAAGATGAATATCCCTGACAAGGAGAATGATCTTTTTGAGTTTACGCATTCGTTATTCACTAGCGAGTACAGAGCACTTGAACAAATTGAAGGCAGATATACTGAAGAGCCAAGGTTCCCTGGCAGAGAGAAGATAAAAGAATATGCCTCATACCTAAATGCAGTCTTGAACATTACTGATCCTTCTGCTTTCCTTCAGAATATTGCCGAAGAAAAGGATGAATTGATTCGCTTACGTGATGAGGTTGAACCTGTTACTGCATTCTTTGGAGGCAATAAGGTAGAGATATTCAGAAGGGTTCTTAGAAAGCTTGATGTTTTCAAACGAGACCTGCAATTTATGGATGAAGAGATCAAGTCCAAAGTGCAGATAATTGAAAAAATTCTCGATTCAGAGGAGCCGTATTCAGATATAAAATCACTACCACCTTTGGAAAATGAGATTGAAAATGCCCTTTCAGAAATCCTATCTGAACTTAAGGAAGATACGTTCAAGCAGATAGGGACTATTACTTTGGAACTGGAAAAAGAGATGGGTACGCATGCAGTACTTACCCAGGACTTCATGGATTCTGTTCTGAAACCATTCCATGACCTCAAGACACGTATCTCAGAAGCTGAGGATTGTGTGTTCGTGCAGGCACAAGCAACCACCCTGGACGCTCTTCATAGTGAGGCTTACAGTAAAATAAACAATCAGTTGCAGACTCTTAGAGAAAAAGAAACTGATCATGATGAGGTTCCAATTCCTGTAAGATCTACTAAAATTGTTAAAGACACTTCCATTTTCAAAACAAGAGACACGATCAAATCTGAAGAGGAACTTGATAAATACCTCAAAGAACTGCGTGCATCTCTGCTGAAGTTACTAGAAGAAAATGATATCAGGTTGTTCTGAGCATGGACAAAGCAAAAATCATCAAATTCTCGGATACTGTACGTGAAAAGCTCCTGCACGAAGTAAAGGAAAGAGCTGCATTCTATGGCATCCGTCCTAAAGAAGTACTTCCGGTTGACTCGGAGCATTCAGACTCTATTGTCATTGGTGGCAAAGTCTTCAACAGAAAAATCAAAGACCAGCGTGACCATCTGGTCAAGGAAGTTAAACATAAAGGCTATGAACAGGTGATGGAGGAAGTCACTTATACATGGTTCAACCGTTTTGCTGCTCTGAAGTTCATGGAGGTTAACGATTATATTCCGGTCAAGGTGTTCACTTCGGATAATGCTGAGAGAACCGAGCCTGGAATAATTACACATGCTGTTGATCTGGATTTTTTGGACCTTGACTCTGATCTTGTGCTTGATATGAAGGCAGACAATGAGGATGAGGAGTTGTACAAATACCTGATATTGAAAGTGTGCAATTATCTGAACAAGACAATGCCTTTTATGTTCGAGAAGATCGAGGACTATACAGAACTCCTGTTCCCTGAGAATTTACTGCATATTGATTCTATTGTGAAGGACATCAATGAGATAATCCCTGAGGATGACTGGAGGGAAGTAGAGGTCATCGGATGGATATACCAGGATTATATCGCTCCCAAGAAGGATAAGGTGTTCAAAGCCCTGCAGAAGAATGTGAAGATAAGTAAGGAGAATATCCCTGCAGCAACCCAGTTGTTCACACCTCACTGGATCGTTCGTTATCTTGTGGAAAACTCACTTGGTCGCTTGTGGATGCTGAACCGACCCGGTTCCAGGCTGTATGAACGGATGGATTATTACATCAAACCGGAAGAATCTGAAACAGATTTCTTGAAGGTGAGTTCTCCAGAAGAAATCAAGGTGTGTGACCCTGCCTGCGGTTCAGGACATATGCTGGTCTATGCTTTTGACCTGTTGTATGCAATCTATGAGGAAGAGGGCTATGACCATTCAGAGATTCCTGAGATGATTCTAACCCATAACCTCTATGGTATTGAGATAGACGAGCGTGCCGGAGAGCTGGCGGCTTTTGCGCTTGCCATGAAGGCCAGGAGAAAGAACCGTAAGTTCTTCCAGAACCCTGTACAGCCTAATATATGCGTCCTGGAAAGTGCTTCCTTTGAAGAGGGAGAACTCAATGCGTACACGAGTGCTGTTGGAAAAGAGTTGTTCACAAACGACATTCGTGCTACATTGCTCCAGTTCAATGAGGCTGATAATTTCGGTTCTCTTATCCTCCCTAAGGCAGAGGATGTTACAGATATTCTGAACTTGCTCAGATCAAAGAACCTTGCTGGTAATCTTTCCATTTTAAATACTCATCAAAAGGTTCTGCAGGTGCTGAAGCAGGCAGATTATCTCAGCCCAAAATACCATGTGGTAGTTGCAAACCCGCCTTATATGGGTGGCAAGGGAATGAATGACAGGCTTAAGACATTTGCCAAGGACAATTATCCCAACAGTAAATCTGATTTCTTTGCTATGTTTATTGACCGCAACCTTGACCTTGCGATGAAGAAAGGAATGGTTGCAATGATAACTATGCAGAGCTGGATGTTCCTTTCATCCTTTGAGAAACTCCGTGAGAGCATTCTGGATGAGCATACAATACTGTCTATGGCACATCTTGGACCACGGGCTTTTGATAGCATTGGTGGTGAGGTTGTCTCTACTACGGCTTTTGTTCTTGAGAATGCCCAGCATCCGGATTATAAAGGAGCTTATATCCGCCTTGTGGATGGCAACAGTGAAGCAGAGAAGGACGGGATGCTACGTGATGTGGTTATGCAGGTAAGAAACTCTGATGCTTATGGTATGGAGGTCCGATGACCCTACCAGCTTCTCAACTCATTTCCATGCAAGAAGGAAAGACGCTTGAGTTCAAGCGTGATATATCCTCGCCAAAGAACATTATCAAGACGCTTGTGGCGTTTGCCAATACTGCCGGAGGGCGTTTGCTGATAGGGGTTGAGGATGACAGTAGAGAGGTTCGTGGTGTTGAGAATCCTCTTGATGAAGAAGAGCGGCTTTGCAGCCTCATTGCTGATAATATTGCTCCACGTCTGGTGCCTAATGTGGAGCTTATATCTGTTGAGAATAAGACTTTGCTGATTGTGGAGGTGTATCCGAGCGGTCAGCGTCCTCACTGGGTGCGAAAGGAGGGACCTGATGAAGGTGTTTATGTACGGCTGGGTTCTACTAACAGGAAGGCTGACAGGGAACTTATTGCAGAGCTGAAGCGTACAGTTACGGGTATTTCTTTTGATGAACAGGTTCTTGTAGACAGAACTGTAGATGACCTGGACTTTGACGCTGCGAAGGTTTGTTTTGAAAGGCACAGGAAGCTGGTGGAAAAGGATCTGGTATCTATGCGGCTTGTTGCCGAAGATCAGGGACATCTGGTTCCTACTGTTGGCGGAATGCTGCTGTTCGGTAAGGACCGGGAGATGATATTCCCGGATGCATGGATACAGTGCGGAAGGTTTGTTGGCAAGGATAAGGCGGACATTTTTGATCATATAGATATTCATGAACACCTGCCTGTTGCTGTTGAGAGGGTAATGGAGTTTCTCAAGAAACATGCGATGAGGGGTGCGGATTTTTCGGAATTGAGACGTAGGGATGTCTGGAGCATCCCATTGACGATCCTGCGTGAGGCGGTGATCAATGCAGTTGTGCATGCGGATTATTCACAAAGGGGTGCCCCTATAAGAGTTGCCTTTTTTGACGACCGCATTGAGATAGAGAACCCGGGCATACTGCTGCCGGGCCTGACGGTTGAGGATATGCTGCAGGGTGCATCCAAGATACGCAACCATGTGATAGCACGCGTGTTCAGGGAGCTTGACCTGATAGAGCAATGGGGCAGTGGTGTTCGCCGCATGTTCAAGGAAGCGGAAATTCTAGGGCTTCCACAACCGGAGATCATTGAAATTGGAATGAGGGTCAGGTTCATTGTCTACCTTGAAGAATCCATTGGGGTATCCACAGAAAGTCATGTTGGTAAAGAAGAAAACGCACGCGGGTCATGTGAACAAGTAACCGAACAAGTAACCGAACATGTAACCGAACAAGTAACCGAACAAGTAACATCTTTGGTCATCTGCCTTGAAGATAAGTCATTAGGAAGAAGAGAAGCAATGCAATGTATCGGTATAAGTAGTCGCCCTACATTTGTTTATGATTATCTGCAGCCCGCCATTCAGGCCGGCCTTGTTGAAATGACACAACCTGATTCTCCAAAAAGCCCGACCCAAAAATATCGCCTGACGCCCCAAGGCCGTGCATTCTTAACCAGGGAAGCAGCAGGAGGAAAAGAATGATTCCCCAGCATCAGGTTAGTGAACTTGTTGCCATAAATGGCACTAAGTTACGACCCAATCTGCGGCCCAAGTCACAGCCTAAGTTACGGTCCGAGTCGGGACCAAGCTGGGACCAAGAAGGGACTAAGTCAGACCCAAGTGGGGACCAAGTATTATTCCAACCACCGACCCAGTCGCATAAGATTTTCTTGCCAAATTATTATACCAGATTTGTTACCGGTCAAGTAGGCAAACAAGTACATGCTACAAACCATAGAGAGCACAGAGATTTCGCGGCTGAAGTTAAATCTACGGCTAAAGTCACGGCTAGAGTTACAGCTAAAGTCACTACTTATCAAGGAGCTAGCAAAACATGACCAATAACACATCATCAAGCACCGCCGTCTCCAACTTCTACCGCGCCTCTGCGGCTGATTTCAAGAAGATTCCTGGAGGTCCAATTGCGTATTGGGGAAGTGATAGAGTACGGGAAATCTTTCAGAAAGCTAGGAATTTAGAGTCATTTTCTAAACCAAAACAAGGTGCCACAACATCTGATAATGATAGATTTCTACGTATTTGGTACGAAGTAAAACATAATGAGATAGGAATGGGATATACAACTTTAGAAAATGCCAAACAGAGTGGCTTAAAATGGTTTCCATACAACAAAGGAGGAGATTTCAGAAGATGGTATGGTAACCAAGATTATATTATCAATTATCGAAACGACGGGGAAGACATAAAGGCATTTCATGATGAACTCAATAAACTGCGACCGGGTGGTCGGCTTAAAAATCAAAACTGCTATTTCAAAAAATCTGTCAGTTGGTCTAAAGTTTCAAGTGGATCATTTGCTGTACGTTATTTCCCTGAAGGTTTTATCTTTGATGTTGCTGGTTCAGCTATTTTTTATGCCAATCAAGAAGATGTAATGTTATTTACTGGAATATTGAATACAAAATTTATAAAATTTGTACTACAAATGCTGTCCCCAACTTTAAACTTCGAAGCTGAACATCTTTGCAAGATTCCCGTTCTGGACTCACTTGAAAACTATAAAAAAATAATAGCTTCAACTGTTAAAGAAATAATTACAGTCTCTAAATCCGACTGGGACTCCTATGAAACCTCTTGGGATTTCACCACCCTTCACCTTCTGCAACCAGAATACCATCAACCTCTCCTCAGCGAAACCTATGCTATACTCCGCATCCACTGGAAGGAAATGACACTGGAGATGCAGCAGTTAGAGGAAGAGAACAACCATATTTTCATTGAAGCCTATGGTTTAGAGGATGAACTTACACCAGAAGTGCCGCTTTCAGAGATTACACTAACATGCAATCCTTATTACCGCTATAATGGAGACAGAAGCGAGGAAGAACTTGAAGCATTGCTGCTTACAGATACGATAAAGGAAATCATCTCCTATGCAGTTGGTTGTATGTTCGGGCGTTATTCGCTGGATAAACCGGGATTGGTGCTTGCAAACCAAGGCGAGAAAATTGAAGATTATATGAAACAAGTTCCAGAACCTAGTTTCACACCGGATGCAGATAACATCATACCCATACTTGAGGATGAGTACTTTGAGGATGACATTGTGGGTCGGTTCAAAGAGTTCCTCAAAGTGACGTTTGGAGAGGATACGCTTTCAGAGAATCTGGATTTCATTGCGGAGGCTCTGGGTGGAAATGGTAAGAAGTCCTCAGAGGATGTGATAAGAGACTATTTCCTGAAATCATTCTACAAAGATCATTTGAAGATGTACAAGAAACGACCAATTTACTGGATGTTCAGTTCAGGCAAGGGTAAGGCTTTCAATGCACTGATTTACATGCACAGGTACAACAAGGAAACACTGGCTATGATGAGGACAGATTATCTGCTGGAGCTTGAAGGAAAGCTGGATGCTAAGAGAGAGATGATCAAGTCGGATATTGGGAAAGATGCTCAGGAGAAAGCAAGGCTTGGGAAAATGATCGATGAGATCATGGAGTATGATGAGCTGCTGAAGAATAAGGCTGATGAGTATATCGAGATTGATCTGGATGATGGGGTGAAGGTGAATTATGAGAGGTTTGAGGGGTTGGTGGAGAAAATATGAGTGAAGATAATGTTGAAGCTAAGTCTAATTTTGATGGAGTTGGACTCTTTGACAAAATAGAGAAATATGTTTCTATTAATCCAATAGCAAAGAACTACCAAGTAATTGATTTGCAATCTGAAGAAGTTGAATATTTAAAATCCATTATTGAATCATTGGAGATGAATGAAACTGTTATTCTGTGTGCAAGAGGCGATTCTCTCCAACAAAAACAATTTGATTCATTCATGGAAGAAAAACTTTATGACTTTTTTAAAGTTGGTAGTAAGGGAAATTTTTTCCGTTCTCACCTTGACAATGATTCATTGTTAAATACGCACAATGGCAATCTAATTGAGCAAATAAAAGAACTTGTGATACTGGTCAAAGATGAACTAAGTAAAAAAGATTTGGATAATGAGGATATTGACAGGATGTTTTCTGAAGACTTTATATTACAACTTCAGGAATCCGAGGATATGCAGCAGACTTGGAAGTTATTGTTCTTAGCTTTTTTGCACAATAAAGGCAATGATAATTACTTCAAGCCTTTTTCAGGATTACTTTCCGTAACTCATGGTGAAAATAAATATAACAAAGCACATGAATTTGCTATTGGTAGAAGAAAAAATGGATTTATTTTTGTCTATATATTGAACAAAAATAGCAAGAAATACGTTACAGCCGAAGAAATACAGCAAATGTTTGCTGAACACGGAGTAAAATGGTATGATGATATCCATAAGGAAATAATGATTCAGAATGGATTATTTCCTCATAACATCATTGGATTTTTTGAAATACAAAATAAAATGGCTAATCGTTTTTTAGTTAATCCTTGGTTCCATTTACAAATAAAACATGATTTGAATTGTGGCTTCCAGTATGATTATAAAAATGGAGTTTTGGTTGATCAAACTGATTTTTATACATCACTTCGAAATTTAGGATACGATCATTTTTTCATTCATGACCATGTGAGTGATAAGGATTTTATTGTTGATAGATCTGAAAAGAAAATAAAACCTAATTTAGAAAAAACATAGCTGTACTATAGTTTATAAAAAGTAGTTATGCAGCAATTAATTTAAATATAATCATGTTTTATCTTAAATATACACGCAAAAGTCACAAAAATTGTAATTAAATCGGCATAATAGGTTGTTATCGACATGTTAATTGAATTCAAAGCTGGGAACTTTCGCTCAATCAAGGATGAGATAACTTTTAGTTTACTGGCATCGTCTGACAGGGAGCTTGAGGAGAATCTGATCGAGCCGGATGCCTTGAAGAAGAATGACAGGCTGGTGAAAAGTGCTGTCATTTATGGAGCTAATGCATCTGGAAAGAGCAATGTTCTTTTAGCAATGTTCAACCTGCAGAATCTGGTGATGACATCGGTCAAGAATCAGGATGGTGATCTACTTCCATTCGAGCCATTCAAGCTGACACCGGAATGTATGTCTAAGCCCAGCAGGTTCAGTGTGTTTTTCATCAAGAACAACATCAGATACAGGTATGCCGTATCATATGACCGGACAAAAATAATCGATGAAGAACTGTATTATTACCCGAACAACAGGGAAGCACTTGTCTTTGAAAGAAGGAACACAACTAAATTCAAATTCACGATTGATAAAAGAGTTCAGAACGACATCTCAAAGAGAACTTTGAGTAATGTCCTCTATCTCTCCAACTCCGCACAGCAGAATTACGATAAGACCCTGGAAGCTTTCAAGTGGTTCAGGGAAGACCTGAGAGTAATTGGTGTAAAAACATTATCAGAACAGGGAGAGTATACCATAAATATGCTCAATCAAGATGACGATTCGAAAAAGGCCATTCTAAGATCACTTGAAAGAGCAGACCTTGGTCTTGTGGATATAATCGCAAATGTAGAAACTATCAATCACGATGATTTACCTGCTGAAATATTAAACCAACTTCCACGTAAGTTTGAAACAGTTACAGGGAAATGGCAAACAATTGACCTTAATACATTCCACCTTGCTAAAGATAAAACTGGCAAGGAACATAAGATTCAATTTGATTTCAATACCGAAGAATCCGATGGTACAAGGAGATTCTTCACTCTAATAGGCCCCTGGCTCAACGCACTAAATAAAGGGCAAGTCCTGTTTGTAGATGAGCTGGAACTAAAACTGCATCCAATGCTTAGTGAACATCTGGTCAAACTCTTCCATGATAAGAGTTACAATAAGAACAATGCCCAGTTAATAATAACAACTCACAACACCAACCTCCTTAACGATGAGCTCTTTAGAAGAGACCAGATATGGTTCACAGAAAAAGATACGGATGCAGGGAATACCGATCTTTATTCACTTCTGGAATTCCAGGTTCGCAAAGATCAGAACATCCTGAAAGGATACCTGATGGGAAGATACGGAGCACTTCCATTCATCTCATCCTGAGAGGGGTTTTGACATGCGAGACTATAGCCGGAGAAAACGTGGTCAAAGACCGACAAGGAATAAAATGCTCATCATTTGTGAAGGTGAAAAGACCGAACCAATGTACTTTGAAAATTATAGGACCCCACAGAACAACGTCGATGTCATTCCTATCCCATCAAGCCGTAAAGATGTAGGAAGCATTGTTAAATTTGCCAAAAAGAAGGTACCGGATTTGGATATCAATGGTGGAGATTCCATCTGGTGCGTTTTTGATTGCGACGAGAACACGGATGACAGTATTTCAAAAGCATACAGGGATGCCGAAAGATTCATCAATATGTGTTTCTCAAACCCCTCCTTTGAGCTCTGGTTCCTTCTTCATTTTAGCTATACAGAAGCATCACTTCAAAACGAAGGTTTAATAGAACTTCTAAAAAGACAGATTGCAGATTACAGTAAGAGCAGAGCTTACTTTCAAACTCTTGAGCCTCTAACAGATACAGCAGTTAAAAACGCTAAAAAACTGGAAAAACTTCACCTTGATAATGGAACTGACATAAATAGTACTCAAAGCAATCCATCAACACAAGTTTACAGAATAATTGACGCAATAAGACACTTCAATAAATAACCTTATAAAATAATTATCACATCTTTCAACAATACTGGATATCAAACAATGTTAAACCCCGAAAAGACCACCCAGAGCATACTTAAGAAATTCGATACACTTGGCGAGTTCGAGAAAAGGAAGATAGTCTTCTGGTACGATAAAGACGGAACTGCCGATGAAGAAGGACTGGTACAGATAGGTGAAGCTCTGGGAGAAAAGGGAATTAAGTTACATGTACTGGACAATAACTTCTTTGCAACTAAGAAAATGCTTGAGAAGGATGATACTGAGTCCAGTTATCTTATTTATTCGGATGAAGCAGAGAGAGCGCCGGAAATGAACTGGCTACTGGACATACAGTTGTATTCTGGAAGGTTCGAGAACAGCAGGATATCAGATATCAAGAGTGAGTTTGGGGTAGAAGGTTATGATCTGGATGGTTTCCTCGAACAACACCAGCAGTTTTTTGCAAATAAGAAAAGAGTGGAACCTCTAAAGAGAATATATCAAAGCGACTGGAAGAAAGAAGAGTTCGTGCTCGGGTTCCTGGGAGTACTGTCCAGCTCCTCTACTACTGATCTCAAAGAAATTATCAGAAAGACACTAATTAACTCATTGGATGAAAACTCCAACACCATATGGGAGGAGATCGTCAGATTTGAGCTGGTGGAAGAATTCTGGGACATGGTGAATCGGTACTTTGGTTATCATTCCGAAGAACCCACACTTAAGAAACTCTTCCTGAGCTTTCTTATTACCCATATTTCGAGAAACACAAACATTAATCTCAAGAAGTACAAGGCTTACAGCAATTCCCTCAGTAACGAGTGTGAGATCTTCATCAGAGGATGGATGGACAATTCTAAAGATTCAGGAATCTTTGATGAGTATTGTGGGATGTTGCTTGAAAGTGATGACAAGCTGAAAAAGTACCTTAACACTGAAGTCCAAAAATATGATGTCATTGATTATATAGAAGCTGAATCTCTGGCTCTGTTTGATAAGCACATCATCCACAAGATAGTTGATGAGTTGGACAACGACAAAGAGGACTTTGACAGCTATCTTGAATGGATAGGCAGCCGGAAAACAAAACACTGGTATCCTGAATTCGAGAACATCTATAATGCTCTTGAATATGCTGTGAAATTACACCAATTTGCAAAGGAGTTCAACGAAGAGAGTCTCAGCGACCAGAATCTCAGCCGCTTCTTCAGGAACTACACTGAACGTTACTACCTGATGGACTATTACTATCGTAAGTTCTACTACTATCATGATAAGGACAGGGAAAAAGAAGACCTGAAATCAACAAGAGAAGGTATCGAGAAACTTTACAACAACAGGCTTCTTGACAAGTTGCTTACACGGTGGAGCGAACTAATATCCACTGAAATGAACGGAAGATGGAACATCGAACTCATCGACCGTCAGGACGAGTTCTACAAGCTCTACATAAAGAATATTATCAACCGCAACGACAAGGATAAGATAGCAGTCATAATCTCCGATGCAATGCGCTATGAAGTCGCTGCAGAGCTTCAGGATGTCCTTAACAAGGACACCAGAGGTACACTTGAACTAACGTATATGACCAGTTCCTTGCCATCTTATACTAAACTTGGAATGGCCAGCCTGCTTCCGCATGAGAAGCTGGAGTACAGGAATCAGAGTGTCTTTGCAGATGGTATCAGCACTGAAGGAACAGAGAACCGTGGAAAAATTCTGGAGAAAATGACACCTGATTCTATTGCTGTAAGCTATGAAGACCTGATGAATATAACAAGAGATGAAGCCCGTGAAAAGTTCAAAGGTATAAGACTATTCTATATATATCATGACAAGATCGATTCTACCGGAGATCATTCTTCTTCTGAGCATGATGTATTTAATGCAGCTGAAGATGCAATTACTGATGTCAAGAAGATAGTTGAAAAGCTCACGAATTTCCGTATATTGGACAACCTTATAGTTACAGCGGATCACGGTTTTATCTATCAGAGAGATAAACTGGAAAATGCTGATAAGGTTGAAACAAACAGTTTTGATAAGGACAAAACGATATCTTCAAGCAAACGTTTCATTTTAAGTGAAGAGGATATCGATCTCATAAATGTACACAAATTCAACATGAATTACATACTAAAGAATGAAAATAGTATGTTCGCATATGTTCCTCAGGCTGATCTAAGGTTCAAGATGCAAGGAGCAGATAAGCATTTTGTCCATGGAGGAGCTGCTCCTCAAGAGATAGTAGTTCCAGTACTGAAATATAAGTATAATCAAACATCTGACCTTGATAGAAAAGGCATAAAACACGGAAAAGTAGGCTTAGCCGTGATCAATGCAAGCAGGAAGATTACAAGCAGCCCATTCTCAATTAATATTCTTCAGACCGAGAAGGTCACTGATAAGTTGCTTCCAAGAAGGTTCAGGATAGCACTGTGGGACATGGACGGCGATGAGTTCAAGGTGAGCGATGAAAAGCTTGTAATTGCTGAAAGCACGTCAGATGAAGCTGCAGACCGGCAATACAAGGTCACTCTCACATTAACAGGTGAAGTTGAGAATAAGGTATATTATATAAGATTGATAGATGAAGACCCAACAGAGATCAACAAGGAAATAATAGACCCGATGCCCTTTGAAGTTGATCTATTGATAGTTGATGATTTTTGAAAACATATTGAGCGGATATCATGCTGGCAGAAGAAGTAGACATTGGAACTGATGAGAAACTGAACTTGCACTTCCAGGGAAGAGTTGTCAGGAAAGATCTGACAAAGCTGGTAAAAGTAGGCCACAATGTCCCTGTCTATGTTCTGGAATATCTGCTGGGTGCCAACTGTGCCACCAATGATGAAGAATTGATACAGCAGGGTGTCAAGAAGGTCAAAAGCATCCTCTCAGACAATTATGTACGTCCCGATGAAGCCGAGAAGATTAAGTCAAAGATCAGGGAAACAGGCTATTACACTATCATCGATAAGATCACTGTCAAGCTTAACGAAAAAAGAGATATCTACGAAGCACTCTTCTCGAACCTTGGCCTGGCAAAAGTGGAAATTGATCCGGAATACGTAACAAAATACGATAAGCTTCTAGGCGGTGGAATCTGGTGTATCATCAAAATGGAATACAGCGCAGAAATGCTTCCATCTCCATTTGTAATCTCAAGTTTAAAGCCTATTCAGATACCAAACATTAACATATCAGAAGTTATTGAGCAGCGTAAGAACTTCACCAAGGACGAATGGATAGATGTCCTTCTCAGATCCATAGGTATGGAGCCAACACAACTTGAGAACTCAGCAAAATGGCATCTGTTGGAGCGTATGGTTCCTCTTGTTGAGAACAACTATAATCTCTGTGAACTAGGTCCACGCAGTACTGGAAAATCCCATATCTACAAAGAGATTTCTCCGAACTCTATACTGATATCCGGTGGACAGACAACTGTTGCAAACCTTTTCTACAACATGGGTACACGTCAGGTAGGTTTAGTGGGACTCTGGGATGTTGTAGCCTTTGATGAGGTAGCAGGAATCCGCTTCAAGGATAAAGACGGTATCCAGATACTGAAAGACTTTATGGCCTCTGGCTCCTTTGCAAGAGGCAAGGATCAGATCAACGCCAATGCATCCATTGCCTTCGTAGGTAACGTTAATCAGAGCATATCATCATTGCTCAAGACCTCCCATTTATTCTCACCATTCCCTGAAGCAATGAACAATGACAGTGCATTCTTCGATAGAATTCACTACTATTTGCCTGGATGGGAAGTGCCCAAGTTCAGACCAGAACATTTCACTGACAAATACGGTTTCATCGTAGATTACTTGGCAGAATTCCTGAGAGAAATGAGAAAACGCTCCTACAGTGATGTAATATTCAAGTACTTCAGTTTCGGTAATAATCTCAACCAGAGAGACGTAATTGCTGTCAAAAAGACGTTTTCAGGACTTGCAAAGCTCATCTATCCCGATGAGAATATCTCAAAAGAAGATGCTCAGGAAATACTCGAATATGCACTTGTAGGAAGACGAAGGGTCAAAGAGCAGTTGAAAAAGATTGGTGGCATGGAGTTCTTTGATGTGAATTTCTCCTACATCGATAACGATGACATGGAAGAGCACTTTGTCAACGTCCCTGAAAGCGGAGGAAACAAGATAATACCACCAGGCCTTACTAAACCAGGCCAAGTCTATGCAGTGGCTGCAACAGATTCTGGAAAGATAGGTATCTACAAAAGCGAGCTTCAGGTTGTTTCAGGTTCAGGAAAATACGAAACATCAGGCCTTAGCTCTAACTCAAAAGCAAAAGAATCCATCAAAACAGCGATTAATTATTTCAAAGCCAATGCCAAGTCTATAAGCCAATCGATCTCAACAAAAGAAAAGGACTATTTCATGAGTCTGCAGGATGTCTACGGAGTTGGCATATCCGATGGTCTTTCTTTGGCTGCTTTTATAGGTCTTTGTTCTGGAGCACTTGAAAAACCAGTTCAGGAACAAACAGCAATTATTGGGACTATGACCATAGGTGGTTCTATTTTGAATATAGATAATCTATCTGACCTTCTACAAGTATCTCTTGATGCTGGTGCTAAGAAGGTTCTGATTCCTGCATCTGCTACATCTAAATTGGGAACTGTGCCACCGGATTTGTTGAGTAAGTTCCAGCTGGCGTTTTATGCTGATCCGATTGATGCTGTGCACAAGGCACTGTTTTTTGGATGACATAAATTGCATTTTTTTGGCACACGAAACTTGGAGTAATTGAGTATACGTATACTATAGAACTCAATGCTCTCCTAAATATTTCAACATGTTTCTTCCTTTGTCGTTTAGTTCGATATAGGTATTTCTTCCCACTTTTTGTATTTTAATCAGGTCCCAATCGTCTTTCAATTTAGTGATTATATTTTGATTAATCCAAGCGTAGTCTTTTGCCTTTTGTTTTGCTTCTTCGTTATGAGCAGGTAATTTTTTAGATTTATTAATATCTTCAATTTTACTTGCAGTATGCCTATTATCTTCTCGAATATTTCTTAGTTCTTCATGCTCTTTTGAAAACTCAATCAGATCCTTTTTAGTAACATGTATTTTGTTTATTTCAGAGTCAGATAAAAGTCTAAGGATTATCATCAATTCTTTACTTGGTAATTTCATTGGGAATGTCAAAATTTCAGTAATATTTTTAATGCCTTGGGTTCTAGGAGCTAACTCATTTTTTATTGCTACACCCTCTAAGTATTTTTCAGGTTTTACATAGTAGGGAGTTATTTTCCTTTCACTATCATACATCATCGAACTTATTGTTCCTGCAATAGCAGATAATGTACTTCCTGACGATATGTTGATAAAAATTAAGTTCTCTTTATCTTCACTTTCTATTATCTTTTTTATAGCATTTAGTAAATCAGGCAGTTCACTAATATTGTTAACAAACCGTTTCTCAACGCTTACTCTTTTTTCTTTTAGTTTTTTCTCATTTTCTTCTAGGTAAGCTCTACCCATATCATTTTCTTTTTGAGATATAAGATACACTTTGTCTGCTTTTTCTTGTATTGCAGCACTGCTAATTCGATCTATTTCAAAGCCAACCACACAAATGTGTACTCTTAAAGGTGTTTTCATAATCAACTATAAGAATTTACTAATTAATAAATTAATCTTTTTGATAATAATAACTATAATAAGTTTATTAAGCTTAATAAGTTTAAAAAAATATATAATGTTCGGCGGTGTATTTATGCTTGATTATTATGGCAAATAAAAGTAAAAAATACACTCGAAAAGTAAAGTTTACTGACGGTGACTCAGGGACTTATTCTGATGGAACCAAATTTAGATTATCAAATGTACGCGCTCCTGAGAGCAATCAAAGTGGAGGTTCAAAAGCTAAAAAAGTTGCATCTGGGATGGTAGGTCGAAGTAAAAGTCGGGTTAACATTGAAGAAGTCGGCCGGGATAAATATGGAAGGATCCTAGTCAATATGAAGAATAAAGATGGATCAATTAATGAAAGACTCCGAAAAAAAGGATATACAAACAAAGGACGATAAATAGAATGTTCGTAAAATAATTGGTGACCATAGATGAATGCTTTGATAGATATTGCTGAAAGTGGTGGTGTTTCAGTAGGACCACTTGAATGGTTCATACTAACTGTACTTGGTTATTTTGTACTTGGTTTTGGAGGTATGACTTTCGACATTACCTGTAATAGGTTTAGAAACTCTGGAAATGGACAGTTTGTAAAATGGGAGTTTGCAGCTTTAATTGGTGGTTTTATCGAGTTCTTCTTTATTGTTGCACTGAAAGATACAATGGGATTTTTTGACTTGTTGTCTTCTTTTATTGCATGGAGTATATGTATTGGACTTACAATACTTTTAGGATTGAATACAAGAGCATCAACTCGTTGGATTTAGCTATGAAAGTTTTTATTAGGGCATGTCATAAAATAAATGTTGTTCTGTGCAGAAATCGTCGATACTCAATCATAAACGATTTACCTGCGTAAAAGTCCTTCATATGTTATTAGGTCGATTTCTAGCTGTTCAAAGAAGTTAAACTGTAAGATTAATGACATATTGGGCATTCCATCTTGGAATCTAAGCATGATTTGCATACGGGAACTACGTGGTCACAGGTATTCCATTTGTAAGCATTTATTCGAAGATGCTCTTCCCCACAAAAAGCACATTTGATGATAGAACCTTTGTCTGTGTGGATGATTTCTTGCTCAGGGGGGAACATTGCCATCCAGTTTTCAAGTTTAGCTTGCTCATACTCTGCAATATACTCACTACCAGGCGATATCAACCATTGTGTGTAATTGTTGTACTCATTTATAAATTCGCGAGCAGTCTCTGTGATTTCTTTGTATTCGTTTGCTATTTCAGTATATTGTTGGTTCAAGTATTGATATTCTGCGAGTAAAGAAGACAAGTCGTTGTCCTTAAATGCTTTCTCCATTGTTTGAATTCGATAATCCCATACGAAACTCTCAGCCTCGTTGATAATATATTCTTGTTCTTTCTTGACTAGGGCTATCTCGGCCAACAGTTCGGTGATTTCATCTAATAACTTCTCACATTCCGGTGAATATTTCGCTAATACTTGTTCTATATATTGATTTTTATAACTTTCAATTTCTTGTAGCACTGCCTGATACTCATGATATAGTTCATTGTACTTCTTTTTTACATCCTCCATCTCAGATGAGAGGGGCATTATACGTTTCATTGCATCCGCAATTCGAGCAAACAGGACGTCATTTCGTGCTTGATTAATCACCTGTTCGTAATCGTTTTTCAATATTCTGTACTGATTGACAATCTGCACCCCTTCATCTCGTACTGATATGTATTCCTGATATAGCGTTTTTATGTTGGATACTATGCCTACATTGTCACCAATGCCATTGATTTTCAGACACATATTATCCCATCTGAAGTATGGATGCTCAGTTTCAAATTGCTGTTTGAAATCGGAATATGTAGTGACAGAAACTTGAATGTAAAGGACATCAATCCCCTTTTCCTGATAGAAGTCTTTTTTCACTGGTGAATCGTCATGCGTGTGAATAATTTCTATTGCTGTATGCAGTTCTCCGTTAGAAAGCAGCGCAATGTCGGGGATGAATTCAATCTGACTTCTGTACTCAAGTTCTATGTCGTCAATGTCTTGGAGAGGTGAATATTCTGTATTGAGATACTGCGTGTCGAATGTACCAAGGTTGCATCTGAGTTCAGTAAAAGGAGATATTCCCTTCTCAAGATGGTTTTTTAAATAATAGTACAGGCACAGTTTTGAGTTTGAATGTACAATAGATTCTCCTGTTCCACTATGGGCAGCGTCAGCATAATGAGCAAAATGATGACTACGGGAGTCACCAATCTTTGCCATCATCTTTTCGCCACAATCTGGACAAATGTAAAATGGTTCTTTGGCATTTTTTTCTACATTTTCAATCCAAATTACTTCGTTCAGGGAATTAAATGCGTATTCGTATTCAACCATCAGGCACCACTCCCTTTAATTCAAATTTTTGTTTGACTATGATTTAATTAAGTTTTTTAATTGATTTTAACTACCTTTCACATATCCCCTTGTAATCACAGAAACGACATTTAGAGTCTTCCTTTAATTCAAAATCCTCAATCAATATCCGACCTACCATCTCCTTAATCCTCTCAACAACAGCCTCAACACCTTCCTCACTCACATCAATCAATCTCATCTCAGCAACACCAGGATTCACATACATATGGCCTGCCTGCACTGGCAACTTACCATATATTTCCCTCACAGCAGCGCAGTAAAGAGCTATCTGGACATCATCAAGCAACTTATTCTTAGAATAAGGAGTCTTATTTGTCTTGTAATCGATAACAATATAGTCTCCATCAGGTGTCTTATCCAGACGGTCAATGGAACCTCCGAATTTAGCACCATCAAGACTTAGGTCGAACCATTTTTCAACCTCGATTGTCTCATTGGGATTGGTACTTTCAAAATTCATCCAGAAATCAAGCATTTTTTGCATCTTGTCATGTTCCTGATGTTCCTGTGTTTCAGAATCAAAACCAGAAGGATCCCATATAGACTTAAGTAATTCTCTAGCTACAGAAATATCAGGTTTTTCTCCCTGCATCATCAATCTGGACATTTGCTCATAAACTGCATGAACATCCGTACCTACCTGGAAGAAGGTATTTTGAGGTGTTGGTATTTTGAGCACATAACTGTACTTGAACTTAAGTGGACAGTCTTCATACATCCTGATAGCTGATGCAGAAAAACGCATATCATCTTTAACCAGCGGTGGTAACTTACCATCTACCATTAATTCCAATTCATCTGAAGGAACTGGATTAACCCGCAGAAGTTCTGAAGCATCAAAAGCTTGGAGGTTACCATTTGATTCTAGTTCCCTAATCTGAGCAAGCACAATCAAAGACTCAATAGCCTGTTTTATCTGCCCCTGACCAGTATATGTTCTTACAAGGCGTTCAAGCTCGTCCTTTTTTCTTTTCAGCGTAGAATTTTCAACGACATCGCAGTTCTCCTCATAGTAGGGAGCTTCAATGAAGTCCACAAGTGGATTGTTCATATAGCCAATATCCTCAAGGAATTCGCTTGGTTTCACACCACGCTTATTGCCTGTATACCTCTCTGGAAACACCAGATACAACTGCTTCTTTGCCCTTGTCATTGCCACATATGCAAGCCTTCGTTCCTCTTCAAGGTGCAAG
>OBLN01000124.1_pt1 | contig 27822 bp, 23 predicted proteins | sample 1519301 | NCBI WGS metagenome assembly OBLN01 (sample SAMEA2452533, study PRJEB22499) | sediment metagenome | reverse complement strand
GTTGGCTGTTGATGAATCTCATCCGTTTCCATTTATATCGAATAAAAGCTTGTCATTCGCGATAGAACTCATAAATCGGCGGTCCAATGAGAAATCTTTTGCCCGTTTGAAGATCCCGGCAAACCGAAATCGTTTTATACAGGTGCACAGAAAAGGAAATAGAGTAATTTTAGTGCCCATCGAGGATATCATTCGTGAAAAAATGGATCAGTTTTTTCCGGGGATGGAAGTGATCTCAGCCCATACCTTCAGGGTCACAAGAAATGCTTCGGTCGATAGAAATGAGGAAGAAGCAGAAGATCTGTTAGAGACTATTGAAGATGAGTTAAGAGAACGCAAATTTGCGGAGATTGTCAGGCTGGAGCTGGATGCGGAGATGCCTAAACACATCAAGAAATATTTACTCGATCACCTGAATATCAATTGGAATGATGTGTACGAAATGAAGGGGACCATAGGCCTGGCAGATGTGATCGATATTGCCAAGCTGGAGGGATTCAACCGGCTCAAGGAAAGAAACTGGACACCGGTGTTACACCCCGCACTGCGTCACGCTCCGGATGAGGAAATGCCAAGCATGTTTGAGGTGATCCGCAAAGGAGATCTGATGGTCCATCACCCTTACCATAGTTTTGAGCTTACCACACAACGTTTTATAGAAGAAGCGGCAAGAGACCCCAAGGTATTGGCTATCAAGCAAACCTTGTACAGAACCTCGCAGGATTCACCATTGATGCACTCACTGATGCACGCGGCTGAGGAAGGAAAGCAAGTGGCTGTTCTGGTTGAGATAAAAGCCCGCTTTGATGAAGAACGAAATATCAACTGGGCTCAAAAACTTGAGAATTACGGGGTACATGTGGCTTACGGTATACCGGGATTAAAGATCCATTCTAAACTGACCATGGTAGTTCGTGAGGAAGGGAATGTCCTGAGAACCTACTGCCACATAGGAACCGGTAATTATAATCCTGATACCGCTCAGCTTTATGAAGATCTGGCTATTTTTACCTGCGAGGACTCTCTCTGTTCAGATGTAACAGATGTATTCAACCTGCTGACCGGCTATGCACCTGAGCAAAAGTTTGAGAAGTTATTGGTTGCCCCTCACCACATGCGCCGGCAAATGACAGAGCTCATTAATTTTGAGATCAAGGAAGCTAAAAATGGTCGCCCTGCCAGGATCATAGCCAAAATGAACAGCCTTGAAGATCCATTGATTATTCAAAAACTGTATGAAGCCTCAGAAGCAGGAGTCAATGTTGATCTGATAGTCAGGGGCGTGTGCCGTTTGATACCCGGGAAGGAGGGAATGAGTGAAAATATCACGGTTCACTCTATCATAGGAAGATATTTGGAACACTCGAGATTGTATTATTTCAACCACAAAGGACAACATAAATATTTCATCGGCTCTGCAGACTGGATGCATCGTAATTTAGATGCGAGGGTGGAAGTAATCGCGCCAATCGAGGACGAAAAGCTGAAAAAATATCTGCAGTTTGTGTTGAATATTTATTTTAATGACAACAAACAGAGGTGGGTGTTGAATAGTGACGGAAGCTATACACGGGCGGAAAAGGAAAAAGGCAGCTCCAAACTAAGTGCTCACGAGTTCCTCATGCGTCACATGAAAGAAGCAGATGAACCGATTCCAATGGCATAGATTTATTTAATAAATTTTCAGAAGGGTTAATCGATCTGCTCCACTTCTTCATAATCAGAATAGCCCAGCTCCTGATTTAACTTTTTCAGTAATCTGAATGCCGGGCTTCTGAATACCCCATCAAGCTGATATGTTTTAGTGACAGCAACTCTTGCTTTTTCAAGTTCGCCAATGTTTACAAGGGCATTCCCCAGGTACCAATAAGCTTTTTCTGTTATCATACGGCTGCCTTCTACGCGTTCGAGAGCTTGCTCAAAAGAATGGATAGCGGCTTGAAATTCAAATTCGTTGTAGTGTATGATCCCTTTATTCAGATAAGCTTTAGAACCATAAGGTTCTTCATTATAGTTGGCTATAACTTCTTCATAAAGGTCAATAGCCCGGTCATCATTACCGGATAGAAACGCCTGAAAACCCAGATTAAGCAGTGAATCTGCCGGGGTTATTCTCATATCCTTCACCGCCCGTACAGCATTCGAAGTTTCAATCTGTGAAGGTTCAATATTCTGAACCACTAACTGATCAAGACTTGCCGGACTATCAACCCGGAAAAATTGTACCAGTGCAACCATGATGATAGCTGCGGCAGCTGCAGCATGCCACGTCCACTTAGGTAATTTGCGAATCGGAGCCGCATCTTCACTACCAACAGTTCCTGATTCTTTCTCAATAATTTCTTTTAGGTTGACCTCCAATTCAAGTAAGTCAAGAAGCTCAGGGTCTTTTGCAAACTCATTCCAAAGATTCTGTATTTCATCTTCCCCTAAACTGCCTTTTATGTAGGCATCTATTTTTCGCCGAATGTCTTTTTCTCTCGAATCTTTCATTGTTCTAAACTTTAATCAATATGCCAGAATGTATTTTTAAATACATTCTGATCTCTTATAGTTAGAGCGATGAGAATGCAATTCCTTACACTATTTTTGAAATTTTTTTTCAATGCATTCTTTTAAGACGTTAACGATGCGGTGTTTCTTGGTCCATGCGTTGTTGACAGAGATCCCAAAATGGTCGGCAACCACCGAAGTTTCATAGCCCGGATTCTGAAACCAATATTCAATGTATTTTCTGTAATCACTCTTTAAAGCCTCCATACAGCGCTTTAAAAGCGACATTTTCTCCTTATCCACTAACCGGTGAAGCTGGTCGGCATTGGTTGAGTGATGTTCGGGAAGCTCTTCATAATTCACTTCTCGATCTTTAGAAAGCACCTTAAAGTACTCATGTTTGGAAGTGGTGAACAGGTAATTTATGAGGGCATCCGGGTGGGTCAGATCGTCATTTCTGATTTTTTCTAATGCGATCAAGAGCGTATTTTGTGCGCAGTCTTGTGCGTCCTCAAAGGAAGCGTTCATACGTACAGTAAGAAATTTAATGAGAACCGCCGTGATAACCTTGACTTGCTCAGTTATCATTGATTCATCATTATTCAGGACCGCATCAACAAATTTCGAGTAATCCATGAGTTTGAGGCACTTGATTCAACCAAGCCATAAAATAACATTAGCTGCGTAAAAGAAAACAGGAAATTGATTGGCCAAGAGTGTAATTTTGTAGAATATGTATAGAGTACAGTTAAATAATTTCGAGGGTCCTTTAGACCTTCTGCTTTTCTTCATTAAAAGAGACGAACTGGATATCTATGATATTCCTATCTCATACATCACCAAGCAATTTCTGGAATACATACATTTAATGGAAGAGCTGGACCTTGATGTAGCAAGTGAGTTTATCCTGATGGCGAGTATGCTCATGTCGATAAAGGCAAAAATGATGCTACCCCGTGAGGATTTCGATGAAGAGGAACTGGATGAATCAGATCCCCGGTATGAATTGGTTCAGCGACTTCTGGAGTACAAACGGTATAAGGAAATGTCTGAGAAGATGGCAGACATGGATGAAGAAACCCGGAAAAAATATATGAGAGGCTATCCGGAAGCGGATACGGTTGAGCAACAAGCCTCCGGCGAAGCCTTACAGGATGTGACCATGTTTGACCTGATCGCGGCCTTTAAGAAGGTTCTTCAGGATATTGAGAGAAAGAATATAATCCATCACGTTGAAAAGGTAAGTACCACCGTTGAGGAGCAATCTGAATTTGTATTGAACCGATTGCAGGAAAAGGGAAAGCAGTCGTTCATGGAAGTTTGCTCAACTTTACAAAACAAGATCTATGTAGTGGTTACCTTTCTGGCAGTACTTGAGATGATTAAGGAGCAACAGATCAATCTGTTTCTGGAAGACGACCCCACTGAATTTTATATCGATCTCAAACCTGTGGATGAGATCATTGGCGCAAATTAATATCCAATCACATTAAATTATTAAGAATGACTAAAAATATACTGATCACTGCACTGTTGGCTGCTTTTGTATCATGCAGTACACTCGACAGCTCCAAACAAGCAGAAAATGTCGATATCTTCTCATTTGCGGATGAGATCACAATAGAAAAACTACACAGCGACCTGGCTGTGCTGGCTCACGATTCACTGCAAGGCCGTGAAACCGGAACCATTGGCGAGCAAAAAGCTGCTAATTACCTCGCTAAGCGATATAGAGAAATGGGCCTGAAAGCCGTAGGAGACAACAATTCTTACTTTCAGCATTATGAGCTAATTCAGCCTGCGGTTGAAGAGATTAGTTATACGCTCACTAACTCAGAAACCGGTGAAGTGGCCGATCGATCGGTTCACAACAAAACCGAGTCCGGTAACTTCGTAACCATTTTTGGGGGCAACGATCCACTTGAGGGAAAGGTGGCTTTTGTAGGAGCCGGAATGATCGACGATGAGGCAGGCATTAATCATTTTCCGGAAGACCTTGAGGGAAAATGGGTTCTGGTGTTTTATGAAGAAGGGAAGACTGATATGCGATATCTGCAGTCGGTCTTATCAAATGAAGGGGCACTTGGAACCATTCTCGTGATCGGTACCGATGTGGAAGATTTTGAGCAGGAAGCTGAAAGCAGAATGTCAGGATTTGGTCAGGGTAGAGGGCTTTCTCTTAAATACCTGCAGGATAACAACTCCGGCACTGCACCGGCATTTAACCGGGTTCATCCGCAGCTTGGAGCCGAAATGTTGGGTTTACAAAGCCTGGAAGCCCTGGAAGAAATGCAGCAACGTATATTTTCACAACCTGAGTCATTTGGAGCCTATGACCTGAACTACACATTAGAGCACCGCCCGGTGATCAATGAGAATATAGTCGAAACGCAGAATGTGGTGGCTTTTCTGGAGGGTTCTGATCCCGCGATGAAACATGAGGTAGTAGTGTTAAGCTCACATTACGACCATGTTGGAATAGGCCGACCCGATTCAACCGGTGATAATATCTACAACGGTGCCGATGATGACGGAAGCGGAACCACAGCTTCTCTTCAAACAGCCGAAGCCATGATGAAAGCCAAAAATGCCGGTGTTGGTCCGAAAAGAAGCGTGCTCTTTATTAACGTTTCAGGAGAAGAAAAAGGCTTGTTAGGTTCCCGCTATTACTCAGACCATCCGATCTATTCCATTCAGAATACGGTGGCAAATATCAACATGGATATGATCGGCCGGGTTGACCCTGAGCATGTTGAGGACAGCAGTTATGTGTACATCATTGGCGGTGAGATCATCTCGTCAGGTATGGACAGCCTGGCCCGGGTTGCCAACGAAATGGGCCCTAATATGACATTAAGTAAGCGATATAATGACCTGAATGATCCAAATCAGTTTTACAGACGAAGTGATCATTGGAATTTCGGTCGGTTAGGCGTACCGTTTGTGTTCTTCTTTAATGGAACCCATGAAGATTACCACCGCCCGCAAGACCACATTGAAAAGATCACCTTTCAACCATTTCTGGAAAGAACTCACCTGGTCTATAACCTAACCGCTTTACTAGCCAACAGTCCGGAGCGACCGGTAGTGGATAATCAGGAATTCATTGAAAAGACACAGGTTCAGCCCCGATAGTACTGAGCACTGTATTGGATATTTTGAGAATAACGAGGATGAACTCAATGCGGGTTCATCCTTTTTTATTTTCCGATCAGGATGAAGGGCGCCCAGTGAACGGGATGATTGTAGTAAGGATGGTCGATCATGGCCAATTTAGCATCCTGAAGAGCTTTGGCTTTGTAATCAAACATGGGGTGTTCATAGAAACCTAACCAGTCTAAAGTACGATTCAGTATCCCATAATCATTGGCTTCATGAATCTTGAGTTGACTGTAAAACTCAGCCATGAAATCGGCTGTACTGCGATCGTAGATGTTCCATAAGCTGACCATGACGGCAGAAGAGCCGGCTGTCAGGAAAGAACGCTGAAGCCCGATCAGACCTTCTCCTGTTATGATCTTTCCCATACCTGTGTTACAGGCACTTAGAATAACAAGGTCGGCATTTAGGGTCAAAGCAGAGATCTCTGAGCTGTTGAGGTAACCGTCTTCCCCAAACAGGGATTCTACATCGGCTTTCTTGGAAAGGATCAACCCGCTTTGGGATGGATTGACCTCATCAATTTTGCCATGGGTTGCAAAATGAAGAAATCTGAACTGACTTAGGTCGTGGGATTTCAAACCCGCTTCGGACACATCATCATTCTTAAGGATCTTTGCGGTATCAAAGCTTTTTGCAATGGCCTCAACCTCTAATAAGGTGGATGGTAAAGATGCAAAGTTGGTTTGCGAACTAGACTCAGAAGCTACTGTACCATCTGTAAAACCCGACCCGGCCAGTGCCAGTAAGTCAAATTGAGTAGATCGATGTGGGGCTTGAATAAAAGGATAAATGGAGGCTGAGGGCAGGTACTTTAGGTTGATGTTCTGAATCAGATAGTTACTTCCGGTGTAGAGAGCCTCAAAGGGTAAAAAAGTTAGATTGCCCTCCGGAACGATCACAAGACTCTCAACTTGCTCGCCGAATGTATTGAGAATTTGTTCGACCAGCAGATTGTATAGCGGGTAGGATATTTCATTAAGGCTGCTGACAGGCCGCTGTTCAGTAATAGCATCTCTGAAAGAGCCGATCTTTTCTGTGAAGTATTCTTTAGCAGCATGCCCATCCACCTCAGAAATGATGGTAGAATAGATCTGTTTAGCGGTTATCAGAAAGACCATCAATTGTTGATCGGTATAGGCATATTCAATGATCGCTGAGTTTTCAGGTACCATAGCCATGACCTCGTTGGAGGTCAATGGTTCGGGGTATTCAAAATTCCTCCACTCCGGAATGTTCTGCCGGATCTCATTCACAAAGCTTTGATGCTCAAACTCAAGGTCTTTGAGTTTGTCTTTCATTTCCTGAATATCCTTCTCATTATCAGACTCGTAGATCCTGTTGTACAGCTGATCGATCTGTTTGCTCAATTGCTGTTTCTTGATCATAGTGGATTCATCCAGTTGCTGAATGAAATTATTCTCAGCTTCAGCCAGCTCATCCATCAATACTCGGGCCTTTGCTGATTCAACCAGATCGTAAGCTTTTTTTTGTTCATTTTTTTGGATGTACCATGAGGCAACCTCGTTATAAAAACCTGCATACTGACTGAAATAACCTGAACGAAACGTCAGTCCGGCCACATTGGTTCGGATCTCATCTATCATCGAAAAAGCTTGATTAGCTATAATAAAAGAACTATCTGAGGAAGCCTTGTGGTACGCTTTGGCAAGATCAATGGCTGGGAATATTCGATCTGGAATAGTTCCTTTATATGCCAGTTCGTAGGCAGTTCTGAAAGCTTGTAAACTTTTATCGGTTTCACCCTGAACTTCAAATAACTGACCTCTGATGGTATGAACTCTCACTAAATGGGCCTTGAAATCTTTTTCATTGGCAATACTAAAGGCTTCATCGAGATAGCTTGTTGCATTTTTATAGTTGTGTTTCTTAATCTCAAGTAGAGCAAAATCGAGGTAAAGGTCGGCAAGTGTTTGGGGTGAATCAGCTTGTTCCATCCAGTTCAATGCCTCGAAATAGAATGTTTCAGCATTACCCAGGTCGTTATTTTTGGTGGCAACGTCAGCTAACCTCATCAGGTTTTTGGCAATGGAAACCGGGCGTTCCGTCTGATAATTGGTTTCAAGAGCCTCATTATAGTAAGCGAGTGCATTGTCGAAGTCATTGGATTGTTCATATAACAAGCCAATATTTATGAGGGTCTGTGTGATATCAAAAGGATTTTCCAGCATCCGTGATAACTCAAGGGATTTATGATAAAAAATGATAGCACTATCCCGCTTGCCGAGGTCGTTGAAGTTCAGAGCCATGTTATGGTAGGAAATATCCATAAGGTCAGGATTGTCCAAATCTTCGCGTAAAGCCATACTCTTACGGATGTAAGTGTTAGCCTGTTTATGCAGGTTTAGATCTCTTAAGGTTAGGAATATGCCATTAAGAACAAATGACAAAGCGTAATCATTACCCAACGATTCATACATCGTCTTTGCTTTTTGCTGGTAAGAAATAGCTTTATCGTAATCGCCGGTATAAAGGTATGGGAAAGCAATATTGTTATACAATACGGCAATCATAGAAGAGTCACCGGAGGCTTCGGCATACTCGATTCCTATTTGATAATATTCTTTAGCCTTATCATACTGTTGAAGTTCCCGATATAACCGTCCCAGGTTTCGATTAGTTGCAGCGATTAGTTTAGGAGTGCTATTGGATGGAAGTTTTTGATTTACATTCAAAAGAAGGTCCAAGGCTTCTCTTACGTTTCCCCGATTCATCATTGAATCACTTTTTCGGAGTAAGCTATTGGCCCAATTTAGAGAGTCACTTACCTGAAGATAGGCATCGGCTGACCTTTGAAAGTTTATACTGGATTGATCATACTCTGCTTTTAAATACTGCTCATGAGCTATACTATAAATCGAATCAGGGTTGACTGCCTGTGCTTTGACATTATTGATACACGAGAACAGGCTAATTGCCAGGCCAATAAAAAAAACCTTCGTGATGTTTTTATTGATAATGAGACAGTTATGATATATTGTTTTATTCAAATCACAATAATCTTAAAGTTTCAAACTTATGATGCACTCAGTTACATTAAATATTCAGTACAAATCTCCGGACGAAGACGATAAAAACGGCGGTGATTCCAACCCTGATGGTGGAGGTAAAGGCGGTGGTAGTTAAGAGTAATTACCGTTAAAAATGTTACAGAATTAGCCGGTTAATTCCGGCTTTTTTTATTCCCCGAATAAAGCATTCACAAAATTAGCACGGTCAAACACCTGAAGGTCTTCGATTTGTTCACCAAGGCCAATGTATTTTACAGGGACATTCAATTCATGAGACACCCCGATCACGATACCGCCTTTAGCGGTTCCATCCAGTTTTGTGAGAGCCAACCCTGTGATCTCAACGGTTTCAGTAAAAGCTCTTGCCTGTTGAAGGGCATTTTGGCCGGTAGAAGCGTCTAAGACCAGGATCACTTCATGAGGAGCTCCCTCAACCACTTTGCCCATCACTCGTTTGATCTTGGCAAGTTCTTCCATCAACGCTTTTTTGTTGTGAAGTCGACCCGCGGTATCAACCAGAGCAACATCAGCACCTCGAGCTTTGGCAGCAGCTACCGTATCGTAGGCTACGGAGGCAGGATCCGCATTTTGCCCCTGCTGAATGATAGGCACATCGGCACGCTCACTCCAGATCTTGAGCTGATCGACGGCAGCAGCGCGGAAGGTATCGGCCGCACCAAGTATCACATTCTTACCGGCTTTTTTATAGAGGTGAGCCAGCTTGCCAATGGTGGTGGTTTTGCCTACACCGTTCACTCCAACTACTAAAATTACATGCGGTTTAACGGGGAGGTCGGCATCAAATTCGGCAGGTTTGTCCGGCGCGTTATCTTCAAGCAGGTTCACGATCTCCTGCCTTAACATGCTTTGAAGTTCATCCTGTGTGACAAATTTATCCCTTGCTACCCGTTCTTCGATCTTTTTGATGATCTCAATGGTGGTATTCACACCCACATCAGAAGTGATCAGGATCTCTTCCAGATCATCCAGAATGGCGTCGTCAACCTTATCTTTTCCAACAAAAGCTTTGCCGATCTTATTTAATAACCCATCACGACTTTTCTGAACACCTTCGTCCAGCTTTTCTTTTTTCTTTAGTCCAAGTTTTTCAAGAAATCCCATAAATAACACTAATTGAATTTTGCTCCGCGCATGATGAGGCGGTAGCGGTTAAAATAATCTATCCACGATATTACCATTAAGGTAATTGAGCAAGCCATTAAAAACATATGCACATTCGTGGCTTCCTGAAAAAAGAAAACAGCGATCCAGTAAAGAGCCAGCACATTAACGGAGATCTTTCCGGACATAATAGCCATAGCCACTTTATCATACTTACTTTTAATAAAATAAGAGCCGAGCATGATGGTAATGTCGCGTATCACTGCTAACATCAGGAACCACAGGGGAATCCAGCCGATCCATACCGTGTAGACAAACAAGACAAGGGCACATAATTTGTCAGCGATCGGGTCTATCATTTTACCAACCTCTGAAATAGTATTGGTCTTTCGGGCAATGAAGCCATCGAGGTAATCTGATATCACCCCATAAAAGATCAGGATGCCGGAAGCCGTTGTTACCTGAAGGTTGTTGATGTAGTGCAAATACACGATGGGAAAAGCTACCAGAATTCGGGAAAAGGAGATCATATTAGACCAGGTCATGATCCGGCCCGATACCTGCACCTTTTTTCCGTCTATATTTTTGATGTTAGTAGCCAAACCTTGTTTTTATTTGCGATATTGACGCACCAAATTTACAGTCATTAATGCTCTAAAACCAATATGAAGGACTATAAATTACTAATAGAGAAAACGCTGAATACCAAAGAAATTTTTAAGGGTAAGCTTCTACATGTTTTTTATGATGAAGTGAAGCTGCCCGATGGCATGGTTTCATCACGTGAATGGATCAAACACCCCGGGGCCTGTGCGGTAGTGCCTGTTTACGAGAATGGTGATGTTCAGATATTGCGGCAATTCAGATACCCTATGGAGCAGATATTCTGGGAAGTCCCGGCCGGCAAAATTGATGAAGGGGAGGTACAGGACAAAACGGCTGAGCGTGAACTAAGGGAAGAAGCCGGCCTGGCGGCCAAAAACCTGGAGTATGTAGGGCACTTTTACCCGGGCATTGGGTACTCAGACGAAGTGATACATATTTACATTGCCCTGGGGCTGAAAACGGTCCCTCAAAAAGTAGATGACGATGAATTTGTAACCCGGCACCGTTTACCATTCAGTGAAGCCATTGAGATGGTGCACACCGGAGAGATCAACGATGGGAAAACGGTCATCTGCCTTTTGAGGGCCTGGAAATGGTGGAATGATCACGAACCGAAAGATCAGGTTCAGTTGCCTGATTGAACCTGTTCGGTGTAAGCTTCCTGATGCATTATCTTGCCACCTTCGTAAGCAACGTACATCAGGATGCCGGCTGTAATTAAAGCAGTAACGAGGATCACAATGTGCAGACCGGTTTCAAAACGAATGTTTAATTGCTTAGCGGCCAGTGCGCCAATGCTGAGCAGACCCATTGCAATGGCAAACCACAGAGATAATTCAGCGGCTTCCTCATGGTCGTGTATGGCATCGTGAGAAACGGCCGCAACTTCTTCCACGACATCTTCTGCAGATTCTCCGGTTTCGATAGCAACATAGCTGCCCACAGCACCAAAAATGAAAAGAACGAAGGCAATGTTTCGGATGGAGGAGTTGCTTTTATACATGCCCCAGATCAGGATAAAGATCCCGATCACCGTGGTGAATATTGGGATATGATTAACGATCAAATGTAAATGAGCAGGATTCATAATGATCTCCTTGTATTTAGAACTCTTCAGTTTTATCCACTAATTTTTTCCCTTTTTCCATCCAGTGGTAGATGGTAGGAAGCACAAGCAAGGTGAGTAAGGTTGAGGTTACCAGTCCGCCGATCACAACAGAGGCCAGTGGGCGCTGAACTTCTGAACCCGGCCCTACATTAAAGGCCATTGGAAGAAAACCGAGGCTGGCAACCAGGGCGGTCATTAGCACAGGACGTAGTCTGTCAGCGGATCCCTGAATGACGGCCTCTTTTAAATCGGTCCCCTTCATCCTGAGATCATTCAGGTGAGAGATGAGCACGATACCGTTAAGAACAGCCACCCCAAATAGGGCTACAAAGCCGATACTGGCTGAAACTGAGAGATACATACCACGCATCCATAGGATAAAGATACCCCCCGAAAGGGCTATTGGGAGATTCAGGAATATGAGCATGGTAAACCGGAATTTGCCAAACATCAGGTACAGCAGGCCGATAATGATCACTAACGAAATTGGAACCACAATGAACAAGTGATTCATAGCACGCTGCTGATCTTCGAAGGCTCCACCATATTGCAGGAAGTAACCGGCCGGCACATCGATCTGAGTATCAATGGCTTCCTGAAGGTTTGCCACATAAGTCCCGGTATCAATATCGCGGATGTTGATTCCCAATATGGCGCGCCTCCACCCATTTTCGCGGGCTATTTCACGAGGGCCTTCTTCAGCATAAATATTAGCCACCTGTTTAAGTGGAATGTAACCTCCGTTAGGCAGCTGTAATGGCACTTCCATAATATCCTGAAAGGTATTACGCAGGTTTTCAGGTAAACGAACAACGACATCAAATCGACGCTGACCTTCAAATATTTCACCGGCAACACTTCCGCCAATACCGGTTTCAATGACGTGTTGAACATCATTCACGTTCAGGCCATAAGAGGCCACGGCCTCGCGGTCGATCTCAATATTGAAATAGGGTTGGCCACTGCTTTGTTCCAGGTAGTGATTGTCGGTTCCCTCCAGGTCGTTCAAAATGGCTGAAATATCCTGCCCAACACGATCCAGTACCTCCAGATCTTCTCCAAATATCTTGACGGCAATGTCGGATTTTACCCCACTTGTAAGTTCATCAACCCGCATGGCGATGGGTTGTGTAAAGTTATAGGATAAACCGGGCTCGGTTTCCAGATAGGGTTGTATGAGGTCAATAATATCCTCTTTAGAGAGACCATCGCGCCATTCATCACGGGGTTTAAGGACGACCCAAACATCTGTTTGGTGAACGCCCATCCAGTCGTTGGCAAGGTCAGACCGACCTGTTTTTGGGACCACGGTTTTTATTTCAGGAATGTTTTGAGTGAGTTTGCCGGCCAGCCAGTTTGCGTTTTCAACGGACTCTTCCAGAGTTACTGATGGCATACGGACCTGTTCTATCAGAATGGAGCCTTCGTCCAGTTCCGGTAAAAATTCAGTACCGAGGAATGGCAGTAAGGTTAAGGATGACAAAAAGATTACAATAGCTGAACCAATGGTGATGGCTTTTTTATTCAGGCTGAGCTCGAGAAACATTTTGTAACGGGGACGCAGCCAGTTGATCACGTAGTTCTTTCTGAGTTTAACTCCGTTCTTAAAGACGATCGCAGACATAGCGGGGATATAAACCAGCGCCAGGATCAAAGAGCCAAATACAGCGGTTGCAACCGTTATAGCCATAGGCCGGAAAAGGATCCCTTCCATACCTGAAAAGGTCATGACAGGTACATATACCATCAGGATGATGAGCACGCCAAAGAAGATGGGGCGAGCCACTTCGTGTGCGGCTTCCCGAATGATCACTAATTTCGATTTTTCGGATTTATCATGGTTGAGCCGGTGAACGACGTTTTCAACCATCACTACGGAGCCATCCACGACCATCCCAAAGTCAATGGCGCCAAGACTCATCAGGTTTGCGGCAAGCCCCAGCTGATCCATCCCAATAAAGGCAAACAGCATGGAAAGAGGGATCACGGATGCTACAATGATGGCACCGGTAATTTCACCCAGTAACAACAATAGCACGGCGATCACAAAGAAACCACCTTCAACGAGGTTGGTAATGATGGTGCTTGTGGTTCGGTCAACCAGATCGGACTGATCATAAAATTTTTCAATGGTGACACCTTCGGGAAGGCTCTTATTCACCTCATCAATCTTAACATCAATATCCTCGATCACCTCCCGACCATTTCCCCCTCTGAGCATCATCACGATACCGGTCACGATCTCACCATTACCATCCTGAGTTACGGCACCCTGACGTAGCTGCCGGCCAAGAGTCACATCTGCAATGTCTTTCACATAAATGGGGCGGTTGTCCAGTTCCTTAACAATGATGTCCTCAATATTTTTTGGCGTACTGATCTGTCCAAATCCGCGTATGATGTATTGCTCTCGATTGTGCTCCAGATAATTACCACCCGATACACTGTTGTTATTTGAGATGGCTTCGGTAAGATCTTTCAGCCCAATACCAAAATTCCGGAGTTTGTCGGGGTCGACCTGTACTTCGTATTGTTTCACAAAACCACCAAAAGAGTTGATCTCGGTCACCCCTTGCACGGTCTTAAGTTGTGGAGCAATGAGCCAATCCTGAATGGTGCGAAGTTCAGTCAGCGTATGATTTTGTCCCCTAACCACATATTGAACGATCTCCCCTAAAGCAGTGGAAATGGGGCCCAGCTGAGGTGAAGAAACACCTTCGGGCAACTCTCCGGCTATACTTTGAACCCTTTGGCTCACCAGCTGCCGCGCAAAATAGATATCGGTGCCCTCGTCAAACTCAATGGTAACCGCAGATAACCCAAACTGTGAGATAGATCGAACTTCTTTGATGTCCGGCAGTCCGTTCATGGCTGTTTCGATCGGGTAACTCACCAGTCGTTCTACATCATAAGGAGAGTAACGTCCGGCTTTGGTAATAACCAGAACCTGAACGGGCGTTACGTCAGGTTGTGAGTTAATGGGAATATCCTGTAGAGAAAAAATGCCGCCGGCGGCCATCAGCACAACCAGCGAGATGGCTACGAATTTTTGGCGAAGACTAAAATCAATAATATTGTTTAACATGGTTTCGCTGATGTGAGGTTAGTCTGCAAATTGTTCAAAACGTTCAAGAGCTTTCAGGCTGAAAACCTGAGTAACAGCTACTTTTTCACCCGGTTTAAGTCCGCCACTCAATATGGCGTGTTCATCGGTGATGCGGGCTATATCGACGGTTCGCTTTTCATACTTAGTTTCAGAGATCTGAACAAATACTGTGGCGTCCGATTGTTCATATTGAACAGCCTCAATTGGGATACTGATCGTATTTTCTTCGGGTTGAGCCTCATAAGTCAGCCTCACGCTTTGTCCCACCAGTGGCCAGTTGTTTTCTGTGGCGACAATGGAATTCAATACCACGGACCGGTTGTTCTGATCCAAGGCCGGATTAATAGTAGTGACAGTTGCGTTTAGCGAATGGGCAGAAACACCATCCCGGCTGCCACGTTCCGTGATGGAAAGGGGCGTGCCCGGTTTAATGAAGTACGCATCTTCAGGAGCGATAAACCCACGCACCAGTACTTCCGTATTATCAATGATATCCAACAGCCGTTGGTAAGCCGTAACTGACTCGCCCATTTCAATGAGATGTTCATTCAACACTCCGTCAATAGACGCATAAATGGTCAGTTTGGCATTAGGGTCTGAGGCAAATGGATCCCAGCGTCTGGTCTGGCTTTCGGTGATCCCAACCGCTTTTAAGCGAGCCAACGCAGCACTTTGTCGGGTTTGGGCGAGCCGAAGGTCGGCCTGTGCCCGCTCCAGGTTTCGGAGCGGACTGATCTTATCTTCCGTCAACACTTCCAATCGCTCCACCTGCTGCTGTTGATAGGTGATCTCGGCCGTCGCTTCCAGGTAAGCAGCCACTAAATTGGCGAATTCGAGACTTTCCAGCTCCAACAAAGGATCGCCTTTTGAGACGCGTTCCCCCTCATGAGCATAAATATTCGATACCCGTCCATCGATAGGGGCGCTAACTACAGAGATCCGCTCAGGTGCAGGGAAGATCTCTCCCGGCGCTTCGATAGAAAATGAGATCGGTTCATCACTGACGGTATAGGTTTCAATATGAAGATTGTTGACCTGCTCCTCAGTCAATGTGACACTTTGGGCGGCTTGTTCAGCCCTCAGGGAAGGAGGAGCTCCTGTGTCTTCAGTGGTTGGAGAATTTGAGCTCCCCGAGCACCCGCCAAATGCCAAAGAAACAGAGGCAAATAGCACGGCAGCAGCTTTTAAGGGAGATCGTTTTAAATTGTTGAAGGGTGATGCTTTCATGGCGGTTTTCTTTTCCTAGTTAAAAATGATGTCAGTTTGCAGGTAACGCTCCAGGTTTATCACGGTCAAATAATAATCCCTCAGTGTTTGATAGTAGGTTTCCTGTGTTCTCAGGTAGGTGCGCTGGGCTTCAAGGAGCGTGAGCAGGTCGAGTTCACCAAGGCTGTAACCCTTCTGGGTCATTTGCACCAGGTCATAGGATTTGGCCTGAATATTTTCTCTGAACCGTTCGATATTATTTTTGGCAGATTCATAACTGTGCCAGGTTTGTTCGGCCTGTTTTTTCAGGAGGAGCCGGAAGTCTTCGTACTTCCACTCCGTGGCATTTTGAATGGCGTTGGCTTTTTGTACCTCGGGTGATTGCTTTGCCATAAACCAAAGAGGAATGCTGACGCCGACCTCGAAGCCATAAAACTCGTAATCATTACCAAAGTCCTGACGGTAGTAACTCAGATTGAGGTCTGGCAAGTAGGTGCTTTTTGCCAGTTTTTTACCAAATGATGTGGCTTCCACTTCCCGTTGAATTTGTTTGAGTTTAGGATGATCCTCAAGCTGTATCATCACTTCATCCTGATCGATATCTACAATTTTGTAACTCAGGGTATCCGTGAAGCCGATATCATAGGTTTGATCCTCAGGGTCAAGGCCTATGGTTTGAAACAGATCATACCGGGCATTCATGATCTCTTTGAACGTAATTTCCTGATTATTCCGGGCTTCCTGAAGCTGTAGGTCGGCCTGCATGGCATCGATCTCGGATGATTCTCCCATGTCAGCCCGGGCCTGAGCTGCTTCACTCAGATCCTCAAACAGCTGCACTCTCTCACCGGCCAGGTTGCCTGATTGCAAAGCATAAGCCAGTTGGGTATAGGCGGTCTTAACCTCGACTTTCACCTGATTTTGCAGATCCTGAAGTTTTAGCTGAAGGGATTGGGTTGTCGCCTTTTCCTGTTTGTTTCGATAGATACTTGATAACGGAAACTCAAGACTTTGTGAAACCGACCATCTTTGCTCACTGAAATCCCCGTTGTCAATCCCCTCTCTCATGTAGCTGATCTGAGGATCTGCTAAACCAAAACTCAGTGTTTCCTGTTTTTCCTGAGCTCTGATCTGGTATTGAAGCTGTTTGATCTGAGGGTTCTGACGGTAGGCGATCTCAAGTGCCTTTTGAACACTTAGGGTCGATAGATCTGTGGTATCGCTGGAAGCAGGGGCAGCCTGAAACAACATCAAGGCCACAAGAATTACTGAATGAATCATGTCGATCAACTTAGAGCATTAATTTTCACTCCAAGCTAATCATCAAATCTGTAGAGAAAATGGATTCAGAAAATAAGGCTGAAAGATACCCCCTTATCAGGGTTGTTTACTGCTTTATACTCACACCCGTGCAGCTCGCAGATACTTTTGACGATGGATAATCCAAGGCCGGGACTTGAACTGCCGTGCCCTGATAATTTGTCCCCTTTTCTGAACCGGTCGAATACCTGGTCGATCAGATCCTCAGGTATTCCGGGCCCTTCGTCTTTAACAAATAAAACGATCTGACCTGATCCATTTTCAGCAATCGTTATCCAGATCTTTCCTCCATCAGGTGAAAATTTAATGGCATTCTGGATGATATTATAAACCGCAGAGTGGATGAGTTCCTTGTTTCCTTTAATAACAGCCGGCCGAGAGAACTCTGTTTCAATGGTGATCTCTTTGATCTCTGTAAAATCGGCCAATTCCTTTAGCACCTGCTCAACGATCTGTGTGATGTCAATCTCATCACTCATTTCATATTGTTTATTTTCGACCCGGCTTATAAGCAGGAGAGCGTTACTGAGACGGGTAAGCCGGACGGCTGTCTGTTGTATTTCGTGCAGGCGTTCAAGACTGGAAGGATCCAATTGTTCCGAGTCTGAGATCAGCTTCTCCGCTTTCTGTCGAATGATGGAGAGGGGTGTCAGGAGTTCGTGTGAGGCATTTTGTATGAACTTCCGCTGATCATCAAAGGAAGATTTGATCTGAGTGAGCATGGTGTTCAGAGCATTATTCAATACCCTGATCTCATAGGTATTAGGCTCAGGAAACGGTTCACCTAATTCATTGGGTGATGAAATATGTTCCAGCCGGTCAACGGTGTCATAAAATGGAGAAAGGATCCGGCCAAAGGCGTATTGGTTGACCACATACAGCAAGATCACCCAGATAAATAAAGCAGCCAGTACACTTAGCATTACCGTCATACTGATCTTCTCCCAGGCGGCCACCTCCTCATAAATTTCGAGCAGATAATGAGAGCCTCCAACTGATAAAGTGGTGGTTAGCTTGCGGTACGATTCAGGAAGTTCAGAAACATTCGCGTAGCGTACCGAATCAATGGTCGAAAAATTATTGGAATGAAGGGTGATACTTTGATCGAAGTTACTGATCTCAACCCATTCGTAGGAGCCAAGTCCGCCAAGCCTTTTGATCTCGTCCAGGCTGTTAGGGTCTTCCATGAGCTGCTGCTGAATGTCGGCTTTGTGCTGAAGCAGATGGAAATCGAGTTCATCGTAGATGGTGGTGTTCACAACATAATAGGTGCCCAGTCCGGTTACCACCAACATGAACAGGGAAAGCAGTGAATTACTGATCAGTATTTTGTTGTTAAGCTTCATGCGCCTTTACTTTATATCCTACTCCATAAACCGTATCGATGAGGTCAGGGGCCCCTGCATCTGACAATTTTCTGCGGATATTTTTCATGTGGGAATTAATGAAATCCAGTGAAAAACGGTCATCGATCTTGTTTCCCCAGACATGTTCAGACAGTGCAATTCTTGTGACGGTCTTGTTTTTATTGAGAAAGAGATACCGAAGCATTTTGTACTCCGTATCCGTCAGGTCAAGGAAGTCATTTTTGTAGCTTACCTCGGTCTGATCAAGGTGAATAGACACACCTTCAATATTGATCTCGTTATCATCGATCTTGAACTTCCGGCGCAAAACCGCGTGAATACGTGCTCGCAGCTCCGGCATGGCGAACGGTTTGGAAAGGTAGTCATCACTGCCAAGTTCAAGTCCCTGAACCCGGTCTTCAAGTTCACCGCGAGCGGTTAAAATAATGACGGCCGTGTCATCGGAAGTTTTGCGTAGCTTCTTGATCAGTTTCAAAAGATCGAGACCATCGCCACCCGGCAGACTTAGATCCAGCAAAACCAGGTCGTATTGTTCACCGAGTAAAAGATCTTCGGTCTGATCAAAATCCAGGGAGGTATCGACGGTAAAGTGCTCTTCGAGGAGCAGTTCCTCAAGCTCCTCATTAAGCAAAACCTCGTCTTCAACCACCAATGCACGCATAGTATCAGGTTATTTTATGATCAACGGAAAAAGGTAGGGCTGAAAAGTGTACAGAATATGAATTAGATGATACCCTCATCTTTAGCCAAGTCGAACATGCTTTCGTGAAGGTTTTCATTATCCAGCTCTCCACGCATACACAGTTCAGTCACTTCCAGTCCATTTAGCATCAGGATGCAGCCCATTTCACCCAGAACGGCATCAAATTTACGCGGGTCTGCCTTGCTGAGTCTTTCAACATCGATCCCGTCGGGACTGATCTTTTTGTTTACCAGGATATAGAACAGGTCGTCGGGGTTGTCGCCGAAAGAAAATTCTTCCAGTCCGGTATCTTTAAGCTTTAGCATATTGGTCTAAAAAATCTCGTGCCTTGATAATTTCGGTTATTTCGTTGGTATCGCGATCCACCACCTGCACCTGAAACAAGCTAATGATTGCCTGTTCTTTCAGGGTAGAGATCACTTGTTCGATGGTATCACATTCTTCGGTTTCACTCACCAGGTCGTTGATGCCCTGCACAATGTAACGCCGGCCACCTGAAGATTTTGTTTTCTGGGTTGAACCGGACTCAGCCTGGGGTTCATCAAAATATTCGCGGATGGCTTCTTCGGTCACGTACCAGCTTACCCCCAGTTTTCGTCCACGAAGCCGCCCTTCCCGGAGATAGGTCCGAAGTGTCATTTTGGAAATTCCAAGGATCTCGTGCAGATCATCAACGGAATAAAGGGTTAGGTCACCGATGTTTTTAGGCATAATGTCTAAATATTGAATGCATTGAATTTATTAAAGTAGGTGGTTAAACTAAGAATAATATTTCATTACTTTCTATTAGTTATACAAAAGAAATTTGATTTGGTCGAGGGGTCATCTCCGCCGTATATTAAGAGCAGTTATTCAAAAAACGAAGCGGCGGACTCAGAAAAGGGTCGGCTTTTTTTATGCTTTCGAGTCTTGATCTGATCCTTTTGGTCAGCGATCTGATCTGCCTTACATTTTAATCTTCTCCTGCATTTTTATAAGCCTGGGTAATACGTTGATTCATGAGCCGCCGATAATTCGTGAATTCATATTCACTAACCGTAAACTCAGATCGGTATTCTCCGTCAAAACACTCCACTTTTAATTTATTGGGTCGATCTGTTTCTGAAATGGTGACCTGAACTTTGCCCAATTTGTAGGAGTCTATTTCTTTCATAAAGGGTAATTTTATTATTTTTGAGGAAAGGTAAAGAAATATGATTTCAGCGTTTTTATTAAAACTGTAAATAAATGCGTTTAGTGCCAATCTGAAGTCATTATTTTGTATCATAGAACCCATCAAGAAAACTTATTTCCATGCAGAAGAAAACGATCATCATCATTGCTGTAAGCTTGTTCCTTGGGATATTTGTGTATATATCGCTGAGTAACGTTCAGGCCCCGGTCAATGACAACTCTCCGGACTGGATCCCTATCCATGAAGCTCAGGAAATGGCAAAGGAATCAGATAAACTTATTTTTGTGGATGTATTTGAGATCGGGTGCCGGTATTGCCGGGCCATGGACCGTGAAGTATTTCCTGATTCCACGGTTCGTCAGGTAATGGATGCTAACTACATTCCCGTGAGACTGGATGGGAACTCCACCGAATTGATCACCTTTAATAACGAACAGATTCCATCAAAAGATTTTGCACAAAGTAAAGGCGCTTATGTATTTCCGACTTCACTGATCCTGGATGCAGAAGGAAACGTTGTGAAGAAAAAAACCGGTTATATGGGCGTGGATGAGTTCCGGCAATTTCTATATCAATAATATCAACAAACCGAGGTCAATCATGAATTTCAAAAAATTCAGTACGTCAACATTAATGGTATTCACATTGCTACTGGCAGGTGTAGGTTGCAATGGTCAGTCAGGTGAAACGGATAACACCCCCGTGGACGTGAGTGTAGAAGCCGAAAAAGTGGTATCACTTGATGGTATTGGCTGGGGCATCGCATTTTTACCTGAAGGTGACATGCTGGTGACCGAAAAAAGCGGAAAGCTATATCGTATCAATGGCGGTGAAGTGGTGGCTGAGATCACGGACGGTATTCCATCCGATCTTCAGGTAAACGGACAAGGTGGCTTCCTGGATATTACCCTGCACCCCGATTATGAGAATAACGGCTGGATCTATTTCTCCTATGCCTCAAGTGCCGGGGGAGGAGAAGGCAGCAATACCGCTATTATGAGAGCTAAACTGCAGAACGATGCATTGGTTGACTCAGAAGTTCTGTATAAGGCAGAACCGAACTCAACACGTGGACAGCATTACGGAAGCCGAATTGTTTTTGATAACGACGGATACATGTTCTTCTCCGTTGGAGATCGAGGAAACAGAGACGTACTGCCTCAGGATATCACCATGGATGGCGGAAAGGTGTATCGACTGAATGATGATGGTTCGGTTCCTTCTGATAACCCATTTGTGGGAAAAGAAGGCATTGACGCCGTGTACTCATACGGGCACAGAAACCCACAGGGTATGGATATGAATCCAAATACCGGGCAGATCTGGGCCAATGAGCACGGACCAAGAGGTGGTGATGAAGTTAATATTGTTGAAGCCGGTAATAATTACGGATGGCCGGTGATCAGTTATGGTATCAACTATAACGGAACCGAGTTCGCTGAAGACACGGCTCGTGCAGGCATGGAGCAGCCCATCTTATACTGGGATCCATCTATTGCCCCCGCCGGTATGGCATTTGTGAACAGTGATAAATATCCGGGCTGGGAAGGAGACCTGCTGGTAGCCTCGCTAAAATTCTCCTATATCGCTCACCTTGATGTAGAAGGCAACGATATTTTAGGTGAAACCAAACTGGTTGAAGGCGTAGGCAGAATTCGCGATGTTGTTCAAGGTCCTGATGGCTACATCTATCTGACAGCTGAAGGCGACGGTGTTTACCGTTTAGTGCCTACGGTCACAGAGGCAACGGAGTAATTAAAACCGGTAAATTTTTTTGTAAGGAATTGCCCTTAAGTCGCTCTAACTGTTATGGAGCGACGGGGGACATATCGATTTCCATTTAGCAGATATCCTGCAGTGAGAATAGCATTGTTCTTAATTGCAGGTATTCTGCTTTTTTATTTTTATGAACCTGAGTTCATGCTCACTTTGTATGTACTGGCAGGAGTAATACTGCTGTATGTTGCATCAGAGTGGATAGGAAAAAGGTTTGCCCTCACTATTTGGTCGAGGGTATCAACCGGACTTTTTCTGTTTCTCATCATGAGTTTTGGCGTCTTCAGGATGGGGGTGCTTCACAAAAGTGAAAGCAGTACAGCCATTTCACTCTTAAAGAATCTGGATTGGGAAGAAGTAAAAGCCACCGGACAGGTTGTTTCCATTTCACACACTACCGCCGGAAAAGAAAGATGGGATGTGGAGGTGGATACCACTTACTATGATGGAGTCAGGATCTTACAGGCTTACAAAGCGAGAATATTGGCGGATGAGATCGGTTATAGTGAGGTAGTTACTTTAGGGGATAGGGTTCAATTTAGTGCCACCAACATCCCGATCACAGGAAAACGAAATCCCCTGGATTTTAACTATAAATCCTTTTTAGAATCACAGGGAATTGTGCTGCAATTGAAGGCAGACAGCTTGATACATGTATCCCGAAATACTAGAATGGCAGAGTGGATATGGTGGAGAGAAAAGGCCCTGGAGTTGGTTGATCATAATTTCTCGGAACAAACAGCTCCCATAGCCAAGGCACTGCTCATAGGCTTTAAGCAAGATCTGGATACCCAATCAAAGTCAGCCTTTGCAAGAGCGGGTTTGTCGCATATCATGGCTGTATCAGGTTTGCATGTAGGTTTCATTATTGCACCATTCTGGCTGATCATTCCCTACTTCTGGACCCGCAGGTTTGGGAAAGCATATGGGTTATTTTTACTGGTTGCGATACTGGTTTGCTATGCCGGAATCACCGGATTCTCTCCATCTGTAAGCCGCGCATCGGTCATGGCCTTTTTTCTGACCTATGGAAAGTTATATCACAAGATCAACGATTCTATAAACCTAACCGCTGCTGCCGCCATCACTTTATTGATCATTGATCCGGAGCAGCTCTTTCAGATCGGGTTTCAGCTTTCATTTTCTGCCGTACTCATCATATTGCTAATTCTGCCCGTTGTGCAGAACATGCTGCCCTATTGGGTGAGGATCCGTTGGTTTGGAAAGCCACTCATGGTGGTGATCGTTTCGCTGGTGGTTCAGTTCGGGCTATACCCTTTGCAGGTGTATTATTTTGGGGAGATATCGCTGGTTAGTCCACTGGCAAATGCTCTGTTTGTTCCCTTATTAGGACTCATTGTGCCACTTTCGTTACTGGCCCTGGGAGTATCAGCTATAGCGCCAGCAGTTGGTTATTGGATCAATATTCCATCTTACTATTTCCTTGAAGGGATGAGGAATTTTGTAATGTCGGCCGCATCATGGGATTGGGCCTGGACCACCGCCAAGCTAGAGAATTCCTTTTTCTTTGTGTTCTGGCTGATCCTGATACTGACAATTGCGTCATGGCACATTGCAAGGTTAAGATGGAAGATGCTTAATGGGCTGATGTTAGCCGGGTGCCTGCTGATGACCTGGAGTCTGGCTAAACAATTTAAGCCGGCTGAACTCACGGTCACCTATTTTGATGTTGGTCAGGGAGATGCAGCGCTGTTAGAAACACCAACCGGTAAGTATATTCTTATCGATGCGGGAGTATGGTCGCCAGGTTATAATTCCGGGCGAGGGGTGATCCTTCCTCATTTGCGGGCAAGTGGCGTGTCAAAATTAGATGCGGTGGTTTTGAGTCATCCTCATTCAGATCATATAGGGGGGATCGTTGATCTAATCAACGAGATCGAGATCGAAACGATCTACAATTCAGGTTTCCAATATGATTCAGAATTATATCAAAGCTACCTAGAGTTAGCATTGGAAAAAGAGATCCCTGTAAAAGCGTTAAAAGAAGGGGATACTTTGGGGATAGACCCTGCGCTTTTGATATTGGTATTAGGTCCGGAAGAGACCGTATATAATTCGGATCCGAACGAACATTCCGTGATGCTGAATGTAATTTATGGGGAATCTGAGTTCCTGTTTACGGGAGATGCGGGTATGCATCAGGAAAAGAGGGTTTTGGCAAGGTATGATGAATTGTTGGATACCGATGTATTGAAAGTGGGGCATCACGGAAGCAAAACGAGTTCCGGTCTGGAATTTGTGAATATGGTAACACCTGAGTATTCCATAGTTTCACTTTCTGAACCGAACCGATATCGGCATCCTCATCGTGAAGCTATAGAGCGATTATCCACCACAGGGTCTAAATTATGGTTCACGAGTTTGGAGAAAGCCATTATTCTTAAGTCAGATGGTAAGACGATCAGGCGGGTACTCTGGGAGTAGTTGTTAAAGAAAGTTTCTGCATGACCCGGTAAATGGATTCCTGTTCTACTTTTACTATAATAGGCGAAACTCTAAAAAAAGCCTATTCTCGCATGATCCGCTCTTTCCTACTCCTCACGATTTGTTCCTTTTTAATGACTGGCCACTCATACGCTCAGTCTAAATTGACGCATAACAAGTATGCCCTGACAAACGGCAACATCATCGATCAGGAAGCTGAACAGATCTTCAGAAATTCCACCATCCTGATCTCAGAAGGTAAGATTGAAAGCATTCTGCAAAGAGGCAGTACCATTCCGTCAGATTATGAAGTCGTTGATCTGGAAGGGAAGTATGTGATGTCGGGTTTTATAGATGCTCATACGCATTTGAATTCATTATCATCTGCTGACCGGGCTCTCAGATCCGGAGTCACCACGGTTAGGAGCTCAAGTGTTCCCTACTTTCAGGATGTATCCATTAAGAATTTGGTTGATGAAAATTATATTCCGGGGCCTGATATGATACCGGCCGGTGTGTTTATCACGCCTGATCTGGGGGAATCCATATTAGCTGATCCAAGGCTCGCTGAGCTTTCAGGAGGTGTGACCTCAGAAGAAGCCCTTCGGAAATTAGTGCAGATCAATGTGGACCGGGGAGCTGAATTTATTAAAACTCGGGGCACGGAAAGAGCCGGCTTGCCCAATACCGATCCAAGAAAGCAAACCTATACCGAAAATCAGCTCCGGATCGTGGTAGAAGAAGCCGCTAAATATGATGTGCCTATTCAGATTCACGGTCACGGTGACGAAGGGTCTTATGCAGCGGTGAGTGCCGGTGCCAGAAGTATAGAACACGGTACGTATCTCAGTGATAGGACCCTTGACCTGATGGTGCAGAAAGGGACCTTTTTTGTACCAACTTACAGTACGGTGTATGATCTGACCCAGCCGGGTGGTGATTATGATAATCCGATCTTGAGAAACAGAGGTCGCCATATGCTACCGGAGCTGGGTAATACAGTACAACGTGCCCGCGAAAAAGGAGTGAAGATCGTAACTGGGGCTGACACCGGTTATGGCCCAAATAGCCTTACCCGGATAAGTCATGAATTGACCTTTTTTGTAGAACTGGGTTTCACCCCATATGAAGCTATTCGAAGTGCTACAATGGTGGCTGCTGAGTTACTTAGAATTCAGGACGAAACAGGTCAATTAGCGCCCGGATATGAGGCAGACCTGGTGGTTCTTAACAGTAATCCGATACAGGATATGAAGGCAACACAGGATGTGATCCTCGTTATGAGCAACGGGCACATGGTCTTTAACCGATTGCCATTTCAGATATCGGAGTGAATTAAAGATCAAAATTTGGGTGCGTTTTCTGAAGCCGGCATATAAGCTTTAATGCATGTCTTTTTGGGAAATAACCGGTATTATTAGGGCAGAAGAAATAATTACCTAAACGCACCAAAAGAACTTAATGGCTGATCAGGAACGACCAAGCTTTGAAGAAGCTTTAAAGAAGCTGGAAAGCATAGTTGAAGAGCTTGAAAATGAGGAGATCACACTTGAGGACTCCGTTAAATTGTATGAAGAGGGAGTAAAGATGTCTCGGTTCTGCACTGAGATATTGGAACAAGCTGAACTGCGAATCGAACAAGTGAACGAAGCTGATACCTAATAATTTCAAACGAGACATTATGGAGAGCTTACAGCCGAAGCCGGGAACACTGCTTGCGAGCATTGATTCTCCTGCCGATCTAAAAAAATTAAATCCTGAACAGTTGCAGGATGTCTGCGATGAACTTCGGCAATATATCATCGATCAGGTTTCAGTGAATGGCGGACATTTTGGAGCCAGTCTTGGGGTCGTAGAGCTAACCACAGCATTGCATTATGTGTACGATACTCCCAAAGATCTTTTGGTATGGGATGTAGGGCATCAGGCTTATGGGCATAAGATCCTGACCGGACGCAGAGATCAGTTTCATACGAACCGCCAATACGGTGGGCTCTCAGGTTTCCCAAAACGATCGGAAAGTGAGTATGATACTTTTGGGGTGGGTCATTCCAGTACCTCCATTTCAGCCGCTTTGGGAATGGCTGTGGCGCGAGATCTGGATCAGTCTGAAAAAAAAGTAGTGGCCGTAATCGGTGACGGCGCCATGACCGCCGGTCTGGCATTTGAAGCCATGAATAATGCCGGCGCCATGAACAGTGATATTCTGGTGATCCTGAATGATAACAACATGTCCATTGACCCCAATGTGGGGGCTTTGAAGGAATACCTGGCAGATATTACGACCAGTAGGACCTTCAACAAGATGAGGGATGAGATCTACGACATGCTCGGTCATTTCAAATCGGCCGGTGAAAAAATGCGGAAGGTGGCCTCAAAACTCGAAAATGCCGTTACGGCTGCCCTTACACCGGGCGGGCTTTTCCGGGCCCTTGGCTTCAAGTACTATGGGCCGACCGATGGGCATGATGTGGAAGGATTGAGATCGATCCTTGAAGACCTGAAAGAAGTTAAAGGCCCCAAACTGTTGCATATTGTGACGGTGAAAGGAAAGGGCTTTGGTCCGGCCGAAAAGGAACAAACCAAATGGCATGCCTCCAGCAGTCCGTTTGATAAGATCACCGGAAAATCATTGGTCAAACCTGTTTCTTCAAAGATAAAGCCGGCGCCAAAGTATCAGGATGTATTTGGTGAAGCCCTGGTTGAGCTAGCTGAACAAGATGAGCAGATCGTGAGTATGACTCCAGCCATGCCCAGCGGATCCAGCTTGTTACCTATGATGAAGGCATTTCCGGAGCGCGCATTTGATGTAGGTATTGCCGAGCAGCATGCGGTCACCTTTGCGGCCGGATTAGCTGCAGAAGGCAAAAAACCATTTTGCGCAATCTACTCTTCATTCCTGCAACGTGGCTATGATCAGCTGGTCCACGATGTTGCCATTCAGAAATTACCCGTCGTGTTTTGCATTGACCGGGCCGGGTTGGTGGGAGCCGATGGTCCGACGCATCATGGATTATACGACGTGGCCTTTATGCGCGCGATCCCGAATATGGTGATATCATCACCGCTCAACGAACAGGATCTCAGAGATATGATGTATACCGCTTCGAATTTCACAGAAGGATCCTGGGCTATACGATATCCAAGAGGGCGTGCAACGGGTATGCAGGTCGAAGGATTTAATGAAATGGCGCTTGGAAAAGGC
>OBLN01000123.1_pt1 | contig 28061 bp, 29 predicted proteins | sample 1519301 | NCBI WGS metagenome assembly OBLN01 (sample SAMEA2452533, study PRJEB22499) | sediment metagenome | reverse complement strand
TCACCATAGCAGGCTTCGAAAAAGTCGGCATCGGTGAGACTTTCGCCGCCATCGACAACCCCCATGCCCTGCCCTATGTTTCCATTGACGAGCCGACCATTGCAATGAATTTCATGGTCAACTCATCCCCTTTCGCCGGTCGCGAGGGCAAATTCATGACCTCGCGGCAGATTCGCGAGCGCCTGCAGCGCGAACTGCGCACCAACGTCTCGCTGCGGGTTGAAGATACCGAGGACACGGATACCTTCAAAATTTCCGGCCGCGGGGAATTGCACCTGTCGATTCTGATCGAAAATATGCGGCGGGAAGGGTTTGAACTGGCGGTTTCCAAACCCGAGGTCATCATGCGCGAGATCGACGGTGAGGTCTGCGAGCCCATGGAGTACCTTGTGATCGATGTGCCCGACGAATTCCAGGGGACCGTGATCGAAAAACTCGGCACCCGCAAGGCGGAAATGGTTTCGATGCAACCGATGGACGGCATCAACCGACTCGAATTCGTGATTCCCGCCCGCGGTCTGATCGGCTTTCGCACCGAATTTCTCACCGACACCCGCGGCACCGGCATCATGACCCATACCTTTCACGGATACGCCCCCTTCAAAGGCGCGATCCATGGGCGTAGAAACGGAGTTCTCATCGCCCTTGAAGCCGGCCAGACAGCAGGCTACGCCCTGTTCAACCTGCAGGATCGCGGAATTCTGTTCGTCGGACCGGGAGTGGATGTTTACGAAGGCATGATCATCGGGCAGCACGCCAAGGAGAACGACCTGGTGGTCAATCCCTGCAAAGGGAAAAAGCTCACAAATGTGCGCGCCTCAGGCAGCGATGAAGCGATTCGCCTGACTCCGCCCCGCAACCTGAGCCTGGAACAGGCGCTGGAATATATCGATGAGGATGAGCTGGTTGAGGTCACCCCGGCCTCGATTCGCCTGCGCAAAAAATATCTCGACGCCAACGAAAGAAAAAAATACGAGAAAAAAAACAAGTGACCTTCTGGACTCCTTGGGAAAAAGCCGCAACTTCACGACAATCCAAATTGATCGGACCAAATAAAACGAAAAAAAACAAAATCAGAGTTTAAATCGATTTTTTTAGAACAAAATTAAACGGTTGAAAGAGTTCCGCATTTCAATGAGTGTATACCGGGCGATAAAAATAAAATAACGGTATGGTCCTTAAAACGAAAAAGTCATAAACGTTTGTTTTTTCTGCATTTTTGGATCAAAAAGCTTGCATACCCGGAGCGGAAACGTTATACTCAAGATTAGTTATGGTATAAAAAACCAAATCATAAGACAAAGAGGTGACACAAATGATTGAATGCCCGGTCTGCCAAGGCAAGACTCATGTAGAAATCGATACCCACTCGGACGGCTATGCCGAGAACCTGCAGGAATGCGGTGATTGCGGCGCTGTATGGGTAAGCAAAAACACCAAAAATCTTTTGGTGCATGGATCCACCCGCCAACAGGCGGTCAACCTGTAAACAAGATCCAGACCCTGACCCACATCACGGATTTTTGCAGGCGACAAAGCCCACAGGCCTGCAAAGTAAGCCTCCCAGACGTTTCCGGTCGATTCAAATAAAGTCATCGGACGATTTAAAGTCATATTACGAGCATATGTTCCCAGCCGCGCAATGCGCGGCTGGGAATTATTTTATCTCCCCTTATCCCCCGCGCCGCAATAGAACGATCAAGCGCTCCGCCGCCGTTCTACTTAAACTTTTCAGAAGCCTCTCCGTTGAAACAACCTCCGTCTGCTGCATCGACAGATCGAAACTTTGAGGCCCCCCGGCTTTGCCAGGGGGCCTGTGGTACTAATGAATCTCAATCTTTTTCCGCGATTTCTGCGCTTGTTCCGACTTGGGAAGCCTGATCTTGAGCACGCCTTTGCGATAGGTGGCTTCAATCTTGTCCTCCTCGACCTCCGCAGGCAGGGGAATCACGCGGTGAAAAGCACCATAGCTGCTTTCCTTGTGGTAATAGTGCTCCTCTTTTTCTTCCTTTTCGCTTTTCTTCTCTCCACGGATAACCAGATTGCCACCGCTTAGAGTCAAATCAAGGTCCTTTTCATCAATACCGGGGATCTCTGCTGTCACCCGGATTTCCTTTTCGTTCTCGGCCACATCGACGGTGGGGAAAAACCCTTCCCAGAGATCCTCGCCCGGGGCAAGATCCCCCCAGCCGAAACGCCTTTGGAAACGTTCCATCATGCGATTCATATCACGTTGAAGAGCCTGAAAGGAATTCTCTTCCTCCCGGTCATGGGAGAGCTGGTGTTTTCTCCAGGGCATCATTTCTCTCAGAGCCATAACCATAACCTCCTTTCTGTTGTTATTCCCTGTCCCCACCTTTAACCAGCGGCAACCGGATCAGTGATTAATTTCGATGCGACGCGGTTTGGCCGCTTCGGTTTTGGGCATCACCAGAGTCAGCACGCCATGCCTGAACTCTGCCGAAACCTGATCAACAGCAATTTGATCAGGGAGATGAAACTGACGAAAATAGTGAGCGAGGGTAAACTCCCGCGACAGGATCTGGCCCTGTTCCAGATGGGCAACTTTCGCCTTGAGTGTCAGAATTCCCTGATCGAGATTGATGTCAAGTTGATCTTTATCCGCACCGGGAAGATCCGCCACCAGCGTCAGATTATCCTCGGTTTCAAAAATGTCGACGGCGGGGCGCGTCGCATGCTCCCAGGGGCGTCCCTGCTCCTGCGTCGACAGTGAGGAACCCTGCCGTGTGACGGGGATGGTTCGTTTTTCCATAAGGCACCTCCTTAACGGTTTCAGGCAACCGACACATTGATTTTCTTCGGCTTGGCCTCTTCGGCTTTTGGCAGCGTGACAGTCAATATGCCGTTGTCATACCGCGCCTGCGCCTTATTCGGGTCCACTGCCGACGGCAGCTCGACCGCCCGCAGAAAATGCCCCATACCGCGCTCACGCCGATGCCAGGTTTTTTCATTTTCATCGCTTTGCTTACGTTCCCCTGCAATGGTCAGGGTGCCTTTCATGATATTGAGTTCGACCTGCTGGGGATCCACCCCGGGCATCAACGCCTGCACATACAGATTGTCATGATCCTCGCCGAGGTTGATGGCCGGATACCGGGACGTGCCGATGCCCGGCAGAAAGCCAGGGACAGCGCGCCCCATGCCGAAGCCGCGAAAAGCATCGTCTATTTCGCGTCTGAGATTTTCCATTTCGGTGAAAATATCCGGATACGCCATGGTTTTCGCCTCCTTTCAGATGCAAAGGCCCGAACTGACTGCGATTGGTTTCCCTACTCCTTTATATATCAGAATCTGAGATGATTTCAAAACCTGCGATTAGTAAAAAAATGACGCATTTCCGGTCAACTGCTCCCCTCCTCCAACCTCTTTGTTGCAAACACAGACAACTTCGTTAAAATAGACCGACCGGATGTCCTACGCTTGTTTGCAATGGGCTCCGGTTTCTTAGTTTTTTTGAACAGAAAAATTACGGGAGATTTTATGTCCGACCTGTTTGACGACGGCCGAATCGGCTCACTGATCGTTCCCAACCGCCTGGTGCGCAGCGCCACATGGGAAGGGATGTGTGAAAAAGACGGCACCCCCACCACCAGGCTTGAAAAATATTATGAAAACCTGGCTCGCGGCGGGACCGGGCTGTTGATCTCCAGCTATGCGTTCGTACGGTCCGACGGAAAACAGCTGCCCGGTAAGATAGGGATCGATAACGACGATAAGATTCCGACGCTGCGCAGATTGACATCGGCAGCGCACGACAACGGCAGCCGCATTTTCTGCCAGCTGGTTCATGCCGGTGGGCTCGCCAATGCGAAGGAGATCGGCTCCGCCCCCCTTGCCCCGTCCGCGATTGAATCTGCCCTTTATCCGGTCAGGCCAAGGGAAATGAGCACCCAGGATATTGCCGAAATCATCCACGCATTCGGCGAGGGGGCGCGCCGCGCCAAGCAGGCGGGTTTCGACGGTGTGCAGCTGCACGGCGCCCATGGATACCTGATCAATCAGTTTCTTTCCCCTCTGACCAACAAGCGCGACGATCAATACGGCGGCAGCCTTGAAGGCCGCTCCCGGTTCCTGAAAGAAGCCCTCGAGGCCGTACGGGAAAAGGTCGGAGCCAACTATCCTGTTACGATCAAACTGACTGCCTCCGACAACCTTGAGGGAGGCTTTTCACTGGAAGATGCGGTCGAAGTTTCCCGCATGCTGGAACAACTTGGGATCGACGCCCTCGAGATCAGCTCCGGCACCGCCGCTTCCGGCGACCAGACCCCTGTACGTCAAGGGATCGATACCGAGGAGAAAGAAGCCTACAACGCGACCTATGCCGCTGCGATAAAAAAATCGGTGGATCTTCCGGTCATGGTGGTCGGCGGCATCCGATCCGGCACCGTTGCAAAACGAATCCTGGCAGGAGGACAAGCCGATTTTATCGCCCTGTCCCGCCCCCTGATCCGGGAACCCGACCTGCCGAGACGGTGGCAAAATGATCCGCATTACCGTGCTCGTTGCATTTCCTGCAACGGCTGTTTCAAACCCGCCTTGAAAGAAGGCGGCATCTATTGCGTCATCGATAAAATCGAGCAGGAAGACCCGAATCCTGCGATCTGACAAATTGTCGCGGCAGGTCTCATTACAAACCTTGAAAAAGCAAAACGATCTGATTATATTGGGGCGACCCTGAGGGGGCGCCCTTTTTTATCTGCGATGGAGGACACCGTGGACAAGGAACTCACGGACAAGGAAAAAAAGATTCTTCTGAAAATCGCGCGACAGGCGATCGTTGACTATGTCACCAAGGGTGAGGCCCTGCCAGAACCGCGCGAGGAGAAATCCCTCAACCAGCGCAATGGGTGCTTCGTCACCATCAAACAGAACGGTCGGCTGCGCGGCTGCATCGGGAACTTTCAATCCGAGCGGCCCCTTTTTAAGGAGGTGGCCGAAATGGCCATTTCCTCCGCCACCCGGGACCCGCGGTTCTATCCTCTGGGAAAGGAGGATCTCGACAACTTCTCCCTCGAAATCTCGGTTCTCTCCCCCCTCAAAAAAATCGACGATATCGAAGAGATTGAAGTCGGCCGGCACGGGATCTACCTTGAAAAGGGGTTCTACCGGGGGGTGCTTCTCCCCCAGGTTGCAACCGAGCATGGCTGGGACCGCACCACTTTTCTCAAGCAGACCTGCATCAAAGCAGGGTTGCCCACCCACGCCTGGCAAAGCGAGGACGCCGAAATCTACATTTTCAGCGCCCAGATATTCTCTGAGCAGGAATAGGTTTAATATTTTGTTTTATAAGAAAGGATTTCACTCATGACCCAGGCCAAAATGGGCGACCGGGTAAAACTTCATTTCGTCGGGAAGCTCGACGATGGAACCGTTTTCGAATCCAGCGAGGAATGTCTCGACGATGCCTGCGGATGCGATGATCACGCCGAATCGGATTGCGGCTGCGGTCCCCAACCCCTGGAATTCACGATTGGCGATGGCGATGTTTTTGCCGCGATTGAACAGGCCGTCATCGGCATGGCGCCGGGCGAAAAGCGCACCGTGCGTTTGAGCGCCGAAGAGGCTTTCGGCGAGCGGGACGAAGACCTGATCTTCGACATGTCGCGGGAGGAGCTTCCCGAAGGACTCGATCCGGAAGAAGGCGAAGTTCTCGAACTCGGGGGAGAAAGCGAAGAAGAGGAAGGTTTTCCAGTCTGGGTCGCCCAGATCACCGATGACACGATCATCTTTGACGGCAACCACCCCCTGGCCGGTCACGCCCTGAATTTCGAATTGGAACTTATGGAGATCACGGAACAATAAGCCGCGATCTCTCAAGCGCTGATGTTAAAACCCGGGCAAAATCTTGCACTGCGCAGGTTCTGTCCGGGTTTTTTATTTCTGACAGCGGGGGCAGAAAAAGCTGGAACGCTGCCCGACCATTTTCTTATCGATCGGCCCGCCGCACGCCGGGCAGGGCTGCCGCGCGCGACCGTAAACCTTGAGTTCCTGGGCAAAATATCCCGGTTGGCCCTGTCCATCGACAAAGTCACGCAGAGAGGTTCCCCCCGCTGCGATTGCCCGCGCCAGAACGTCCTTGATCGCAGCGATCAGCTTTTCGGCCATGTGCTTCGTCAAACTTCCGGTCGGACGGTCGGGACGAAGCCCTGCCTGAAACAAAGCCTCACTGGCGTAGATATTGCCGACACCCACCACCACCCGGGAATCCATGATGAAGTTTTTCAGAGGGATTTTTCGGTTGCGCGAACGTTGCCAGAGATAGGCGCCGTCAAATTCATCCTCCAATGGTTCTGCCCCGAGATGGCACAGGAGTGGATGCTCAAGGGGATCAGCCTCCGTCCACTCGACCAGGCCGAAACGCCGCGGGTCACGGTAGCGCAGGCAGATTCCGCCCTCAAAAACCAGGTCGATGTGATCATGTTTTTCTGCCCTGCGTCCATAGGTCAGGATACGCAGGCTGCCCGACATGCCCAGATGCCAGATCAGGGTGCCGCGACCGGTGTAGAAAAGAAGGTACTTTCCCCGGCGACCAATCTCGTGTATGGAAGTGCCGATGCATTCGCCCTGTAATGCCTGGGGCACAGGACGCCGCAGACGGGCTTGCCGCACATCGACCCGACAAAGGGTGCGTCCGATAAGATGGGGTGCAAGTCCCCGTCGGATCGTCTCGACTTCCGGCAATTCAGGCACGGCTAACCCTCCGCCCGCAGCGCATCAGAAAAAGACCTTATCGGTGAGGCGCTCAAAATCGCTGAAATCGATTTCAGATGGCTCGCCCGGAAATTCATCCTTCAGCATCTTCTGACTGCTGTGATACCGCCACCCCTGTGAGGTCGAAAAGAAGCGGCCCATTTCAACGGATTCAACCACCTCATCCGCAAACTCGACGCTCTGGTAAAAGATCAGTTGATATTCCTCAGAGCTGAGTTGGCGTTCACGCAGAACGACGCAGCGTCTGATTTTGAAATCCCGCCGCAGATGATTCCAGGCGTAACGGAGATATTCGTCACGGTCGGGAAACTGCGCGCGAAAAAAGGAGTCCGGGTGGTAGCTGTCGTAGATCATGCCGAAATCACCGAGACGAAATGCTCTGACGCGCAGTTCGACGATCTCGGACGGAGCAGCTTTGTCCAGAGAGTTATCGGGGCTTGAATTGCTTTGAGAATCGGCCATCACTCGCAGCTCATTGTTTCAGGCGTGGATCGAGGGCGTCGCGGATCCCCTCGCCCAACAGGTTGTATCCGAGAACAGTCAGCAGAATGGCCATCCCCGGGAAAACAGAAAGCCACCACGCGGTTCCAAGAGTTTGCTTGCCGGTAATCAGCATGTTGCCCCAGGAGGGGGTCGGTGGCTGCACGCCGATGCCGAGAAATGACAGGGCGCTCTCGGTCAGGATCGCTCCGGCGACTCCCAAAGTGGCCGAAACAAGCACTGGCGAGAGGGCATTGGGCAGGATATGGCGAAAGATAATGCGTCCATCCGATGCGCCAAGAGCCTTGGCGGCAACCACGAAATCGCGCTCCCGCAGGGAGAGGAATTCGGCCCGCACCAGTCGCGCCACCCCCATCCAACTGGTGAGGCCGATGATAATCATGATATTCCAGATGGAGGGTTCGAGAAAGGCAATCACCGCCAGGATAAGAAAAAACGTGGGAAAACACAGCATGATATCGACAAACCGCATGATGAGGCTGTCCACCCACCGCCCGTAATATCCGGACAGAGCGCCGAGAAACACCCCGATCAATGTGGCCAGCCCGACTGCCACGAAGCCCACCAGGAGTGAAATCCGTGCGCCATATAGAATGCGCGCCAGCACATCACGCCCCAGGTCATCGGTCCCGAGAGGATGTGCAAGACTTGGCGGTTCAAGCTGGCGCACCACCTCGATGGCGGCAGGGTCGCGCCATAACGGGGCAATCGCCGCCAGCGCGAACATGAACAGCACAATGCCTGCGCCGGTCAGCGCCATGCGATTGCGCCTGAAGCGGGGCCAGAAGACATCGCGCAGAAATGAGGCTTCTCCCTGGGCAACAGATGCGCGGCCGGTCATCTCAGTTGTTCAACCTCCTCACGCGACAGGATCCCCTTGCGAAGCAGCAGATCGATCAGACGCTGCACACGATCCGCCGTCGAACCTTTCTCGTCCCTTCCCTGTTTCAGTGTTGCATCATCGCTCTGCAGAATTTCATCCAGGGCCTGCGCCAGGCTCTGCTCGTCATCATTGCTCAGGGTGGAATAATAACGGTCGATCGCATCCCGAATGCCTTTTTCCGTTTCCAGCGCGGGACGAATGCGGCAGCCGGTGATTCCCTCAAGCTCATCGATGAGTTCCCGATTGGTCGGATCATTCATGGCAACCAGCAGATAAACAGCCCCCCCCGACTGCTTGCGGGCCACCGGGATCACGTTGTGCTGCCGAGCCGTCTGCTCCGGGAGACAGGCAAGCACCTCTTCCGCAATGCGCCTTTGGTCGATGTCGACGCGCATGAGTTTAAGCTGTTCCGCAAGAAAATCGAGCAGCGTCTCTTCCGAAATATACTTGAGCATAATCAGCGCCGAACCGAGGCGGCCACCGCTGTTGCGTTGATAAAACAAAGCCGAATTGAGCTGAAAGCTATCGATCAGCCCGGCCTCCTTGAGCATTTCCCCCAGTTTCATCCCTTTTCTCGGTCGTAGCACGGTCGCTCCCCTTATCCGGCCTTTCGCCCGGCCGGATCGTCTCAATTGTTGCGGATGCGTGGATCTGCCAGCGCATAGCTGACATCGGCAATCAGGTTGCCGGCCAGAGTCAGGACCGCCCCCATCACCAGAACTCCCATAATGACCGGATAATCACGCATCATCACACTGTCGAAGAACAATTTTCCCATACCGGGAATCGCAAAAATAGTCTCGAAGATCACGCTGCCGCCGATGAGTCCCGGCACTGAGAGTCCCAGGATCGTAATCACAGGCAGCAGTGCATTGCGCAACGCGTGACGGTAAATCACCGTCCGCTCTGAAAGCCCCTTGGCGCGGGCGGTCAGAATATAGTCCTGCCGAATGACATCAAGCATGTTTGAGCGCATGTAGCGCGAAAACCCGGCCAACCCGCCAAAGGAGGAGACCAGAACCGGAAGAATCAGATGATGAACGACGTCCCAGACCTGTGCCGCTGGGCTTAAATAATCGAACCCCAGGGACTTGATACCCGAGATGGGGAAAATCCCCAGACGCGCGCCGAGAAAATCCATCAACAGAAGAGCCAGCCAGAATGAAGGCATAGCGAACCCGACGAAAACGAAAATGGTGGTGGCGCGGTCGAACAGGCTGTTGCGCTTCACAGCCGATAGTACGCCTATCGGGGTAGCCACCAGCAGAATCAATACAATGGACAAAACATTGATCGCAATGGTCACCGGCAGCCTTTCGGCAATTTTCCCCGCCACCGGCCGCCGGTCCTGAGAAAAAGAGTTTCCGAAATCAAGCCGGGCCAGTCTGCTGAGCCAAAGCCCGTACTGAGTCAACAGGGGCTTGTCCAGATCATACTGAGAGCGCAGCCGCTGCTTCAACTCTACGCTCGCTTCGGGATTGAGCTCGGTCTGCAGGTCGGTCGGCTCGCCCGGTGCCAGATGAATCACAACGAAGGAAATAAGCGTGATCCCCAGCAACAGGGGCACCATCATCAGCAGGCGGCGAGCGAGATAAAGCAGCATGATCCTATCCCAGTCTCTCAGCGGGTGTATTTGCGCAGTGCCAGCGGCACATGCCAGCGAATGAAATTATGCATGATTCCCGCAGGTGCCGGTTCGACGCCATGCACACGTGCCGCCACCGCAGGAAGCGCATCAGGGACAAAAAGAAAGACATAGGGTTGTTCCTCGGCCAGAATTTCCTGGAACCGGTCATAGTAGACCTTGCGCTGCTGCTGATCAAGGGTGCGGCGCCCCTTCTCCAGCAGCTCATCGACTTCGGTATTCTGAAAATTGATGAAATTAAGTTCTCCCGGCCGCGTTTTGCTGGAGTGCCAGACATTGTAACCGTCCGGGTCCATGGGGATATTCCACCCCATGATCAGCGCATCAAAATCCCCGGGGTTGATAAATTCCTTGAGAAAGCTGGCCCACTCCACAACCCTGAGCCTGACGTCGATGCCGATCTCGGCCAGACGCCGCTGAATGATTTCGCCCGCCTTGATCCGTGAATCATTGCCCTGATTGGTCATGAGAACAAAAGAAAAGTCGCGGCCCTCCTTGTCCACCACGCCATCGTCGTCGCTGTCGCGCCAGCCGGCTTCCTTCAACAGGGCTCGGGCCCGTTCCGGGTCGTAAGCATAGCGTCTGACATCGGGATTATAAGGCCAGGTGCCGGGCTTGTAGGGGCCGGTGGCAATCTGCCCGAGGCCTAAAAGTACGCCGTCGACGAGTTCCTGCTTATTGATGGCGTGCGCAAAGGCCTGCCTCACCCGCTTATCCTGAAAAAGGGGGCGGCGCAGGTTGAACCCCAGGTAGGTATAGCCGAAGGCGGGGTAGCGGTATTTGTTGAAATTTCGCTTGAAAGCGGGCGTTTCCGTCTGACGGGCATACTGGATCGGAGTCAGCTCCATCATGTCAAGGCCGCCCGACTGCAGTTCGAGAAACATCGTGGATGGATCGGGGATGAAACGATACACCACTCTCTGGATGAAGGGCTGCCCCTCGAAATAATCGGGATTGGCCTTCAGTTCGATTTTTTCTCCAGTCTTCCACTCGACGAACCTGTAAGGGCCGGTACCGACAGGTGACCGTGACAGAGGACTGGCAGTCACATCCTCCCCTTCGAGCAGATGACGGGGGTGAATGGCCACCCCCCAGCTGATCAAGGCCGAGGCCAGCGGCTTTTCATAATGAACGCGAAAGGTATGTGCATCCGGAGTCTCGGCTTTTGAAACCTGCTTGTACCGCTCCGCATACGCGGTCGGAGTATCGGGATCAACGAGAAGCTGGTAGGTGAAAAGCACATCAGCGGAGGTAAAAGGCGCCCCGTCGTGCCAGCGTACCCCTTCACGCAAATGAAAAGTAATGGTGCGGCCATCCTCCGAGATTTCCCACGCATGGGCCAGTTCGCCTTCAATATTCAGATCCTTGTCGTAGCGCACCAGGCCATTGTAAACCAGGCCGTTGATCGCAGACGATGCGCTGTCGGCGGCAATCGCGGGAATCAGGTTGCTCGGCTCCCCGATAGTCCCCTGAATCAGGGTTCCGCCAGGGGAGGGTACGGTCGAAATGTTTTTATCCGCAGCCTGATCTACAGGCGCTTGCTCACAACCGCAGAGCAGCCCCAGCAATAACAGGCATATAACCGGCAGCGGCATCGTAATTCTCCTTGCGACGGCTTGGATGTTCAAGGGAAAGGCTGGACTCTGACCCCGTCAGGAGGTGTCAGGGAGAAGCGCTTCTCCGGAATTTCGGGGTTGATTTCAGGCTCCCGGAACGAGAGCGATACAGCGGTTCGAGACAAAGGCATTTCAATCTCGACGGACAGTGGGAAGGCAGGGCCGGACTCGGTGAAATTGTCGTACTCAATCTGCAATTGCAGCTCATCATCGACAAAATAGTCCGTCTGCAGCAGCCGCAGGCGATCATCGAACAACAGCGTCTGCCGCACCCCGTTACCTGCAAGCAGATCGAGACGATACCCTGCCCCCTCCAGCGCCGCTCGGCGAACCTGAAATTCGATCATCAGCGGGTCATAAAGCATGATATGAACCAGATCGGTCAACCGCAAAGGAATCGGGATAAATCGCTGAAGGTTTTCAAGATCAGGGTCCCCGCGGTAAAACGTTCCTTTGCTCGGGATGTAGGCATCAAGCTGCCGGCCATTGGCCGCCGTCATCAACAGCGGGTTGCCGAATGGGCTCAGCACTTCGGCACGAAAACGGTCGGGTTTCTGCACGAACAGCACCTGAGTGGCGTTGATGTTCCGCTCGGGATGACTGATGCGAATCTTGGCCAGGCTGCTGAGGCTGTTGAAGGCGCCGGACTGCGCTTCGATCCGGGCCAGCAGTCGATCCGCCATCCGCTCGGGCGATTCGAGCGGGGCGGCAGGGGGCGGCGAAGGCGGCGCAAGGGGAGCGCAGCTGTTCAAGAATACCAGCCCGATCAGCAGTACAAAAAACCTCACAATCCCTCCGGGGCCAGCCGATTGAGTTTTTCCCGCACCTGTTCGGCATCGGGGTCGATATCCAACGCACGCCGATAGGCCTCCTTCGCCTTTTCGAGTTCCCCCAGGTTCTCCCAAACCTCGCCCAGGTGTTCCCACACAACCGGATCCCCGGGGAGTTCGCTGGCGGCTCGCTCCAGGTGCCGCAACGCTTCACGCGGCCGGTCGAGGCGGAAGTATATCCAGCCCACCGTATCGTGAATATAGCCGAGATTTTTAAGCGACAGTGCTTTCAGGCCCAACTCAAGAGCTTCTTCAAGGTTCTGATCGGTTTCAGCAAAATGGTAGGCCAGAAAGTTCAACGCATCGGCATGCTCGGGCTGGTATCGAAGAGCCTGGCGCATTTCGGCAACGGCCTGCTCCCATTGATCAAGCTTTCCGTACAGGATGCCGATGCGGTAGGAGAACTCAGCCTGGGCACTCGAGGTGGTCCGGCGTCCCTGCTGCAGCCTTTTGATCGCCTCTTTGTAGCGACCCTGTTCATCCAGAAGCGAGGCCAGGTACATATAGTATTGGTGGCGGTCCGGCGCCATTTCGACCGCTTCTTCCAGCCGCCGGAGGGCAAGATCATCTTCGCCGAGCCTCTGGTGAAGGTAGCTCAGATGAACCAATGCATCGGGATAGAGAGCGGATTCCGACGACACCCGGCTGAACGCGTCGATTGCATCCTCCCAACGCTGCTGCTCCTCAAGGGCCGAGCCCAGATGGTAAAGACTCTGAGGATGATCCGGTTTATGCTGAAGAATCCTTCGGAAAGTTGATTCGGCAGCCCCCCAATTGCCCTGTTCCATCTCGATCAACCCCAGCTTTCGCAGCGACTCGAGGTGATCGGGGGACTGAGCCAGCATTTCTTCAAGTTCCTGCCGCGCATCATTGAGCCGCCCCTGCCGAAGGAGAATTTCGACAAGCTGATGGCGGACTTCGAACTGCCCGTTTTCCTCCTTCAGCCCTTGTCGCAGAACTTTTTCGGCTTCATCGCCGCGACCCGATTCCATAAGCATTTCGGCCCATTCCCCATAGGCCTGAAAGAGATCGGGGCGGCGCTTCAGGAGATCCTGATAAACAAGAGAGGCGGAAGAAACCAGTCCGATTTCCCGGTAGATGCGCGCCAGGGCCAACCGCGCATTGACTGCATCGGGGTCACGGGCGAGGATTCGTTTGAGGAGATCGGTCGCTTTTTCACTCTGCCCTGTCTGAACATAGATCACGGCCAGGTTGACTGCGACCTCCTCATTATCCGGCTGCAGCTCAAGAACCTTCTCCATGTGAATGGCCGCCTCTGAAAGACGTCCCCGCCGCATCTGGATATCTCCCAGCAGCATATGCGCCAAAACGTTGTCCGGGTCGCGCACAAGCGCATCCTCGGCGGCCCGCACCGCCTTTTCAATCTCACCACGCCGCAGATGCAGATGTGCCAGGTCAACCAGCACTTCAGAGTGTTCGGTGTCAAGATCAGCCGCTTTGTCAAGAAAGACTGCAGCGGACTCGAGGTCACCGGTTTTTTCTGCGTAACGCCCTTTGAGATAGGCGGCAAAACCACGTGCACGTCGATCATCGGTGCGAAGTCGGTGCTGAAAATTGTTCTGCGACACTGTCGCCGGCGGGCCTGCCTGTTCATTTCCCGTCACCGTACAGAAACACCCGGTCAGGAAAAGAACCAGCAACCCGAACGTTGCGCTTTTAATCATTATCCCCGCCTTCATAATGGGGTCGAAGCGATATCGCTTCCCCCTCTGAATATCCGAGTCACTATACGTCAGGGGTGACAAACCGGTCAAATTCTTTCCCCGGCCCACCCCTGCTTTACACACCCCGTCACTATGCTAAAGTTCTAAAGTAATTTCGCTGCTTATCGGCCCCTGATCGATAATTCATCGATTGCCACGCGGGAATCGAACCAACCCCCCGGGGAGAGTATGCTCACCGAGTCCCTGCACAAAGCCCTGATGCAGACAGGCACCTATCCGGAGGGCACCTCTGAGGTGGGCTTCATAGAGACCCATGTATCAAAGCTCTATTTCACCGCTCAACACGTCTATAAACTCAAAAAACCCGTCAATTTCAAATTCCTTGATTTTACGACCCTGGACCGCCGGCGTTTTTACTGCGAGGAAGAGGTTCGCCTCAATCGCCGGTTTGCTCCCGACATGTACCTGGGGGTGATGGAAATCCGGGAAGACCATGGGCGCATCTCCATAGGCGGCCCGGGCACAACGATCGAATACGCTGTCAGAATGATTCGTCTGCCTTCCGATCGCATGCTGGATCATCTCATCGATCGGCAAGCCACCGAGCTGCCGACTCAAATAGATCGCCTGGCACCGTTGCTTGCGCATCTGGAGGATGAAGCGCCCGTCTGTCAGCGCAACGGGGGGCGGAATAATTTCGATGCGGTGAGAGGCAACTGGCAGGAAAATTTTGAACAGATGGCTCCTTTTATCGGGCAGACCCTGTCATCCGCCGCCGAAGATATCTGCCATCGCTATGTCGAAAAATTCCTGCAGGAGCACGAAGAGCTTCTCCTGCGCCGTGAAGATGAGGGATTTGTTCGCGAGGGTCATGGCGATCTGCATGCCGAGCACATCTGTCTGACCGATCCGATCCGGATTTATGACTGTATCGAATTCAATCGACGTTTTCGAGTAGCCGACGTCGCGGCCGACCTGGCCTTCCTGCTGATGGATCTGGAATATCGTCAGCGCCGCGACCTTTCCGCCCGTCTTCTGGCCGGCTACCGCGCTCATGCCCAGCCCGACGCAGATTTACCCAACCTCCTCGAATTTTACAAAATCTATCGCGCCTATGTGCGCGGCAAAGTTCAGACCTTTCTTCAGGCGGACCCACAGGCCGAGGATGCAACCCGTCATGAAGCGCGCCTTTGTGCCTGCCGCTATTTCAACCTGGCCCTGGGCTACCTGCTCCCATCCTGCCTGATTCTGGTCGGCGGGTTGATGGGGGCGGGAAAGTCAACCCTTGCGCTGGAGCTTTCTCGCGCCAATGGTGCGAATCTGCTTCGCTCCGACGTGGTACGCAAGCATCTGGCCGGCCTGCACGAATCGACGCCGGCACCCGCGAATTTCGCCCGAGGCATCTACACACCGGAGTGGAATCGCCGGGTCTATGACGAAATGCTGCGACAGACGCAAGCACTGTTGAGCGATGGGAGGAGTGTCATCGTGGATGCCAGCTTCTCCAGAAAACAGGATCGCGTCCAGTTCCGGCAACTGGCCCGCCGCATGCAGAAGCCGTCCCTGTTTATACATCTCGCCTGCGATACTGAAACCCTGGAGCGCCGATTGCAGCAGCGCCGGGAAGATCCCCATGAAGTTTCGGACGGCCGGCAGGAATTGCTGGCAGATCAGGCGGCACATTTTCAACAACCCGGGGAAGAAGAATGCATCCTTTCCCTTGATGGTACGCACGACCCGTGTCAAAATGCCCAGAACGCCATATGCGAAATCCTTTCCCGAAAGGACCCTACGGCATGAAAGGTCCCAAAATCCCACAAATTCGCGAAGCCTGGGTGCTTTTTTTCGTCATGGGAATGATCATGATCAATTATCCCTTCATCCATATTTTCAATAAAGATATCTCCATTTTCGGGATACCCCTGCTGGTTTTTTATTTTCTGGCCGGGTGGCCGCTCTCCATATTCGTCGTGGCGATCTTCGCCCATCTCCTTGAAAACGCGCCTCAAGATCAGTAGCTCCATATGATTCCGATTCAGACCGTCGCCCTTATTACGCTGCCCTATTTCGCGCTGCTTTTCTTCGTGGCGTATTATGCCGACAGGCGCAGGCAGGCCGGGCGCAGCATCATCTCCAATTCGCACATCTACTCTCTCTCCCTGGCCGTCTACGTGTCTACGTGGACCTTTTACGGCAGTGTCGGCCGTGCAGCCACCTCTGGCCTCGATTTTCTGCCCGTCTACCTGGGCCCGACTCTCATAGCGTTTACCTGGTGGTTTCTGCTGCGCAAAATGGTTCGTGTCAGCAAAGAGCAGAACATCGTCAGCATTGCCGACTTTATTTCCAGTCGTTATGGCAAATCATCGATTCTCGGTGCGATCGTTACCCTGTTCGCCGTTATCGGGATCATGCCCTACATCGCGCTGCAGCTTAAAGCGGTGGCGCGCACTTTCGAGATCCTGACAACCCCCGCAGACGGAACTCCGGTGGTGGGCGCCCTGCTGGCGACTCTTCCCCCATACGTCGATACGGCTTTTATCGTTGCAGCGGTCCTGGCCCTGTTCGGCGTCCTTTTCGGAGCCAGGCGCCTTGACGCCGCAGGCCGACACGAAGGTCTGGTTGCGGCAATTGCGCTTGAATCTCTGGTTAAAATCATTGCCTTCATGACGGTCGGCATTTTTGTCACCTATGGGCTTTTCGACGGGTTTGGCGACATCTTCGCCCGCTTTGCCGCAACCTTCCCTGATCGTCAGTATCTTCTGCAGCTCGGCACCGATCAGGTGCCCTACGCCAAATGGTTTACAGTCACATTCATCTCCATGATGGCGGTTATGTTCCTGCCCCGCCAGTTTCACATCATGGTCATTGAAAATTCGGATGAAAATCATATCCGCAAGGCTATGTGGCGTTTTCCGCTCTACATGTTCATGATCAACCTGTTCGTCATTCCCATTGCCCTTGGAGGGCTGCTGCTGACAGGTGGCGACACTTCCGCAGCAGATTATTTTGTTTTATTCATTCCCCATGAAGCAGGGCAAACCTGGTTGGCCATGCTGATTTTTCTGGGCGGGTTTTCCGGTGCGGCCGGGATGGTGATGGTCAGCTCCGTGGCGCTGGCGACAATGATTCTCAATCACCTGGTTATGCCTATCATCATCCGCCTGCATATTCATGCCGCCGACCTTTCCGGCTTCCTGATCAACGTCAAACGTTTGGCCATTGTCGCCGTCATTTTCCAGGGATATCTTTATTACAAAGTCATCGGTGATTCCCTGGCGCTGGTCAATATCGGGCTCATCTCCTTTGTCGCCGCAACCCAATTTGCACCGGCGGTCATTGGCGGCCTCTACTGGAAGCGCGGCAATGTCAAGGGAGCAACTGCCGGTATTCTTCTCGGCTTCTGCGTGTGGTCCTATACCCTGCTGGTTCCCTCCTTCGTACGGTCCGGCTGGCTGAAGACCGATATTATGGAAAAAGGGCTTTTTGACCTGGCCATTCTGCGCCCCACCGAACTTTTCGGTCTCAGTGGCTTCGACAACCTGACCCACTCCCTGTTCTGGAGCCTGTTCTTCAACCTGAGTGCCTATCTCGTTCTCTCACTGTTCAGCCGTCAACATTCCATCGAGCAGGAACAGGCGGAAAAATTCGTCGATGCCTATGGTTACAAGGATAAGGAACAGGAACGCAAGCGCATCAGCAAGGCTCCGACGATCATGGAGTTCGTCGATCTGATGGCCAAATTTATCGGGGAAAAACAGGCCCATTCAGCAATATCGGAATTTCTCGGCGACAGCGAGATCGACGAGCGGGGCAGCCTATCCGAATATGATCTCCCACAATTGAAACGCTTCACGGAGCGAACCCTGGCGGGCTCGGTCGGCGCAGCGCCCGCGCGTATCATCATCGATAACTATCTGTCTGCGCGCGGCAGCAAGATGGAAGATGTCTTCGATATCTTCGGCTCCGTCACTTTGAGCCGCACGACCAGCCGCGAGCAGCTCGGGGTGCTTTATGAAGCGGCGCGGATCGTCGCCAGCGGCCGCGAACTCGACGATATTCTGGAGGATATTCTCGACCTTCTGACCCAGCAGTTCAAATTTGATCTCTGCGTCATCCGCATCATCGACGAAGACAGCAACACCCTCGTGGTCTGCTGCCAGAAGGGGATGACGTCTCAACATCTGGGAGAATCGGAACGGGACATCTCCCATGAAACCTACATTGGAGAAGCGTTCCTGACCAATTCAGTCATCAAAGTCAACGATACCGATTTGCTCGACAAACCCCAATCCGCCCAGATCATCCATCGCGAAGGGATTAAATCGTTTGCCCACGCACCGATTACCATCGAAGGACAGCCGATCGGGGTTCTCTCCGCTTTCTCCCGTTCGGTCAAGGGAATCTTCACTGATGAATTATGGCAGCCGCGAAGCCGTCATCCCCACCCATTTCACTGATGAATTCATTGAACTCTTCCGCAGCCTTGCAGGTCAGATCGGCATCGCCTGGCGCAATGCCATGCAGACCAAGGAATTGATCGAGGCGCGCGGGCGCGAACGCGAAATGGAGATTGCCAAAAATATTCAGATGAGTCTGCTGCCCACCCATGTTCCCGAAATTGATGGGATCACTCTGGCCGGCATGTGCGTGCCTGCGCGTCAGGTCGGCGGAGATTATTACGATTTCCTCAAACGCGGAGAGAATGGCCTGGATATCGTCATTGCCGATGTTTCGGGTCACAACGTCGGCGCGGCCCTGCTGATGGCAGAAACCCGGGCATTTATTCAGGCCCGCGCCGACGGCCTTGGCACCCCTGCGGAAATTCTCGATTCACTCAACCGTTTCTTCTATAAGGACCTGACCCGCACGGAACTGTTCATTACCATGTTCTACCTGCACTATGACGCCGCCGATCGTCGGATTATGTACGCCAATGCCGGACATAATCCCCCCCTGCTCCGGCGTTCGGAAAGCAACAACTGCGAGTGGCTTGATGCGGAAGGGTTGATCCTGGGCGTAAAACCCTCGGTTGAATTTATCGAGATCAAAGATCAGTTGCATCCTGGCGATATGGTTTTACTCTATACAGACGGCATCACCGAAGCGGAAAATGACCGGGGGGAATTTTTCGGTCGTGAACGACTCTGTGGTCTGCTCAAGGAAAATTCCGACGATGATCCGAAAAAAGTCATCGACAAGCTGCTTGACCAGGTGCGACTTTTTACCGGTGTTCAACATTTTAATGACGACGTGACAATGGCCATTTTGAAAATACAAAAATGATGCACTTTCAAAAATTCAGAGGATCGCTAAGCAAAAAGTTCATTCGACAAGGGCTGGTGATTTTTCAGGAGCAAAGGCATACATCAGGTATGTCGAGGAGGTCCTGAAAAAAAGCCGTAACCCCGTAGGAGGACTTTTTGCGACGCCATCAAAAATGATCTTCACATCAAAAGGGTCGTGGCACGCTCGGCAGGGATATGCTATGGTTGGGATTGAGCGAATCTAACTTGAATTCACTATTCAATGACATGACGGATCACTAAAGGAGATGCGATATGGTTCTGAAAATTGAGGAAAAAGACGATGTAGTCCTTATGCTCGTCAAAGAGGAGCGTCTGGACGCTCATAACAGCGGCGAACTTAAAAATCAGATGCTGAGTCTGTTCGAAGAAGGCAAGAACCACATTGTAATCGATCTGCAGGAGGTGCGCTTTATCGACTCCTCTGGGCTTGGCGCCCTGGTTTCCGGTTTTAAAAACGCCAGTGCGCGCAACGGCAATTTAAAACTGTGCGGTTTGCAGCCACAGGTCAAATCCATGTTCGAGCTGACACGCCTGCACCGCGTTTTCGAAATCTTCTCAGGTATTGACGAAGCTCTGGCAAGTTTCTAAATGGTCTTTCGGGGGCCCTATGAGAGACGAACAAATCGAGGTGGACATTAAAGTCCCCAACCAGACCCGATACCTGAGCCTGATCGGGAAAATCGGCGAGGACATTGCCCGAACACTCAAGAAGTACAAGGGAGATCGGGAGGAGCTTGCCTATCATATTAATCTGGTGTTGACCGAATCAATGACCAACGCCATTCGGCACGCCCATGAAGGTGACCCAAGCAAAGAAGTCCACATCACCATCAGCATCCGGGACAACATTCTGTCCATAAAAGTGTACGATCAGGGACAGGGGTTCGACATCAGTACGATCCCAACGCCAAAGTTCCGCTGTCTTGAAGAACATGGACGTGGCGTGTTCATTATTCACACTCTGATGGACAGCGTAACCTATCGTAAATACAACGGCGGATATGTCCTCGAAATGGTCAAGGCACTGGGAAGATAATTTTTTTCTCCCGCAAACGATGAATCAGACCAAACAGTTCGGCATGTGAAGTCACCCGCTGGCTGCCGCCGAAATCACCCCTGCAGGCGACAAAAGAGACCTGCGCTTTTCCGGCAGCTACAAAATCGAGCAACAAGTCTCCCACAAAGGGCTTCTCATCGGCCAGGCGCTCAAGGCGATGGCCAACCTCATGCAGCATGTCCGGACAGGGCTTGGGAGGCGCAGCATCTTTCCCGGTAACCACCGGTCATTACATTTTCCTTTGCTGCTGCGAGCGCCACAATATTCCGCCGATACCAAGAAGCACCATCGGCACGGACAGCAATTGTCCCATGGTCGCCCCACCCCATAAAAATCCAAGATGCATGTCCGGCTGACGGAAAAATTCCACCAGGAATCTGAACCCGCCATAGAGCATTAAAAATGCGAAGAGCGGGAGGCCTGCAGAAACTTTTTTCCGGTGCAGCCCGTAGAGGACGGCAAAAAGAACAGCCCCCTCCAGAAGGGCTTCATACAGTTGGCTGGGGTGACGGGGCAGCGGACCGGCGCCGGGGAAGACCATCCCCCAGGGGACATCGGTGACCCTCCCCCAGAGTTCCCCATTGATAAAGTTGCCTATGCGACCGAAGCCGAGACCGGGAGCTGCGGAAGTCACCAGAATATCGGCAGTGAGCAGAAAAGGGAGATCGCGCCGCCGTATAAAAAGAATTGCGGCAGTGACCACCCCGAGCAATCCGCCATGAAAACTCATGCCTCCTTCCCAGACCGAGAAAATTTCCAGGGGATGTTCCAGGTAGTACGAGAGGTTGTAGAAGAAAACGTAACCGAGCCGCCCTCCGAGGATAACCCCGACCACGCAATAAAATAGAAGATCACTGACCCCGTCTTTGGACAAAGGCAGACCGCGCCTGCGGCTGAGGTGAAGAATCAGAAAATAAGCGCACGCGAACCCGAGCAGATACATCAGTCCGTACCAGCGCACTGCCAGGGGGCCGATTTCAAAAATAACCGGATCGATATCAGGATAAGTCAACATGAGTATCATCCATTTCAAGCCTTTGCATGGTTCGGATATCCCCGAAGGACTCTTCATCGAGAAAATTTACGAGAGAAGTCATATCGGGATGAAGGGGCGCCAACAGAGACAGGAGGGTTGCCTCCACTGGATGGACAATCTGCAATCGCCAGGAATGCAGCATCTGGCGAGAAACCTCCCTGCCGGAAAGCAGAGAGCTGCCGCCGTAGCGCACGTCTCCGACCAGCGGATGCCCGTGTTCAGTCAGATGAGCGCGAATCTGATGAGACCGGCCTGTGGGAATGGTTACTGCGAGCAGCGCACAGTCGGCGGCGGGCCAGGTTTGTAAAACCCGGAAATGGGTTATGGCATCCTTGCCCCCTTTTGGTACTGAGCGAACAAGGTTGTCGCGCCGCGATCGCGCGAGCATGGAACGGATTGTGCCGTCCTGCCCAGAAGGCACACCGTGAACCAGGGCCAGATAGACTTTTTTGACTTCACGCTCCCGCACTGCCAAGGTCAACCCTTTGTGAGCGCGGCGGTGAATGGAGAAAACAAGGACACCGGACGTATCCCGGTCCAGACGCTGCGCCATCCCCAGTTCAGGGTCGAGGCGGGGGCGCTTGGGATCATGCAGAAAATTTTTAATCGCTTCATAAAGCGTCCCCTTGTAACGGGCATGAGTAGGCTGCGTATCGACCCGCGGGGGTTTATCGATCGCCAGCAGATAAGAGTCTCGATAAAGAAGATGGCTCTCGCTGAGCACAAAAGGCTCGAGAGGCAGACCATCCAGGTGAACTTCTATGGCATCCCCTGCCCGTACGGTATAGGAGCAGCGGCGACTGCGGCGGCCGGAGATATGCACCCCGCCGAGATCGAGGATCTTGCGTGCATGGGAACGCGAAAGATCGTCGATGCCTGCGGCCAGAAACTGATCGATTCGCATCCCGTCATTATCATCGGAAACAACGAGACGATAAAGGCGACGAAGATTGCCAGTCAAAATAAAATCCTTCCACACCAAAAAAAAGAGCACCAGCGCTTGACAACCTCTTCAAGCGTGATATCCATAAACGTACAAACGTTCTTTGAAATTGTTTCTGGAATGAGGGAAAACCTCTTTGCAGCAGCGACCAACATAAGCCGAAACAACGACCGGACGCAAGGGCATGGTGAGCCAGCCCGCCATGCAGCGGGACGCCTGAAGTGCCCCTTCGGTTGAATGCTTTTTAAAGGTCAAGGTCGCAATTCGAAGTTTGCTTTCTTTATTCCGGAGACAGTCAGGCAATCGGCGAGGCATGATTCAACGATCCGATCCGTAAGGACGAAACCGCGTGCCATATCGATCCGGGAGTCAACAAGCTCAAACATCCGATGGTCCGCAGAGAGCATCCGATGGCAGCTTGAATGAGCTCGAGATCGGCGGTCGAAAAAGCGTGAGTCATGTTATCCTTGCCGATTGCTGTATTTAAAAAAGCCCCGGGTGCTATGCACCCCGGGGCTTTTTTTTAACTGCGAAAAAACTGAATTCATTGATCAAATATGTGCTGACCGAGAACAAAGCAGGTAAAGGTCCCCTGAAAAACCGTACGGTCACCAACCGAGACAGAGCATTCAACCAGTCGCTTTTTATTCTCGACCTGCTGAACCGATGCCCTCGCAACGAGAGTTTCGCCGACCTTAACGGGACCGGTGAAACGAACCTGCGCGGCGCCGAGCACGACGTTGGGGTCATTGACAGCCAACATGGCGGCATAATCGGCAAGGGCGAAAGTAAATCCCCCATGAACCAGGTCACGTTCATCGGCCGCCATAACCGGCCGGGTGACAAGTTGAGCAACGGCTGTACCTTCACCAACTTCAAGAGGCTCCCCGACAAGCGAGGGATCAATCTTTAAGTGGGTATCGACCCGCATGAGATCATTCTCCCTGGTTGCCTAACAGCCACCGTTGTTGACGCGTTCACGCAGCTCTTTTCCGGTTTTGAAGAAGGGCGTTTTTTTCGGCGGGATTTTGACCAGATCGCCGCTCTTGGGATTTCTTGCCTCACGTGCATCGCGCTCACGAATGGTGAAAGACCCGAACCCCCGGATCTCGACACGATCTCCATCGATCAGGGCATCGCTGATGCTATCGAAAATGGTGTTGATAACCAGTTCCGCTTCCTTTTTACTCAACATGGTATTCACAACGGACAACTGCTCAATCAGTTCACTTTTTGTCATGCTGCAAACCTCCTAACTTTAAGGACCATTCCATCGGTACTGCAATCCAGGAAAAATTTCCTGCCGCAATTGCCCCATGGTTTCCTGGATGAGAAATTCAATCAGTCGCGGCTTTTCTTTTTCAGGGTAAACGAGTTGCGGCTCCCCCTCAACATCGGAAAGTTCCGCCGCAACATCAACGGCAGCCTGCAGATTGCCGAGTCGGTCGACCAACCCGAGATCAAAAGCCTGCTTTCCGGTATAGATCCGCCCATCTGCCAATTGGGCCGCCACATCACGCTCCATACCGCGCCCTTCGGCGACGGCGTCAATAAACTGATTGTGGACGTCCTGAATAATATTTTGAAGAATAGCCCGGTCAGATTCTTCCATGGGCCGTACCGGCGACCCAATGTCTTTATGAGGGCCGCTTTTGATGACATTGGTTCTTAACCCGACCTTGTCGAGGAGATCCTCGATATTGGTGAACTCCATAATCACGCCGATACTGCCTGTAAGGCTGCCGGGATTGGCGACGATGGAGCTGGCGGGCGCTGCAATATAGTACCCCCCGGATGCAGCAACAGAGGCCATGGAGACAACGACAGGCTTTTCTTTAACGGTTTTTGCCACCTCATCGTGAATTTCCTGGGAAGGTCCGACTCCGCCCCCTGGAGAATCAACGCGCAGGATGATGGCCTTGATGGATGGATCTTCTCGAAAACGTATAAGGTCCCGGTTGATCTTGTCTGAAGAAATAATCGGCCCCACGACCTGGATCACACCGATGCGGTCTCCGGAAGGAAAAGGTGTGGGTCGTCCTGTCAGGTGAGCAAACACCAGAATCAGGATAAAAAAGACAATGAAAATGGCACCGAATGTTGCGAGCGCCATCAAAAAGGGGCGTTTTTTATTCATATGTGGCTTCAGATAAAGTTCGGGCCCTCGAATAGGTTTCAGAGGGCCCGTTGATAGTATCCGAGAAAACTTAGTCGTTCTGGTCTTCGTCGGGAGTTCTGTTCTTCATTGCCCCTTGAAGCAGTTCACCAAGGCTGGAAGTTGCTTCACGCTGAGCGCCGAGGAAGGCATCGACTTCAGCTTTTTCTTTCTGATCGGAGAGCTTTTTGATAGACAGGCCGATCTTGCGGTCGTCATTGTCAACGTTGAGCACAACAGCTTCAAGCTCATCTCCAACGTTGGCAAAGCTCTTGGGTGAATCGATCTTATCCTTGCTGATTTCGGAAACGTGAATCAGCCCCTCGATCCCTTCTTCGATCTCAAGGAAGATGCCGAAGTCCGTCACCGAGGTCACCTTGCCCTTGACGATGGTGCCGGGGCGGTAACGCTGCGGGATGGTCTCCCAGGGGTCGGATGCCAGTTGCTTGATCCCCAGAGAGAAGCGCTCATTTTCACGATCGATATTGAGCACCACCGCCTTGACGGTGTCACCTTTCTTGAAGACTTCGGAAGGATGCTTGATGCGCTTGACCCATGACAGGTCCGAGATATGCACAAGCCCGTCGATCCCTTCATCGACGCCGACGAAAATGCCGAAGTCCGTAATATTCTTGACCTGGCCTTCGATAATGGTACCCACCGGGAATTTCTCACCGATGACATCCCAGGGGTTGGGTTCGATCTGTTTGAGCCCCAGGGAGATGCGGCGATTGTCAGCGTCGACCGCAAGAACGACCGATTCAACTTCATCACCGATATTGAGCAGCTTGTTGGGATGCTTGATGCGCTTGGTCCAGCTCATTTCGGAGACGTGGATAAGCCCTTCGACACCTTCTTCAAGTTCGACAAATGCGCCGTAATCGGTCAGGCTGACGACCTTGCCCTTGACGCGCTCGCCAACCGGGAATTTGTCCGCGGCGGACTCCCAGGGGTCAGGCGTGATCTGTTTGAGACCCAGAGAAACGCGCTCTTTCTCCTGGTCGTACTTGAGCACCTTGACATTGATCTTGTCGCCCACGGCCAGAATGTCGGAGGGGTGATTGACCCGGCCCCAGGACATATCGGTAATGTGCAGCAATCCGTCAATGCCGCCGAGATCGATAAACGCGCCGTAATCGGTGAGGTTCTTAACGACACCTTCAACCACCTTGCCCTCTTCGAGATTCTCGAGCGTTTCGCCACGCATGCGCTCGCGCTCGTCTTCAAGAAGGACACGGCGGGACAACACGATATTGCCGCGACGCTTGTTGAGCTTGATGATCTTGAACTCGAAAGTTTCCCCGATCAGCTTCTCCAGATTGCGCACGGGGCGCAGATCCACCTGCGATCCGGGAAGGAATGCGTTGACTCCGATATCGACCGAAAGACCGCCTTTGATCCGGGAAACGATCCGCCCTTCGACAATGGCCTCCTCTTCCAGGCCGTTCCAGACTTTCTGCTGGTCAGCCTTGCGTTTGGATAGCCTTACAAGCCCCGTTTCATTGTCGGTGCCTTCAAACAGCACGTCGAACTCGTAGTCGACATCGACTTTGTCAGCATCTTCGCCGAATTCGGCAAGAGGTATGATCCCTTCGGATTTGTAGCCGACATCAACCACAACCGAATCCGGAGTACGCTGAACAACGGTTCCCTTGACAACCTCACCGGGCTTGAGTGCCTTGTGGGTGCTATCGAGAAGCTCGGCGAAGCTCTCCATATCTTCGTCGTTCTCGATGAAATCTTCTTCTTCCTGGTTAATCGTTTCCTTGTTTTCGACCATTAAAGCGGTTCCCCCTAGCGATTTTCCTGCCGCCGTCCGGCAGGTTTTCCTTTGTTGCTGGATAATAGGAAGGGAAAATATCACAAAGCCACCCAAAAAACAAACTCTTATTTTAATCAAGAGAAAGCTCAGGATTTTCTGGACATCCCTTCGACTTTACGAATGACTTCATCAATCAACCAGCCGGGTGTCGATGCGCCGGCCGTCACGCCAACGGTTTCAATACCTTCGAACCATTGCGGCTCAAGCTGGTCTGCCGTTTCGACATGATGAACCCGCGGCTGAATTTCTCTGCAGATCTGCGCCAGGCGCGTGGTGTTGGCGCTGTTGAATCCTCCGATGACCAGGACCAGGTCGCTATTACGGGCCAGCTCCCGTGCTTCTTCCTGGCGAACGCTGGTGGCATCGCAGATCGTGTTGAAAACCCGCAATTCCTGGCATTTATCCAGACAAGCCCCGGCGACATCTCGAAGTTTGTCCAATGACTGCGTGGTCTGCGCAACCAGTCCAATCCGCTTCCTGGCCGGGATGCGGCCGGCATCCTCGCGGGTGCCGACGACAACAACCTCAGCGCCCTCTGCATAGGAAACAATCCCCTGCACTTCGGGATGTTCATTTTCTCCGACGATGACGACCGTGTAGCCGTCACGAGCCAGACGCGCAGCTCGGTCCTGAGCGCTTTTTACAAACGGGCAGGTCGCATCGACAGTTTCAAGGCCGCGATCGGAGATATCCGCCAACTCGCCGCTGGTCACACCGTGAGAACGGATAATGACCGCACCATGGCGGATCTCGTCCACATTGCGCACCACTTCGACCCCTTTTTCCTCAAGACGCTTGACCAGTTGGGGCGAATGAATGATCGGCCCCAGGGAACAGATACCGTTGTGCGAAGCTGCCGCTTCAAAAGCCATCTGGGTGGCACGCTTGACGCCGAAACAGAAACCGGCACTGCGGGCGAGCAGAATTTTCATGCACTTTCTCCACCCATGCATCCGGTGTCCCTGCCCAGAGAGCGAACCCGCCGGGCCATCATTTCAACCACCTGTTCAATGGTCATATCGGTGGAATCCACCAGGATGGCGTCCTCAGCCTGGGTCAGCGGAGAGTGCTGACGGGAGCTGTCAGCCTCATCGCGCGAGACAACCTCCTCAATTGTCTGCCGTAGATCCACTTCATGGCCCTGTTCACGCAATTCGCGGTAACGCCGCGCGCCCCTTTCCTGCGCCGAGGCGGTCAGAAAAAACTTGATCCCGGCGTCAGGGAAGACTACGCTGCCGATATCACGTCCTTCAAGTACGACTCCGCCCTCGCGCCCCATCTCCCTCTGCATGGCCACCATCTTGTCGCGCACCGCAGCAACGGAGGAGACACGCGAGGTCAGCAGACTCACTGCCGGGGTGCGGATCTCCCCGCTGACATCCTCTCCATCAAGAATGACTCGCTGCTGTCCGTCCCGGCGCATGAAATCTATTCTGACCTGTTCGCACAGCTCTGCAAGAGCAGCTTCGTCTCCAGGATCAATCCCCCGGCGCAAAGCGGCCAGGGCGATACAGCGATACATTGCACCGGTGTCGATATGAGTGAAATTCAACCGCCGCGCGAGCATTCGGCTGATGGTACTTTTACCGGCTCCCGAGGGGCCATCGATGGCGACAATCGGAGGACAGTCAGAGGTCTTCTTCATCTTTAACCTGCATAAATCGTCAGGACCAGGTTCGCGGAGGTTACCCTCGAACCTGGTCTAGCAGTTGCCAGAACCCGGGGAAAGACGTTGCCGTACAGGCCGTATCGCAGATGGTGACCGGCGATCTGGATCGCAGGGCGGCGACCGCCAGGCTCATGGCGATGCGATGATCGCCGCAGGAATCGACCTCCCCTCCATTCAATGT
>OBLN01000121.1_pt1 | contig 28193 bp, 24 predicted proteins | sample 1519301 | NCBI WGS metagenome assembly OBLN01 (sample SAMEA2452533, study PRJEB22499) | sediment metagenome | reverse complement strand
CGCAGCGGTTGCCCGCCGCTGCGGCGAAGGGCGGGCAGTGGGATGCGGCGGCGTCCCGAAAGGTATTGCCCGGTCAGGGATTCATCATGGCCGGCGATTTCGTCGGGAGAACCCTGGGCGACGACGCGGCCGCCGTCCAGACCCGCGCCCGGACCCATATCCAGCACATGATCGGCGTGACGGATGGTTTCTTCATCGTGTTCCACGACGATGACTGTGTTTCCCAGGTCGCGGAGGCGGTGCAGGGTGGCGATGAGGCGGCGGTTGTCCCGCTGGTGCAGGCCGATGGAGGGCTCGTCCAGGATATACAGTACGCCCGTGAGGTTGGCGCCGATCTGCGTGGCCAGGCGGATGCGCTGGGCCTCTCCACCGGAAAGCGAACCCGCCGCCCGCGAAAGCGTGAGATACCCCAGACCGACCGTGCGCAGGAAGTCCAGGCGGCTGGTGATTTCACGCACCAGCAGGTGGGAGATCCGGACTCGGCGTTCATCCAGTTGCAGACGGGAAAAGAAATCCAGGGCGGCGTCGATCGACATGTCGGTGACATCGATGATCGAGCGATCGTTCAAGGTGACCGCCAGCGAGGTTTCCTTCAGGCGTTTGCCCGCGCATGCAGGGCAAGGAAAAGTGCGCATGAATTTTTCCAGTTCCCGTCTGCGGTAGTCGGATTCCGTCTGGTGATAGAGGCGTTCCGCCTGGGGGGCCAGCCCTTCCCAGGCCCCGTTGTGGGACCAGTTGACTTCCCCGTTTTTCATGCTCATGCGAAAGGCGATCTTTTCCGCAGAGCCGAACATCAGTGCCCGGTACTGGCGTTCATCCAGCCGGTTAATCGGGGTGAACACGTCAAATTCGAAGTGGCGGGCCACGGCGGCCAGGTACTGGCCGCGCCATCCATCCATGGCGTTGCGGTATAGCGCCACGGCGCCGTCGGCGATGCTCAAGGTCGGGTCCGGGATGATCAGCCCCGGGTCGAATTCCATGCCTACCCCCAGGCCGTGACAAGCCGAGCATGCGCCGAAGGGGCTGTTAAAGGAAAACATGCGCGGCTGCAGCTCTTCAATCGCCAGGCCGCATACCGGACAGGACATGCTGGCCGAAAACAGGTGGTCGTTGCCGGAGCCGTCGATCACCGTCACCAGTCCCCCTGAGCGGGCAAGGGCGGCCTCGCAGGCTTCCGCGAGCCGGGAAGGATCGGCCTGGGCCAGGCGGTCCATGACCAGGTCGATATCGTGCTGGCGGTAGCGCTCCAGGGCCGGCGGTTCGTCGCTGCGAACCATTTCTCCATTCACCCGCACACGGGAATAGCCTTCGCGGGAAAGGTCGGAAAACAGCTTTTCATAGGTGCCTTTCTTGCGGCGCACCAGTGGAGACAGGATGGTGAACGGAGGTTTCAGCTCATTGGCGATGGCATCGGCGATGCTCTGGGGTGTACGCGGCACGATGGGAACCCGGTGAACCGGGCAGTGGGGAATCCCCACGCGAGCGAAAAGCAGTCGCAGGTAGTCGTAGATCTCGGTTACGGTTCCCACGGTGCTGCGGGGATTACGGGAAGTGGTTTTCTGTTCGATGGCGATGGCCGGGGATAAGCCCTCGATCCCATCCACATCGGGTTTGTGCATCAATCCGAGGAATTGCCGCGCGTACGAGGACAAGGATTCCACGTAGCGGCGCCGGCCTTCGGCGAACAACGTGTCGAAAGCCAGCGACGATTTGCCGCTGCCGGAAAGCCCCGTGATCACGATCAGCCGGTCACGGGGCAGATCCACGTCGATGTTTTTGAGGTTGTGTTCCCGGGCTCCGCGGATTACGATGGTGCGCATGGGTGCCATTATAACCCGGATTCGGGACCGGGCCAACGGTGGAATTCCGGTGACGCTGCCGTGAAAAAAAGAGGAAGGACGGCATCAGCCGTCCTTCCTCCAACCGCCTCAGGCCGGGACCGGGGCGCGCGGGAGTCCTTCCAGAACTTTGAGTGACGCGTTCATCTCCGCTTCCGGCAGCATGTAATCCGTCAGCTCCCCCCTGAAATAGCGTTCGTACCCCGAAAGGTCCATCAGCCCATGGCCGCTGAGGTTGAAAAGAATCACGCGCGCGCGACCTTCTTCACTGGCGAGTCTGGCTTCATCGATGACGGCCGCGATGGCATGGCTGGTTTCCGGCGCCACGATCAGTCCTTCCGTACGGGCAAACAGCAACGCGGCTTCGTAGCAGCGAAGTTGCGGGTAGGCGCGTGGTCGCAACAACCCTTCCATGGCGGCCTCCGATACCAGCGGGGCCATGCCGTGGTAGCGTAAGCCGCCGGCGTGAATGGGAGGCGGGATAAAGCCGTGTCCCAGTGAATGCATGGCCAGCAGCGGGGTCAACCGCGAGGCGTCGCCGTGATCGTAGGCGTAGGGAGCACGGGTGAGCGTGGGACAGGAAGTCGGTTCCACGGGGATGATATCGATGTCGGCACCGTGAATCTTGTCGCGCACGAAGGGAAATGCCAGCCCGGCGAAGTTGCTCCCCCCGCCCACGCAGCCGATGACGCGGTCCACTCGGGATTCGCCGGCCAGCTCCAGCTGCTTCTGGGCTTCCTGGCCGATAATGGACTGATGCAGCATCACGTGGTTGAGTACGCTGCCCAGTGAATACCGCGTGCGCCCCGTGGGATCAGAGACCGCAGCTTCGACAGCTTCGCTGATGGCGATTCCCAGGCTGCCGGGGGTGTCGGGATCAGCGGCCAGGACGTGGCGGCCACAGGAAGTTTCGCTGCTGGGGCTGGCGACACATTGGGCGCCCCAGGCCTGCATCATGGTTTTTCGCATCGGTTTCTGGTCGAAACTGATGCGCACCATGTAAACGCGGCACTCCATTCCCAACAGGCTGCAGGCATAGGCCAAAGCGGAGCCCCACTGGCCCGCGCCGGTCTCCGTGGTGAGGCGCATGATCCCGGCTTCGCGGTTGTACCAGGCCTGGGCCACAGCCGTGTTGGGCTTGTGGCTTCCAGGCGGGGAGACGCTTTCATTTTTGAAATAGATCCGCGCCGGAGTCTTGAGCGCCTTTTCCAGGCGTTCGGCCCGGTGCAGGGGGGTGGGGCGCCAGCGCGAGAGCAATTCCAGAACTCCCTGGGGAATATCGACCCAGCGTTGGGTGCACATCTCCTGCTCAATGAGATTGCCGGGAAACACCGGTGCGAGTTGTTCCGGGGTGACGGGATTCCCGTCCGCTCCCAGCGGCGGCGGCACCGGCCGCGCCAGGTCGGCCGCCAGGTTGTACCATTGCCTGGGCAATTCGTTGCGCGGCAATTGAATGATTGTTGTCATGATTCCTCCTTGGAAAAAAATGACCCGTTCCGGGTAGGGGAAAGTGGGTGGATGAAAGATCAGCGGGCGGCGGGAACCGCCCAGGGGGTCCATGAGGAACAGACCGGCGGGGACATGGTGAATGCAATGTACCGCCTGTTTCTATTCATAGAAACATTTAACCACAGCCGCTAGTCCTTGTCAAGAAAAAAAGTTGAAGAGTTGAAGAGTTGAAAAGTTGAAGAGTTGAAAAGTTGAAAAGTTGAAGAGGGAAGGAGTTGAAAAAGAGGTAGGGGCGAAAAATTTTTCGCCCGTACGGTATTTCTTGTCAATTCCGCAAATTGCCTTTTCTGCCTTTTGTTCCTTCCTCATTATTCGTTATTCTAAGCACTCAGGCGAGAGGCTATTGTACCTCTAAGCGGCTGTTGACCTGGAAGTAGCGATAGTCCTTGTACTGGTGCCGCAGGTGGTAGAATTCGATACGCCGGGTGACGCGCTCGGTGCTGCGGCGCATATAAGATCGTGTCGCCCACTTGCCCGTCTCTGAAACCGGACGCATGCGGGTTTCCGGGTATTGCTCGAAGATGTAGCTTTCGGAAAACTCGGTTTCCGATGGAAAACGAAGTCCTCGCCGTTCTTCCAGGTACCAATGGGTGGCCTTCAATTCCAAGCGCGCCCCCAATTTCCGTGCCGTGGCTTCCAGGGCTTCACTGCCCTGGATACCCTTGGGGTATACCTCGATCTTGAGTACAGAACCATTATCCATGTCGATCCAGACCAGTCCCTGGGTCAGGGAGTCATCGGTTTCAGAGCGGGGCTTTACTTCCACCACCGCGCAGGGACGATTGCGGATGCGGTCCGTTTCGAGCAGTTGATAATGGTAGTTGCGGCGGTTCTCCACCGCCAGCAGGGTGACCGGCATGAATACGGAGTAGCGGGAATGGAAGCGGGTTTTCAAAACCGCGTTTTCCTTTTCCAATCCCTTCTCCTTTCCATTGATCAGGCGCCGTTGTTCCTGAATGGTGCCTTCGCCGACCACCTGGTAGTCGTAACGCCAATGTCGCGTGTGGCGATCCCAGCGCCGGGTCAGGCGATTTCTTTCCAATTCCGTTTCGCTCACTTCTTCGGTGCAGTAAAAACGGAAGGCTGCCGTTTTCAGGTTGCGGCAATAGTCCGTGGTTTTCTCGAGGATTGCCGCCAGCTGGGGAGATATCTGTTCTGTCGCAGATGCGGACGCTTCCGTGGGCGCGGAAGGCGGGGGATCGATCTGAACCCCGATATGGCCATGGGCCGTTTGCCCGGCAATCTCGTCTCTGGATTCCAGGTTCAATAAATAGTTGCCGGGAGCGGGGAAATTCACCCCCATGGTCACGGTGGCGCTGTCACCCGCCGGACGCAGGGTATGCGTGAAATCCAGGCTGTTCCCGTCCGGGGCCGTCGTTGACACCCGCACACTCACGTTCCCGTAGAGGTTGCCGTCGGCGCCGGTTTCGCGCAGATAACCGGTCAGCCCGAACTCCAGTTTCCCGTCTTTCCATTGGGGGGATGAGATGAGGAATGGCTGGATCTCCCGGTTTTCCAGTTGCCGGGCATAGGCAGCCTCCAATCCCGGGCGGTTGAGTTCGATGCGCAATTTCATTCGGGTCGGGATCTCCGCTCTGGGGCGGTAGGTCAGGGCGTAAAAGATGTCCTGGCGCCGGGCCGACCGCGCCATGGCCTCTGCCAGTTTCGTGGTATTCTCAATCGCGCCACCGGTGTCACGGCTGATATCGCGGAATGCCGACTCCCAGGATGAAAACACGCCGTACCAGCGCAACTGGTCCGTATCCAGGTTTTCGTTACGGGGGTCGCTTAGAAACAGGTGGAAGGTGGCGTTGGCACCGGTGAACAGGGAACGCAGGTCCCTGACGTGAACGGCCATGTCCGTGGCCATGATCATGCGCTTACTGCATTCGTCGATGAATTTTCCCAGCCTTGACGCAGTTTCCTGACTCATGGGAGCGCGGAACAGGCGGCTCTGTTTGTGTACCATGGGCACGCGCTCGTTCTGCAGGAATACCAGCACCCATTTTTCCGCTTCCAGGGCGCGCATCTGTTCGGCCAGTCCGGCGAGCAGGCCGGGTTGGGCCTTGAGGCGGGAGAGGCGATACTCATCCAGTGCCCCCCGGTAGCGGGATTCGAACTCCGCCAGCAGCGGCCGTTCGGCTGCCCGCATGCGCAGGCCGGTCAAACTGTCGTGCAGTTCCTGGGCGCTGCGATCCAGTTCACGTACCAGGTGGACCTTGTCCATTTTACGCCGTTCCAGATCACGGTTCAGATGGACAAAGAAATCCGCCAGTTCCTGTTCCTGCTGCTCTGAATCGCGGATCTCCACGGCCCGGTTGCCGTCGCTGATAATGACGCGGTCTCCGGGGCGGAAAATCCTCGAGCGGAAGTAATCCCAGGCCTGGGGCCAGTCGCTGCTTTGTTCATTCCACCACAATAGAAAGAGAAACAACCGCCCCCTGCGGGGTAAAACCCCGGTTCCCGCCTCTGGCTGAGGCGGTGCTGGAAGCGGCATCAGGGACCGGTGCAGTTCGCGGAGACTGGTAATGGGAAGGCGGCGCCCGTTTTCGTATAGAGCGAAGTCTTTTAGCGTGAGTCCCGCGACTGGTTTCTTGCCGTCAAACACCCTGACCACCACTTCGCGCTGCGTGACCTGGACTCGTTCCACCACCGGGTCCTGGGCGAACAGGCCCGGAATCGCCATCAGCAGGGGCGCGATCACCCATAAACGCTTACGGTTGCCGCGTATCCCGGCCTGATACCGATTCCCTGATTTCCCGGATTGTTTGAGTGCCTTTGCCATGTTTTCTCTCCTGAGATCACTTGGGGAAGTCCAGCAAGTTGAATGCCAGACTGAAAACGAAAAAAATGCATCTTATCGGTGACAATTGCCGCGGCGCGTCATGCAGCTGATTCTCTCAAAGGTGATTCGCGCCGGGTTTTGGCACAAAAAGAGGACGGTCGGCCCGCCGGCGCGGTGTGGATACCGGAATCTCCCGGTCGTCCCAGGGTCAGCGCTTCTTGACGATGGCCAGCGGGTTGCCCAGGGCCACGGTGTAGGCGGGCAGGCGGCGATGAACCACGCTGCCTGCGCCGATGACGCATCCGGTGCGGATTTTGACTCCGTCCAGCACGGTCACGGAGGCGCCGATCCACACATCGTCTTCGATTTCGATTCCTCCCTTGGACCGCGAAGGTTGATGCCAGATTGGGATGTCCCTGCGCTCGAAACTGTGGTTGCCCCCGGCCACCATGTAGGTCTGGCCGGCGGTGAACACGTATTTGCCGATTCTGAGGGTGCTTTCGGAGAGGAGCGTGTTGTTGGGTCCGATGTTGGCGAAGTCATCGATCAAGATATCGCCGCCTTTGCAACTGATGATGGTGTTGCGGCCCACGACGACATGATCACCGATATGGATGCCCTGATTGTCGCGTCCCTTGGCGTCCAGCACGGTGTTGTCGTCAAACACGACGCCGTTGCCGATGTGGATCTTGCGCGGGTGGCGGATCGTCATGTTGCGGCCGAACACCACTCCGCGGCCGACCGACGCGAACAGGCGGCGGAAAAAAAGCTTGCGCAGGGCGAAACCCAGGGCGCCGGGTATGGAGGAAAACAGGGTGGTGATGATTTCGTATTTGAAAAAGAATCCCGTTGAAACCGGCCCCAGAAAGAGGTCGCGGTACTTGCGCACGGCGCCTTTTTCCGGGTCCATCAGGGTCTTTTGTTCGCCGGGAATCGGGCCGTTGTCTGTGCTCATGGCCGCATTCTACCGCGGAAACAATGATTTTGGCAAGGTCATGCGGGCGGCAGCCAGCCCATCTCGCGATAACCGCGCACGGTTTTTTCCAGGCCTTGCTGCAGGGATGTGTCAAAGCCGACACGCAGCTCCGTGCGGATGCGGGTGGAGTCCAGGGGTTTGCCGCGACGGAAAAACGCCAGTCGCGCGCGGTTAAGCGGGGCTTCTCTGCCGGCGAGCGCGAAAAGGGGCTCCATGATCCAGGCCGCCGGCAGCAGCAGGCTGACCGGTATATGTGCAAAACGCCGGTTACGCCCGAGGGCAACCGCGATTGCTTTTGTCAATTCGTTTACCGTGACGGCGTTCCCGGCGGCGTTGTAGTCACGGCCGTGAATTCCCTGGCGGTAAACAGCCAGTGCGGCTGCGACCAGGTCGTCGATGTACACGGGAGTCTGCAGGATGCGGCCGCTGCCCGCGATAAAGAAGAGTCCCGAATGAATGCGCCTGATCAGTTTGAACGTGCGGGGATCGCCTTCGCCGTATACCCAACCGGGACGGATCACACACACTTCGGGCAATGATTCCCAGGACATGGCCGCCTGTTCCCCGGCGGCCTTGCTTTTTTCGTAGGCGTCCACCGGATGGCCCTGGTGCTGCTCCGTGAGCAGTTCACGTCCGGACGTGCGGCCGAAAATTCCGGCACTGCCGAAGTGGACCACCCGCTTTACTCCGGCCCGGCGTGCCTGTTGCAACAGCACGGTGGTGCCGTGCGCATTGATGCGCATGAATTCACTCTGGGGAATGCGGCGATTGCCCAGGGCTGTGGCCAGGTGGAATATTCCGTCCAGACCGTCACAGAATTTCGCCATGAAGCCGGCATCGGTCACGTCCCCGCGCAGAATTTCCACGTTTTCCGCCAGTGGAGTCTGGTGTACCAGGGCCCGCACGCGGGCCCCGTTGGCGGCCAGGGCCCGTACCAGGCGGCTGCCGATAAATCCTCCGGCCCCCGTGACACCGATCCGGAGGGAATCCCAGTAATCACTCATGCGTCATCCCCTGATTTCTGAGTATAGACACCGGGCCGGGTGAAAGCAAGCCGGTTTCCAGGAGTTTTTTTGCTGTGCTACAATAGAATAAAAAGGAGGCCATCAATGGGAAAAAATGAGCAGATTGATATCATCAAGGGCGCGATACTGCTGGAACACCGCGGTCGCGCGTTGTATGAGTCGGTGGCGGCCAGCCAGGCCAAAGCTGCGGTGCGTGAGTTGTTCCGTCTGCTGGCCGGTGAAGAAGAGCAGCATATTGAAATTCTGTCGCGGCAATATGCCAGCTTGAACAAGGACGGGTCGTTTGCGCTGCCGGACCTGGAGACGGCCGACCAGGAAGCGGTGGATCGCGCTCTGACCGACAAGGTGTTGCAGGAAATCACCGCCGCCGGTTACGAGGCCGCCGTGATCTCCGCCGCCCTGGATTTTGAGAAAAAGGCGGTTGAGTATTATTCCTCACGCGCCCGCGCCACCCAGGATGCGGATGAGCGCCGTTTGTACCAGTGGCTGGCGGATTGGGAAACCACCCATATGACCCTGTTTGCAGAGATGGACGATCACCTGCGTGAAGAAGTCTGGTACGACAACCGCTTCTGGCCCATGGATTAAGCGCCCTGATTCAGGAGGTGACAAAATTTTTCGCTGGAGAATACTGTTTCTGTTTGTAACGTGGATTGTTCTGTTTGCGGGCGCGAACCGCCTGGGCGCGGAACAAGCCCGACCCGACCCGGTGATCATTATCGCTGTGGACACGTTGCGGGCGGACCGCCTGGGATGCTACGGTTATCCCCGCCCGACTTCTCCCGAACTGGACGCCCTGGCGGAAAAGTCCGTTCTGTTCACGCGTTGTTTCACGCCGTCGCCGTTGACGACACCGGCATTCGCATCGCTGCTGACATCCATGCCGCCTCATCGCCACGGGGCCAAACGCAACGGCTTGCCGATCTTTCCCAAGGTGGAAACCCTGACCGACCTGTTGAAGGCAAGGGGATACCGGACCGGCGCTTTCATCTCCAGCTGGCCGCTTAAAGCTAAGCTCAGCGGGCTCGATCGGGGCTTCGATACCTACGAAGAAGTGTTTGACAAGAAGCGCTGGCTGGGTACCATCAATCCCGAAGGCCGTGCTCCCACGGTTAACGAACGGGTCTTCGAGTGGCTGGACCGTTGTGAAGACGAGCCGTTTTTTCTATGGGTCCACTACTCCGAACCGCACGCGCCCTATCTTCACCACGAGGAATTCGACTTCGATTACAACCGCTGGAACAAAAAACTTTACCATCCGGACAGCGATTTTTCCGATATGCGCAACTATGATACCGAAGTGGGTTTTGTGGACCACCATATCGGTCGCCTGATCGATCGTCTGGGCAAAGACGGTTTGTTTGATCGCGCCATTGTGGTGTTCATGTCCGATCATGGAGAAAGTTTCGGGGAACACGGTGAACGCGGCCATGGGCGTAAATTGTTCAATGCCACCCTGCATGTGCCCCTGATGGTGAAACTCCCGCGCGATCGGAGGGCGGGAACCCGGATGCAGCATGAGGTTTCGCTGGAAGATGTGGCCCCCACGCTGCTGGAATTACTGGGCCTGGATCGCCCGGATTGGATGATTGGTCGCGATCTGTTCATCCCCGAGGCGGGGCGGGCGATTTTTTCCGAGGCATACAAAGGCGCCGTGCATTTCAGGCGTGGACGTTATTACCATCACAAGGTGGAGCCGATCGCTTACTCCCTGGTCCAGGCGGGAGAAAAGCTGATGCTTTCTCCCCGCAATCACCGCTATCGCTTTTTTGACTGGATCCATGATCCCTTGGAAAAGCGCAATCTCTATCTGAAGCGCAAATCCCGGCTGGGAGCGTGGCAACGGTTGCTCAAGGGATACGTTGAGCGGGTGGAGGATTACATCCAGATCAGTAAGCAACTGGTGCGCGAACCCGGCAGCATGAGCGAAGAAGACATGGAGAAATTAAAGACACTGGGCTATTTTTAGCCCAAAGCGCTTGAACGATCAACGGCAATGCGGCCGGGCATGCGCCGCTGAAAGCGGGCGTGGCATCCGCGGTTGCCGATAGAAGCGGCATTCTGGAGGCAAGATGAAGAGAGCAGCAACAATCCTGGCGGGCATGGTGTTGATGGTGGCGGTTGTGGTTCCGTTGCGGGGAGCCGGTCTGAAGCAGGAACTGTCTCCATGGCTGATACTGGGGCCCTTGCCCGTAACCGAGGCGGAATTTGAAGCGCATAAAACCGATGAGGCGCTGGTGAGTTTTTCTCACCTGGACGCAAACCGCGCCATCCCGCGCATGGGGGATGAGGTTGAATGGGGCGAAAACACCCGTTTCCAATGGCGTCAATACCGCGATGAGAACCTGGCTGTATCTTCCCCCGGGGTGTATTACATGGCCACCTGGCTGAATACCAGCCGATGGTTGGCGGCACGACTGTTGCTGGATCGCGTCGATTACGCATTCACCGTGTACCTGGATGGCGAAGCCCGGGAAACCTCACGCGTACATGCCGATCGTTGGGGAGTGGATATGCACCTGCCCACGGGCAGCCACAAGCTGGTGATCAAACTGCTGGTCCGTCCCAAGCGCATCCCGCGCTTCCTCCCGTTCCTGGAGTGGAGTGATGAGTTCGGTACCGTACCCCTGCGGGTCTCGATGGAACCGGGAGCGGAGATGGGTATCGAGCATGTGTTGCATGCGGCCGATGCCGCGAGTGTGAAAATGGCGCCGGACGGGCGGCATGTCGCGGTCACTTTCAGGCAATTGAGCGCGGGAGACCTGCGGCGCAGCTGGACGGAAGTGCTGGAAGTGGATTCAGGGCGCGTGGTCTGGACCAGTGAGGGTTTGGGTGAGGTGAGCGGGCTCACCTGGCTGCCGGATTCCGCGGCTTTCGCTTTTATCCGCAAATACAAGGAAAAGGCGGATATCGTGGTTCATCGACTGAAAGACCATGCCTTGCACACGGTTTGTCCAGCCGTCGCCCGCCTGGAGAGCATCCGCTGGTCCCCGGACAACCGCTATCTGGTTTATACCGCTGCAGAACCCACCCCGGAGCAGGCGGAATGGAAACATGTCCGGGAAATTGCTGATCGCGCCGGTTCACCGCCGCAACGCGTGGGTCTGTTTATCCATTACACAGCCGGATCCATCACGCGCTGTCTGGCAGCCCCCGAAGAACGGTTTCATTCGGCCCTGATCAGTCCCGACGGAAAACGCATCCTGCTGGAAAGAAAAATTCCGGATCTTTCCGGGCGACCCTATGAGCGCTACGAAGGGATTCTGATCGATGCGGCGACCATGGAAAGAAAGCCCCTGCTGGCGGATCCCTGGATCAACGAAGTGTCCTGGGCGCCCGATTCCGGCCGCCTGCTGGTCATCGGCGGAGCTTCCGCCTTTGATGGCGCGGGCAATGTGCTGAGCGCAGGTGAGATCCCCAACGATTTTGATGGGCAGGCATTTCTTTTTGATATCGCCACGCGTGCGGTCACGCCGATCTCCAGGTCGTTTGCCCCTTCCATTACGACTGGGTTCTGGCATTCACGCAATCAAGGCATCTATTTCCAGGTGGTGGACGGTGCCAGGGAATCTCTGGCAACCTGGCGCAAAGACAGGGGATTTGAACTGCTTGATTTTCCCGTGGATGTGGTGCACCGGGTGGACTGGTCGCGGGAGCAGCCTCTGGCTGTGGCATGGGCTTCCGGAGTGACCACCCCCCACCGTCTTTACCGCGTGGATTTGAAACGCAAGCGTGTCAACGTGTTGCGTGACGTCAACGCCGGATTGTTCCAGCAGATTCGTTTCGGCAAAGTGGAAGACCTGAATTACCGTACCGCGGATGGCAGGATGGTTCCGGGTCGGCTCTACTATCCGCCGAAGTTCAATCCCAATCACCGTTATCCCCTGATTGTCTATTACTACGGCGGCACCACGCCGGTGTCGCGGGATTTCGGCGGCCGCTACCCCAAGAACTGGTACGCGGCCCAGGGCTACATGGTCTACGTATTGCAGCCGACCGGTACCGTGGGGTACGGTTCATCCGCAGCCGCCGTGCATGTGAATGATTGGGGCAAACACACCGCAGCCGAGGTGGTGGCTGCGGTGGAGGCTTTGACCCGCTCCCACCCCAACGTGGATCCGCAACGGGTCGGCGGCATGGGTGCTTCCTATGGAGGCTTCCTGACCCAGTACCTGGCGGCCACTTCGAAAAATTTTGTCGCCCTGATTTCCCATGCCGGCATCTCTTCTCTGAGCAGTTATTGGGGCGTGGGTGATTGGGGCGTTTCCTACAGCGGGGTGGCGTCGGCGGATTCATTCCCCTGGAACCGCAAGTCTCTTTACGTGGATCAAAGCCCCCTGTTCATGGCGGATCGTATCCATACGCCCCTGCTGCTGCTCCACGGCGAACAGGACAACAATGTGCCGCCCGGGGAGAGTTACCAGATGTTTGCCGCGCTGAAACTGCTGGGTCGTGAGGTCGCCCTGGTGACGTTCAAGGACCAGCAGCACTTCATCCTGGAGCCGCCCCAGCGGCGGCGGTGGATGCGGACCATCATCGCCTGGTTCGATTACTGGCTCAAGAACCAACCCCAGGCCTGGAAAGAGATGTATCCGAAGGCGGAATGATTATCCGGATTCGGCGGTATCCGGCGTACGGTTGATCACGTTGACGTAGTTGTAGGGAATTTCGATGCCCGCGGCATCAAATGCCCGTTTGATGCGCAGGTTCAACTCGCGGCCCACCGCCCATTGTTCTCCGGGCGCGGTCTTGGCCAGGATGCGGAAATTCACCGATGACTCGCCGAAAGAGATGATGCCCTGGGGCAGGGGCTCTTCCACCAGGAGGTTTTTCCACAGCGGGACCTTCATGATTCCACTGGAGATATCCTTCAACACCTGCATGACCTCTTCCGCATCTTCATCGTAGGCAACACCGATGTTGACCACGGCCATCGACCACTTATGCGTCAGGTTGGAAACACTGTTGATGCTGCCGTTGGGGATAATGTGCATGGTGCCGTCCAGCGCACGCATCTTGATGGTGCGGAAAGAGATCTTTTCCACCGTGCCTTCCTTGCCGTTGATTTCCACCACGTCTCCCAGCGCCAACTGCTCTTCCATCAGCATGAAGAAACCGCTGAAGAAATCTTTGACCAGCGATTGGGCGCCGAAGCCGATCGCCAGGGACAATCCGCCGGCGGCGACCAGAAAAGGCGCGTAATCGATATTCAACTCACCCAGTACCCACAGCACGGCCAGAATCCACAACAGGACCTTGACAATGGAAAGGATGACGGAAGACAACGTCTGGTAGCGTTGCTTGTGATGGCTGTCGAGGTTTCCGCTTGCTTCGACGCGCCGCATGGTGCGCCGCACGAGCTGGTGGGCGATGCGGTTCAGGAGGAACACCATCAACACGGCGATCACGATAATGATGAACCCGTGCAGGATCTGGTTGCGCAATTCCCGCCGCCGCTGGATCTTCAGGTTTTCCAATTCCTCCTGCGTTGCGGCGATGCGGTTTTTCAAGGTTTGAATCCGGTTTTCCGTTACGTAGACAAATGTCTGGGTGGTGTTCAATTTGGGGATTTCCAGTCCGTTGAGGCGGATGTTCCTGACCCGGGCGAATGCCGCTTTCACCCTCCGCGCCACGGGGTCGGCGGACGCCCGGGCATCGGCTTCCAATTGCCTGATTTCCTCGCGCTTTTCCGCGATCTTTTTTTCCTGTTCTTCATGCTGCTTGCGCAAGGTTTCCAGGCGCTCGCTTTCCGCTTTCAGATTGGAAGTGTATTTTTTTAATTCATTTTCCCGCTGACGCATGCGCAGAGAAAGGGGTACTTCGGCGGCGGGCCGGCTCTCCAGCGTGGTGACGGAGAGCAATTCTTTCTGGCGCTCACTTTCACGCAGACGCTCGATCTGCTTTTCCAGGCGTTCAATCTGCAGAGAAACCGAGTTGATTCTGCGTTGAATTTCCATCAGCCCGGTTTCGCCGTTCTCCAGGTACCGGGCGGCCTTGCTCATCCAGAGTGAGCGTTGACGGGGTTGACGGGCGGACAATTGCACGAGGCGAGGCAGCAACTTGTCTTCCAGGAGGTTGTACATGGAGACCAGCAGGTCGAATCTGCGCTTGTTGAAATCGAGGCGCTCGATCAACTGGTGGGAGATTTCCAATTCCTTGAAATCCGGGAATTCATGGGGGGAGAATTGTTCCAGGGTATCGTATTGAGCCTGGAAATTCTGCAATGAGGCTTCCAACTCATCGAGTGCCACAGCCGGGTCCGGAGGTTCGGACTGCGCGGTTACCGGCAGGGTCAGCAAAAGGGCAACCAGGAATGTCCGCAGGAATTTTTTCATGATGTCACCTCCGACGGTTGATTTGCTTGGGACACGATTAATCAGATGATAATGAATGATCGCGGTTTTCTCAACCCGGGCGTCGCCGCCGGGTTAAAAAACACAGAAGCGCCGGGTTTTCATCTCTCCCCCGGGAACGGCACAAAGGAGCGAAAAAGTCACTGCTGGTCACCGTTGCCGGGAAACACCTCGATGGGGCGTTCGTCCAGCAGGCGTTCATTTAAAAAAACCGCGACCCGGTAGGTTCCGGGCTTCAGGTCCGGGTAGCGTTCGTAACAGATGATGTGGGTGTAGTAGCGTCCCGGCTCGCCGAAATGGAAGTCCGAGTCCCGCGATCGCTCTCCATTTTCGTCGAACAGGCGGATCCGCACCGTTCCGGCTCCTTCCACTTCACAGATTCGTGCCAGGATGTAGAAGGGAACGCGTACGCGCCCGTCCGCGAAATCTTTCTGCTGCAGGCGCTCTTTTCCGTTGGTGACTTCACGCAATGCCGTCAACTCACATACATGGGGAAACTCCAGCAGCGGCAGGTCTTTCACCCGGACCCGGCACCCGGCCGGCAACAAGCCCAGCAGAATCAGACCAGCAGCAGCTTGATAAAGAATTTTTTGAGTGCCAATGAGTAACCTCCCTGAATTCTCAACTTGTGTTTAAACATTTTTTCGACAAACACCTCCAGGGTCTGGAACCGGTTGCCGCGAACATAGAAGATCATGAAAGAAGAGAGGCGCAGATCCCACGGCAGTTTCACCCGGCCGTTCCAGGTCAGGGTTTCCGGCTTCAAATCGTTATCCATGATCAATCGCAAACGCAGGTCGATTTCATCCGCACGCGAGAATCCTCCGGAAACACTCAGGTTGCGGGTGTTGGTGCCCTCCACCCAGAATTCCCGGCTGAGAAAACGTGATGAGAGGTTGTATTCCAGCGCCAGTTCGAAGCCGCCCAGCTTGCGCACGAGTGCGAGGTGGCTTTGAAAGTCGGTTACGTCCTCCTCCAGCCCCTCCCAGATATGATTGGCTGCCAGATTGGGGCGCAATTCAAAGCCGAAGGGCAGTAACAGGCCCCGACCCTGAACCAGAATGCGTATCCCCGGTGAGGCGGATGTTTCGACTCCACCTGTGGTGGGGAAGGAATTGAACAGGTAATAGGGGGTGAAAGCGATGGAAATATTTTTTTCCAACAGGAAGAACGGATTGAAAGGCAGATGAATGGAAAAATTCTTGCGATTGATCCTGTCCAGCATGTCGCGGTTCCAGCGGAATTCCGAATCCATCGAGAACCAATGACTCTGAAAGCCGAAGTTCGCGTGCAGATCCATCTGGTCCGAATGGAAACCCTCGCGGAAAATCCGGCGCTCCATTCCCAGATTGAAGCGAACTTTCTCTTTCACTTCCAGCGGGATATCGATGCTGTAGGAGATGCTTTTCTTCCAGTTGTAGCGAAGGTCGAAGCGGGGTCGCAATTGTTTTGAGGCATGGAGGGTGACGCGCGCGGATAATTCCGTGAACAGCCCGGCGCCATGGCGCCCGCTGAATTGCTGGTTCAGTTCGTATTCAAACCAGCCCTTCCGTTGGGAGCGGTTCAAGGCGAGGTTGAAACTTCGTTCTCCGGTATCTCCGCCGACGCGAACGCTCAGCAGGTCCGTTTTTCCGGGGTAAAGCGACATGCGGCCTGAGTAGAGCAGGCCGCGGGGAGTGCCTGGAAGACGGAAGAGTCTTCTCTCATAGGCCTTCAGGGAGAAATCGCCGCGCAGCGGACGCGTATGCAGCAGCAGGCGTGAGTCCAGGGCCAGCCCTTCGGAACGGGTATAATGCAGGTCCTCCAGGTAGAAAAGGCTGCGGTTTTCCAGCGAGCCCCGGTTTACGGAGAAGTGCCGCATGGGTACAGACGGCATGCCCATGATATAGGGGATCACGGTTTCCGCCCGGATTCTGCCGCGGGGGTCTACGCTGAATCCACGGAACTCGAAAAAGAGGGCATAATCTTTGAATTCTTCAAGCGTTGGTTTGCGCAACTGGAAGCGCTGCAGCTCATCTCCATGGCTGATAACGCGCTCCCTGAACGATTCGCTATGGAAGCGGGGGGGGATCCCCTGGAAGTAGACGACATCGCCATGGTGTGGAGTCGGCTCGCGCAGGTCGGCCTCCGGCCCGCCGTACAATACGCCCTTCAGAGTGGATACGTCGTAGTAGAGCACAGAGCCCTGTAGCGTCACTTCACCGCTCTTTAACACGATTTCCCCGCTGCCGAAAATCATTTTGAGGTGATCGCAGTAAATGAAATAGCGGCCGGAAACCTGAATGGACTGACCCCGCAGCAAGCCCGGGACCAGGCAGCTCAAGAGGCTAAGGCAGAGTAACTTTCGCAACCTGTCCATTCAGACTCATCAGGTATAAAAACCCCCGGTCATCCTTGCAGACCCCGGCCGTGCTCTCCAGAGGCGAGCGGAACACATCTTCAACGCTTCCAGCAAGGGTCAGGCGGTACAGTGCGTTGCTGGACAAATCGGTGACCAGCAGCGAATCCCCGAAAAACTCCATCCCCCCGGTCTCCAGGCCGGGAAGTTGGAACAGGCGCCGGATTTCAAGCGATTCCGGGTCGAGGGTGAAAACACTTTCTGAACGCGAATCAAAAACCAGCAGCTCGTCCATCCCCGCCGCCAGCAGGCGGGGGTAAATCTCGGCGGTGGATATGCGGGTGATCAGCGTTCCCGACAAGGGATCGAATACGTTGATCTGGTTTTCCTGCCCGCACAGGTAGAGGCGGCGATTCAGGAAAGCGATGCCGTTTGAAGGGGCGAAAAGGAAACTGCGGATGGTGGCGCCGCTCTCGGTGTCGAACGCGGTTGCATTACCCCGGTCGCTGGCTTTCCAGATTTTTTCTCCGTCAAAGCAGATGTCTCCGGGCCCGGAAACCTGGGTTGAAAAAACATTCTGGATGGTCAGGTTGGCTCGTGAAGCGTCCGGATCCAACGGGTTGTTGAAGGTGATGTCCCGGCACGCGTTAAAAAGCAAGGCGGCAATGCAGGCCGAAGCCAGCGGCAGAAACATCACAGCTGATTTTTGCATGGTTTTTTTTTGTCCATTTCAGGTCCAGAAAGTGAATCACCAGTACGCCTGCAGCGCCGATCAGCAACCAGTTGCGGGTACGGAACCGGCTTTCGGTCTCACGCCGCAATTCCACGATCCGCGGGATTTCAATACTGGCCAGGTATTCGTCATAGGAGCGATTCCCGCGGTAGTTGAAAATCGCCGCGGCCGCCACCGTGCCGACAAATCCACTCAGCAGAAGAACGCCTTTCAGGGTTTTTCCCGAACGCAATTGGATCCAGCCGGGGATTACTTTTTCCAGTGGAACGGGTGGCTCCCCGGCAGCGCTTTCTTCGGCGCCTGCCGGAAAGGCCAGCGCCAGCAGGAGGCACACGATCGTCAGCTTATTCCCGCCTCGAATCATGATCTTTAGTGTACCGGGTTGCGAGGTTGATTGCAATCCGCACCAGTGGTTGACAGCGCATGGTCAAGGTTTCTATAATAATTATCAAGCGTTTGATGTGTGTCGGGGTGGTTTGCCGTTCCGCCCCGAAGACGCCGTTAATGAAAGGCAGGAGGCCCTCATGAAGCCCCGGAATATTTGCCTGGTTGTTTTTCTGGCCCTGGCATTTGCTTTTTCTGCGTCGCTGGTTGCCCAGGATCTGGACCTGGGGAACATCCGTGTTCCGCGCGCATTCGTGCATGGCGAAACCAGTCACGATGCCGGGATTTACCACCTGGTGCTGACGGATAAGGAGGGGATTCCCTGGTTCCAGGTTCAGGACCGGCAGGGCAACCTCCTGTTTGAGGAAATGGGAGTGGTGCTGACCGAAGCCGTTCCCGGGATGCGCCGGGCGTTTCGTATGCGGGGTGAAATGCTGCGGGGATACGAATTCTATCGTGTGCGCGTGACTCAGCCGGATCGCAAGGTGTTGGCGTATTTCTTGTTGCGCAAGTAATCCTTATCCGTTTCCGGCACCCATCTCCGCGGCTTCTTCGGTATCGGGGATATTGTCGTAGTAACCCTGGAATCGAATGTGTTCTTCCGGGCGGCAGAATTCAGTGGGTTCCGTGCCGTTGACGAACGCTTCGTTCAGTGGGTGCAGGCATTCCGGTGTCCAGATTTTTCCGGTGAATCCGTCGATCTTGACAAACACCACTCCCGGAGGTTTGGGGAAGGTTTTCTCTTTTTCCGGGTGCGTTTCCAGGTATTTTTCCATAAAACGGACAAAAACCGGCGTGGCCGCCCTGGATCCGGTTTCACCTTCGCCCATGCTGCGGGGTATGGAATAGCCCACCCACACGCCGACGGTGATGGAAGGTGAAAAACCGATAAACCAGGCATCGGTGTTGTCGTTAGTCGTACCGGTCTTGCCGCCGATGGGCGCTTCCAGGTGGCGGGCCCTCCAGCCGCTGCCCATCTGCACGACACCCTGGAGCAGGTAATTCATGACATAGGCGGTTTCCCGATCGACCACCATTTTGCGGTCGGGATATCCCTCTTCGATGATATGGCCGTTCGGGTCGCGGATTTCACGGATCAGGTAGGGTGTGACCCGGGTGCCGAGGTTGGGGAAAACCGTAAACGCGGCCACCATCTCCTGCAATGAAACGCCGAAACTTCCCAGGGAGATCGACATGAACGGCTGCAGGTCGGAGGTGATTCCGAAACGGCGGCCGTAATCAACGATCCTGGCCGGGGTCAGCTGTTCCACCAGTTTGGCTGAGATGACATTGCGGGATTTCTGCAACGCCCGACGCAGAGTCAGCGGGCCCAGGAAATCGAGGGTGATATTGCGTGGTTCCCAGATCTCGTCAATCTTGGCGTCATAGTAGGAGAAAGGCTCGTCGACGATCACCGTGGCCGGCGTATAGCCGTTTTCCAGTGCCGCGGTGTAGATGATGGGTTTGAAGGTGGATCCGGTCTGACGCCCCGCCTGGGTGGCGTTGTTGAATTCACTCTTGGAGAAATCGTAGCCTCCGACCATGGCGCGAACCTGGCCGGTTTCATTGTCGACCACCATGATGGCGCCCTGGACTTCCGGTTCCTGTTCCAGGCCCAGACGAAGCGGCGGTTGATTCTCCGTGCTTTCCCCGCTTGACGGCTCCAGGGATACACCCTCAGGGATCTCCAGCAGGCGGAACAGGGCCACATCCCCCTTGCGCAGAATACGGGTCAGCGGCAGCCGGGTCCAGGCCGCCTCGCGGGCATCCAGTTTTCCCGATAAGTGGCTGATCCGTACCCGGGCGGATTTTCGCTGGACCTCGATGACGATACCGGGAACGATTTCGCCGACACGCAGTTTCATCCGCCTCCATTCCGGCAACCGCACGCCAAGGATATCTTCGCCTTTTTTCGCCAGGTTGGTCAGACCGGGCCTGACGCGCCATCCGCGGCGCTTGTCCAGTTCCCGCAGGCCTTCTTTCAACGCCTCTTCCGCCCAACCCTGCATCATCGGGTCCAGGGTGGTGTAGACCTTGAGGCCGCCCTTGTAGAGCAGATTGTCGCCGTATTTGGCCTCGAGGTAGCGCCGGGTCTCTTCCAGGAAATAATCTCCCAGCGATTCGTGCTCGGCTTCATAGGGTTTTGTGGGAAGTTCCGTCGCCTGCGCGGTCCGGCATGTAGCCTGATCGATGAAGCCCATTTCCTGCATGTGTTTAAGAATGCGGTTGCGGCGGTTCCTGAGATGGGCCACGCGTTCATCTTTTACGCCGGGGTTGCGAAAGGCGTTGAACAGCACGTTGGGGGAAGGGATCAATGCGGTCAGCAACGCGGCTTCCTGGACATTGATTTCAGAAACCGATTTGCCAAAATAGTAACGAGCCGCGGCTTCCACACCATAAACACTGCCTCCCAGAAAGATCTTGTTGCAGTAATAGGTAATGATCTGTTCCTTGGTGTAATTTTTTTCGATCTGGATCGCCAGAAGCATTTCGTTGAGCTTGCGTTTCAGCGATACGCGCGGGGTCAGGAACAGGCCGCGGGCCAATTGCTGGGTAATGGAACTGCCCCCTCCCCAATCACGGCCGAACAGGCGCCCGATGATGGCCCGGATGGTGCCCTTGAAATTGATGCCCCAGTGGGAATAGAATTGCCGGTCTTCTGATGCCACAAGTGAATGAATCAACGCGTCCGGCAGGTCCGTGCGGCGCACGATGCGGCGTTTTTCAATGGCGAAATCGCGAACCGGTTCTGCGTGGCGATCAAAGACCGTCGTCATGACCACGGGTTTGATGTCTTCCAGGTTCTCGATCTGCTGGGGGAATCCTCTCTGGAATACCAGGATAATGCCGGCGGCCACTCCCAGCAGCACGGTCAACAGAATGCTGGCGCCAAACAGGATCGGGCGTATGTTGCGCTTAATGAAATCTTTCATGGTTTTTATAGTATATCACACAAAAATTGGGTGCAGAAGTCCGTTTATTTGCCGGTTTTCACCCGAAAATCGCTTGCATTCCGCTGTTTGACGGGTATAATGAGTTATTACGCTCTGCCTCTCACAGGCGTTACAGGAGGTCTAAATGCCAGCCAAAGGCTATGTTGAAATTGACAAGGAAGTATGCAAAGGTTGCAACCTTTGCGTGCTCAACTGCCCCACCAAGTGCCTAGCTCTGAACACGGCGGACACAAATTCTCACGGGCTGCACTACGCGTACCTGGCGGATGAAGAGAAATGCATTGCCTGCATGAACTGCTCCGTCATGTGTCCCGATGCGGCCATCACCGTGTACAAGAAAGCGGAATGAAAAAGGGAGGATCAATTGGGTGATATTAAATTTATGAAAGGTAATGAAGCCCTGGCCGAAGCCGCGATTCGCGCCGGCATGAGGGGCTATTTCGGTTATCCCATTACTCCGCAGTCCGAAGTAGTGGAATATCTCGCCATGGAACAACCCAAGCACAATTACGTGTTGTTGCAGGCCGAAAGCGAAGTCGCGTCGATCAACATGGTGTACGGCGCCGCCGGAGCCGGAGCCAGGACCATGACCACCACGTCGTCTCCCGGCTTTTCGCTCATGCAGGAAGGCATGTCCTACATCGCCTGCGCCGAGCTGCCCTGCGTGGTGGTCAACGTGGTGCGCGGCGGCCCGGGGCTGGGTACGATTCAGCCCGGACAGGGAGATTACTTCCAGGCGGTCAAGGGCGGCGGCCACGGAGACTACCGTCTGATCGTGCTGGCGCCGAACTCGGTGCAGGAGATGGCGGACCATACCATGCTGGCTTTCGATCTGGCCGATCAATACCGCAACCCGGTGTTGATTCTTTCCGATGGAGCCATCGGCCAGATGATGGAAAAAGTGGAACTGCCCGATCCCGTTACCACCCTGATGGAGAAACCCTGGGCCAGTACGGGAAAGACGCCCGACCGCGAGCGCAACGTGATCACTTCGCTGTTCATCAAGCCCGAAGACATGGAGCAGAAAAATATCGAGCTTCAAGCCAAATATCGCAAAATTGCGGCCGGTGAAGTCCGATTCGAGGAATACCTGCTCGATGACGCGGAAGTCGTGCTGATGTCCTACGGAGTGACAAGCCGGATCTGCAAGAAAGTCGTGGATCTGGGCCGGGAACAGGGTGTGAAGATGGGGTTGCTGAGACCCGTGACCTTGTGGCCTTACCCGACTGAACGCGTGGCTGAATTGGCGGCCCAGGACAGGGTGAAGATGTTTGTTACCGCCGAGATGAACGCCGGTCAGATGGTGGAAGATGTCCGCCTGGCGGTAAACGGCCGCAAGCCGGTCTATTCGACCGGGCGCATGGGTGGAATCATCCCCACCCCGGGAGAGATCCTGGATTTTACGTTGCGGCAAATGAAGTAAGGAGATTACCATGAAAACCGGATACGAAAAAATCTATGAACGTCCGAAAACCCTGTTGCCCACGCGCATGCACTATTGCCCGGGATGCATGCACGCCATCGTGCACAAGTTGATCGCCGAATTGATCAACGAAATGGATCTTCAGGAAAAGACCATTGGTGTGTGTCCCGTGGGTTGCAGCGTGTTCGCATACGATTACATTGACATTGACTGGCAGGAAGCGGCCCATGGACGCGCCGCCGCCCTGGCCACGGCCATCAAGCGCATGTTGCCAGACCGGGTGGTTTTTTCATACCAGGGTGACGGTGACCTGGCCGCCATCGGTACGGCTGAAACCATTCATGCCTGCAATCGCGGTGAGAAATTCACCTTTATCTTTATCAACAACGCCATTTACGGCATGACCGGGGGTCAGATGGCACCGACGACCCTGGACGGAATGAAAACCACCACTACGCCGTACGGGCGTGAAGCCGTGACCGCGGGCATGCCCTTGAAGATGTGCGAGATTGTTTCGCAGTTTGACGGCGTGGTGTATGCACAGCGGGTTTCCTGCAACAATCCGGCCAATACCCGTCGCACCAAGAAAGCCATCCAGCGCGCTTTTGAGATTCAGCAGCAGGGCCTGGGAACCACTTTCATCGAAGTGGTGTCCAATTGCCCGTCGAACTGGAAGTGTACGCCCGAAGTATCCATGGATCGAGTGAAAGAGGAAATGATGCCCTATTTTCCTCTGGGTGTGTTCAAGGAACCCCGTTCCTGAAAGGAGGCTGAGAATCATGTTGAAAGAAATGATATTTTCCGGTTTTGGCGGCCAGGGTGTTCTCTCCATGGGCAAACTTCTGGCTTACGCGGCCATGAAGGAGGGCAAAGAAGTCAGTTGGATGCCCTCTTACGGGCCTGAGATGCGCGGAGGCACGGCGAACTGCGTGGTCAATATCAGTGATCGCCAGATTTCCTCTCCCATTGTCACCGAGTTCGATGTGGTGGTTGTTTTGAATCAGCCTTCACTGGACAAGTTCGAGCCCCGGGTCAAAAAGGGCGGCACCCTGATCTGGGAAAGCACGACCATCAAGAAAGGCCCGACCCGCGACGACATTCACGCCGTGGCGTTACCGGCCATCGATACGGCCACCAACGAGCTCAAGAACATCAAGGTAATGAACATGCTCGTGCTGGGCGCGCTGGTGAAACTTGAACCCATTGTGAATCGCGAATCCCTGATCACGGCGCTGAAAGACACATTGCCCAAGCGCTATCACAATCTGATTCCCCTTAATGAAGAAGCAATCGAAATGGGGATGTCGCTGGTTAAAGAAAACTGATCCAACGCCACACTGGTTGTTGCATCATGAATCCGCCTGTCATAGGCGGTAAACCGGTGGGGCGGGAGCAAAGATCCTTGACTCCCGCCCCCACCTCCCTCTCAGCCACTTTCCCTCTTTTCCCTTATGAAGGGGATCTTGAACGCGGGGTGAGGATAACCCCCTGGAGCGGCGATCAGGCCCATCGGCGGCGCAATCCGGGAAGCGGTAAAGGAAGAAGGGTTCGCGGGTTCAAAAAGGGAATGGGGGTCAGGGAAGTTCCATGAGCACGGTGCGTTGAGCCACCGCGGCGATCAACAGCAATGCCAGCGCAGCTCCGATGAACCAGGCGAACAATTCCTTTGCCTGAACGATGCGCCGCGAAGAAACTTCGCTTTTTTCCCAGCGGTCGATCTCGCTGAATATCCGCTCCAGGGAAGGTTTGTCCGTGGCGCGAAAATAGAGTCCTCCGGTAGCGGCGGCGATTTCCTTGAGCAGTTCTTCGTCGATCTCGACGTCAACCATGGTGTAACGCTGCCGGCCGAACGCGTCCGTAACCGGATAGGGCGCCCGCCCGCGGCGACCGACACCGATGGTGTATACTTTGATGCCGAATTCTTTGGCGATCTTCGCCGCATCAAGCGGGGCGATCTCGCCGCGATTGTTGACGCCGTCGGTGATGAGGATGATGATGCGTGTGGCCGTGGGGGCATGGCGGACACGGTTGACCGATGCAGCCAGAGCCATTCCCAGGGCGGTACCGTCTTCCAGATCTCCGATGCGGGTGTTTTCCAAAGCATCCAGCAACATCGATTCGTCAATGGTAAGGGGACTGCGCGTAAACGAAGTGCCGGCAAACACGACCAGGCCGATGCGATCTGAGCGGCGGCGATGAATGAAATCGCTGATGACTGCCTTGGCCACTTCGAGGCGGTTGCGCGGCTTGAAATCAACGGAAGCCATGGAGCCTGAAATATCGAGCGCCAATAAAATGTCGACTCCCCGATGCTTTTCGATTGTAAACCGGTTGAGGATCTGCGGTCGGGCCAGCGCCAGAATCAGCAATGCGAGAGCGGTCAGCCGCATCCAGGGCAAGGCGGCAAGTGCCCGGACTTTCCAGCGGGATGCCGGGTCCGGATAGATCGTCGCGCTGGATATTTTTACATGGCGGGAACCCCTGCGGCGCAGCCAGCGCCACCAGAAAGCCATGGCGGCGACCAGGGGCAGCAGGAAAAGAAAGAGTTTATGCTCCAGGTGAAACACTGGACTCCTCCGGCTGGGGGGTCTGCCGCTCGCGGTAGCGTGAAATCAGGTCCCGAATATGATGTGCCAGTTGCGCTTCTCCCGCGGGGCCGGGTTGGAAGCGGGCGAATTTGACGCGATCGGACAAATTCAGCAACAACGCGAGATGCTCGCGGATTTGCGCGTCTTCCTCGTTTCGGGCCAGGTGCAAAAGGGTTTCCCGGGTGGTCATTTCCCCGGCGTTGAAGTGGTAAACCCGATTCAGGAACCGTTTCAACACCGGCGTCAGTCGCAGGCAGAATTCCTTGACCCGGCCACGGGAGAACAGGCCCAACCCCATCAGGCGGGCCAGTTCCTGTTCCAGCTCCTCCAGGGGATGCGGTGGCGGTGGCGATGCGGACGGGCGCCGCCGCCGCAGCCATGCCAGCAACAGAATCAGGCCGAGCGGCAACAGAACGAGCCCGGCGATCCATGGCAGCAGGCGCAATGGATTGCCACGAATCGGAATCGGGGGCTTGATATCGGCGATATCGTTATCTTTTTCCGTCAACACGCTGACAATGTGAACTTCGGTCATATTGGTGGCGATTTCCTCCACCGGCAGGCTGTTTTTTTCCAGCGTGATGCGAAAAGGGCCGATCCGGTGTGAGCCGGTGCGGAAAAAGGCCAGGGTGATATGGATTTCCCTGAGCAGCAATCCATCCAGTTCGCGGGATTTGACCTGGCGTGGTGATGTTTCCTCCCAGACATCACCGCCGCTGCCGGTCTCTACGCGAATCCGGTCATGCGGTTTGTCGGTCTGCACGATGACACGCAACATCACCGGGTCGCCGACAGAGGCTTCAGTTGATGAAGCCGACAGGCTGGCCTGTGTGCGCGCTTCGAGGCCGAGCGATACCATGAACATCAGCGCAGCCGCCATCCAGCACCTGTTCATCGATTGAACCTCCTGCGCCGGCAAAGCAGAAAATCAAACAAGGGTTTCTCCGGTTTTGCATCATCCGCGATCTCGATGTGGTCTACACCGGCACTGCGAAAAAATGTCAGCAACCGCTTTTCGCGTTCTTCAAGCGCGGCGGAAAATGCGTTCACGGTCTGCTTTCTGGACAGGTCCAGGAGCAATTCCTGTCCGCTTTCAAGGTCACGCGCGCGGAACAGTCCTCCCGGCGGGAGGCTGCGTTCCCGGGGATCGAGAATGCGTACGGCCACGAGATCGTGTTTACGTGCGGTCACCCGGAAAGGGGATTCGTAGCCGTTGTCGAGGAAATCAGAAATCAGGAAAACAATCGCATGGCGGCGGCTGACCTGGTTGAGGTAAGTCAGCCCGGTGTGAAGCGACGTGCCGCTGGATTGCGGCGAGAAAGTGAGGATTTCGCGAATGATCCGCAACAGGTGGGTGCGGCCTTTCTGTGGCGGGATGTAGCGTTCAATCGTATTGCTGAACAACAGCAGCCCGACTTTGTCGTTGTTGAGCATGGCCGTGAATGCGATCAGGGCGGATATTTCCGCCGCCAGTTCCTGTTTGCTTTTGCGGCGGGAAACAAAAGCCAGCGAAGCGGAAATGTCTATGGCGAGAATCACGGTCATTTCCCTTTCTTCCACGAATTGTTTCACGTGCAGGCGACCGGTGCGCGATGTCACATTCCAGTCAATCAGGCGGATATCGTCTCCGGGTTCGTAATCACGCACCTGAAAGAATTCCATGCCTCTGCCCTTGAATGCCGAATGGTATTCGCCGGCCAGAAGTTCCCTGGATGCTTTGCGGGAAATGATTTCGATGCGCCGGACTTTGCGCAGAATTTCGCTGGATATCATTGAAACATGGCTTATCGGACCTGGATGATGATTCTGTCGGCGACGCGGATGCTTAAATGAACGGGATAGGCGAATTGCACATTCCAAAGGCGGGGAGGCCGGTTGTTCAGGTTGCAGAAAGCGGTTTGAATCTCCGAGTTGCCCTGAGAGCGAAACTCTACGCCTTCCACATCATCGAATGTGAGGCGGGTGACTTTCTGGTTCCTGCCGAGAAATTCGATGGCGTATTGGCGCTCTCCGTCGTGCTGGACATAAAAACGCTGGATTTCGTACAAGCGCTCTTCCATGCTGATTGCTCCATATCCACAAACAGCCTTTCAACTGGCCGGGTTTGATTATAACGACCGCCGGCATGGATTGCAATGGTTGAGCGGGGGCTTGCCTGGAGTTTCTGATTTGGTTATCATTGTATCAAACGGTCGCCATCGCCTCCCGGCGATGGCGGACCTGTCGGAGAGATGGATGGAAGAATACCTGGTGGAATGCTGGAATTGCGGCGCCACATACAATGCGATGGAGGCCGTACTATGCAACCATCCGAATCCCACCACGATATGTCCGTATTGTTTGAAGTGTTTCTGCGGAGCGGGTGAGGAAGCCCGCAATCGCTTTTACAGAGAATGCCCGCAAGCCTTGCGGGAAAGGCGCGAGCGCGCCATCAGCCACCGCAATCAGCGTCTGGGTGACATGTTGGTTCAGGCGGGAAAGATCACGCCTGAAGCGTTGAGCGAGGCCGTGGAAAAGCAGGCGTTCATGCGCAAGCCGTTGGGCGAGATCCTTGTCATGATGGGCGCCTTGACATTGGAAGAACTTTCCCTCTTTCTTGTTGATCAGAAACTGGTTGAAAGCATTGATCTCTCATTGTTTCAGCTGGATCAGCAATTGCTCGATCGGCTGGGAGCCGCATTCTGCGTGGTGCATCGCATGATTCCCATTGAGTTGTACCGCCTGGCTGACGGAGAGATCCTGCGATTCGCGGTTCAGTGCGTGGAAGACATTCCCGCCATCAAGCGCAGTCGCGCCATGGAAGACTTTGTCCTGATACCCTACCTGTCTTCACCGGAGCACTTTAATATGCTGTTCAAGGAAATCGTCGAACGTGCCCGTGACCAGAAAGGCTGACCTGCCTCCTGTCACCTTCTCTCCAACTCTCTCAACAGCTTCAGCCGAACGGTGATGGGGAAACGTAAAGTCCGGTGATGAAGTTACCCGCGAACGGTGATGCAGGAACTTTTCGGAGCGGTGATGATTGCAAGGGCAACCAAGGTGTCAGGAGGCGGGCCCTTCGGGCTCTGAAAACGGAAGCGGGAATAAGGCGCGATAATCAATATGTGCGCTGTTTTCAACCTTCTACGTTCTACAGGGCGGCCACGGGGGGCCGCACCTACGCCTGATACCTGTCACCTTCTTTCCAACTTTCCAACTCTCCAACTTTCCAACTCTCCAACTCCCCAACTCTCCAACTCCCCAACTCTATCCTGCGTTTCGCGACAATCCCTGCTTGAAATGCAGGC
>OBLN01000120.1_pt1 | contig 28446 bp, 26 predicted proteins | sample 1519301 | NCBI WGS metagenome assembly OBLN01 (sample SAMEA2452533, study PRJEB22499) | sediment metagenome | reverse complement strand
TGCCGAAAGCGGTCAGCACCAGGAGTTCAAAGAAAAACACCACGGTCTCCCGGGGTACCAGGCTCAGCGTCAACCAAGCTGGTTGAGCCCCCCGCAACCGGGTGATGATCGCCATGGTCTGGGGTGACAGCATTTTCACGATCACCGCGGGCAGCGGCAGCAATTGGAACGCGCAGAACAGGAAAAACCCGACCCACAGGCGCGCGGCCCAGGTCATGGCGCCGCGTCCCTTCGGCTTGCCCGGCTGGTGGCGGCCGTAGAGCAGGTCGCGTGCGGGGTCCTTGCGTTCACTCGCCGGGGCCGGCAACCTATCACCTTCCCCGGGTTGTCGCCACGCGGAATACGCGATCAGTGCCAATGCGATAAAAAACAGGTGTCGCCACGGTTCCGCGACGCAGCCGAACGGCAGCGGCGCCAGGAAAACCAGGATTTTGATATAAGTAAAAACTTTTTTCCTTTCCCGGTTTGCCCGCGTCCGGGCAGCAGTTGATATCGCTGTCATATCAAGCTCCAATTATATTTAAAAAGAGAAAAACAAGTTGAGAGAGTTGAGGGAGGAAACACAGTTAAATCAATAGAATGCCGCCATCACCGATCTGGAAGGTTCCTCATCTCTAGAACTCCCTCATACCATCACACCAATTTCCCCTTTTCACTTTCGACTTGAAGTTTCTGCCCCTCGCCATCATCATTCAAATCCTAAATCCCAAACTCTAAATCCCAAACAAATGCCAATGACCAAAATTCAAATGATCCGAATAAAAGCAATAATAAACCACAGAACACACAGAAAACTCAATTCCCTTTTCCCCTCGCCAATTGCCATTTGCCACTTGCCATCTTTATTCAGATCCCGAAAGGCAAGAGGCCTGCCACCTGTTACCTTATTTCTACTTTCGACTTTAGACTTTCGACTTTCGACTTATTTAAGAACTCCGCGCGCGCTTAAACCCGATGTTATACAACGCTTTCCAGAAATAAACCCAATCCGTACGCCAGGGATGATCCACGTGTTGTTCCAGGTACCTCCGCTCCGACGCCCACACCTCTTCAATCGAGCCGGGCATATCCGCGTAATAGGGCGGAACAAGCCCCGGCCTGGATTTCACGCGCAATTTCTGCAGGTCTTCCGGGTAGGTATTAAAAAAGGTTTCGCTCAGGGGCCGTACCCCGACCAGCTTCAGGTCCCGTTTAAGCCAGTTGAGTACCATTGGCAATTCATCGATCCACAGCTTTCTGAATACGCGCCCCCAGATCGTGATGCGGAAGTCATCCCTGATTTTTCCCTTCTCGTCGAGCTGGTTTCGCTCAAAAACATATTGATGAATAAACTCGGAAAATGGATGCATGGTACGGATCTTGTAGATATAGATGGGTTCTCCTCCCTTGCCCACCCTTTTCTGCTTGAAGAAAAGGGCGTATGAAGGAACCGTTTCCAGGGGCTCCTTCACCTTTTTTACCGCGAACCAGACAAAATTCTTCTCTTCCTCTAAAGCGATCACTTCAAAACCGCAGTAGTACAGGCGACCCAGTCCCTGGGCCATGGAAAAAACCCGGCCACTTCCCTTGGTAATCAGGAAATAGATCTTTTTCAACAGCGGCAATTTGGGACACATCCGCTTCCAGAAGAAATCCAGCACGTAAAATACGCGCGCGAAGAACGCGGGATAACGATTACGAAAATAGATATACCGCCGCTCCATGGGCTCGAAACGCCCCACAAATACGCCCCCGTTTTCCAGTTTTCGGTTCACCTGGATCAGGTACTGGTTCAAGTAACGGAAATCATTCAATTGATGTCGGTTCAGCAGAAACTCCAATGAATTATCGGGCAGGATTTCTACATTGTAGGCATTTCCAGAGTCCATCACTTCGGATTTCAGAATATCGATCTTTTTCAGATTAACGGTCCGGTCAATAAATTCAAATGCGGCAGAAGAGTTTTTCAAGTACACAGACGCCAGTTTTTTCGAAAACAGAATGGAATTGCGGCGCTTTCCCGGAATCGCGTACCGTCCCGAGGGTTTTTCACGAGACACAACTCCCCGCACCACGAGGTCCTCATGCAGCAACGGCGCTTCAAATATATTCACTTCGGGTATATCGTTCTTATGCACATAGCGAGCCAAATAGATTGTAGCCAAGATCAATAACTCGATTGTTGCATAAATCAGCACTGTGCCGAAAAACAGCAGGCGTGAAAAACCATCCGGTCGAAATCCGAAAACCACCACGGAAAAAAGCGAAAGAATCATGAAATAAGATTTAATGAAAGGAACGATCATTTTGAAAAAATTCACGGATAAATCAATGACAAACCCATGACTGAACAGGGCGGAAAAGAACCACAGGAACATGATCAGAAAAAGGATGTACTGGTAATCTTCGGATACAATGATCAGGGAATTCGTTTTAATATAGTGCAACAGGAAAAACGCCGCCGAGATAACAAGGGTTTCACCCGCCAACAGGATGGCGGAAAAACGGCGCCGTTCCGGTTCACGTTTGACAAATACCGGCAGGATTAGACCGGATATGAAGATCACTTCAAGGAGCAGGTAAACCACAATCCCGGCAAACACCACAAACCGGGATAGCGATAAAATCTGTAAGCCGTAAATCAGCAGGGAAACCAGACCGGCAAAATACAACATGGAATACGCCAGGGGCTCGATCCTGGCGCGTTCGGTGTCATGGAACTTGGAAGAAAATACTCCCGAAGCCAACCAGCAGAATACCAGGATCGGGAAAAACACCACGTATTTTTCCTGAATCCACAGGTTTCCATACTTCACCAGGTACACCACCGCAAACGAAAACAGCAGCAAAACCAGGTCCAGCAACAACTTAAACGGATTGATCTTATTCATTGAGTCGATGTTACGCTGTTATTAAGCATCATTGAATAATTCTTCTCATTCAGGGAGCTACGCTTCCTTGTCATTGCTGGTCATTTTAAAAGAAATCCCCAAGCACGAAATCCTAAATCCTAAACAAATTCAAAATCAAAATGACTAAAATTCAAAACAATAATCACCATCTCTCACTATTTATCGATATTTTTATCAAAATTTCCCGAAATTGAGAAGTCACCGGAATTACTTCTTTTCACTTTTACTGATAATTGAACCAAATATACTGGTCAACTCCCCTGCCTCATCTCTCAGATCTTTTCTTCTTTCCTCAAGATCAGGAGTAGATTGTAAATCCACTAGATTTAACCAGTACTTACTCTCCTTGGCTTCCTTTCTGCAAATCTTTATTCTCATCAAGAAATCCTTTTTGCTGAAGGATTCATTGGCTTCAATATAATTGGCGCCCACTGACCCGAAGGACCGAATCAATTGTCGGCCGTCTTCCTGATTGGCATAAGTCATCTTTAACCGCTTTACAAACGCCCGTACATCTTTCGCAAACAGAAAAGTTCTTTTCTCAAGATCATATTGTTTGCTAATCTTCATCCCCCCCGAATCCACTTGAAGAAACCCACAAGAAACTACGTCCATCTGGTTCCAAAAGTTTGTCTTTTCAGAACTTGCTCTAGTTTTGACCATTTGAATTTGTTTTGAATTTTGAACTTCAAATTTGGATCATTGGAATTTATTTAGGATTTCAAATTTAGAATTTCGGATTTGTTTTCTGTGTTTTTGTTTTGAATTTTGAACATTGGCATTTTGAATTTGTTTGGGATTTAGGATTTAGGATTTGGGATTTTGGACTCGTCTTCCTCGTTTTTATTTTGAACTTTTGAATTTGAGTCATTTGAATTTGTTTGGGATTTAGAGTTTGGAATTTGGGATTTAAGTTCATTTCTTATTGCAGCTCCGAACTCCTTGTCGAGAGAGTATCCACTAAAAAACACCACTCCATCCGCTCCTTCATCCCTGGCAATTTGTATTTGCTCTTTCACTCCCTCTGGCGTATTCTCGTTTGCCGAAGATCGAATCCCAATCCCTGCATACACCTCGCTCTTTCCCTTTACCGTCTGCACAACTCCCTTTACTCTTTCACGGAACCACGGGTGATTGTTGCTGTACACCATCGGGCAAAGGGCATCCACAATTCCCAGCTCAGCCCAATGTTTCCAATCCTGGCCCAGGCTGAAAAACGCGAACTCGCGATTGGACAGAATGGCCGCCGACAAAGGGATTTTCTTCCCGGACTTTTGGATTTTTTCGTCGATCTCTCTTACCAGCAAGGTCACGTTGCCCGCGTTCCAGCGCACCCAGGCTTGCGTGACATGCTCTCGAGTCAGCGATTCTCCACTGAATTGTTGTCTGTAATGATTCTCAAATTCACGCAAAGTCTGATCATCATAACTGAAATAATGATCCATCACATGGTTGTGAAGATGATCCGGAATGTACCAGCCCCAGGTAAACCGCAGCAACCGGATCAGCACGCTGATCGGCGAATCCGCTGATATTTTCGGCTTCAAGTACGGGAAGCGGATATAGTCCAGGTGAATGCCGTCAACTTCATATCGCAGGAGTTTCCGGACCTTTTTAACAATGTGTTCCCTTGCGCCCGGATGAGACAGGTTCAGGTACGGACGGGTTTTGCCGAACTGATCCCGGATCAACCATTCCGGATGTTTCTTGATTTTTCCTTCCACCCGGATGCGGTGGCCGGCCGTAACGACCGGATGCACCTTTAACCCATTCCGACGCGCGACCTTGATCAACTGCTTTAAAAAATCCCAACCTTTTCGATGCTCCTTTTTCAGCGCCTGAAACACATACAAATCATCTATTCCGATTCCTTTATAGAACCCCAACTTTTCATTCAACTCTTTAATAGCTCTGGATTTCTCTCCCGAAAACATCCCTGCATGCACCCACACCCCCACCCCGAACCCCTCCCCCGCGTGTAGCCCTACACCAAAGGATAAACACAACAGTACAAGAAAGAGCCTGAATCTATTCATAGAAATATGGTCTTAGTTTTGTTCATTGCAGTTTTGGATTTCGCTTTTGTTTTAGTCATTTGAATTTGGCTAATTTGAATTTGTTTGGGATTTAGAATTTGGAATTTAGGATTTGAGCCTTAAATGACTTAATGACATGAGCGAAGCGAATAAATGACCAGTTCCTTAATGACGCTCGCGTAGCAAGCTAATGACTCGAACTCTTCTGTTTTAAATTTGGGTCATTAAAATTTGTTTGGGATTTAGAATTTGGGATTTATGATTTGAATGTAGGTTTCAGGTGACAGGAAGTCAGTAAAAAGTGAAAACTTTTATAACATTTTTAACTTCTTGCCTCTTCAACTTTTCAACTCTTCAACTCTTCAACTTTGTTTTCAATGACATGAGCGAAGCGAATAAATGACAAGTTCCCCCAAGAACTTAATGCGCTTGCGTAGCAAGCCAATGACTCGAACTCTTCTGTTTTGAATTTGGGTCATTAAAATTTGTTTGGGATTTAGAATTTGGAATTTGGGATTTCGGTTCAGCCTTACCCCATAACCTTTTCAATTACCCTGATGATCCTTTCCGCCGCCTTCCCATCCCACAACTCAGGGAACTGCCCCTGCTTTTCCTTGCCTTCAAGAATCCCATCCACAATCTCGCCCGCTTTCCCTAAATCCATTCCTGCCAAGTGATTCGTCCCCATAGCCACGGTGATTGGTCTTTCAGTAGATGAACGCAACGTCACGCATGGCACGCCCAGCCGGGTGGTTTCCTCCTGGATACCGCCACTGTCCGTAATCACCAGCCGGGCTTCCTTAACCAGCGCCAAAAAGTCCAGGTACCCCAGGGGATCTGTCACCTTGACTTGCTTGGAGAAGCGATCCGCAAATCCGAATTCTTTCAAGGCAGAACGTGTACGCGGATGGACAGGAAATACCAGGGGCAAAATTTCAGACAAGCGATTCAACCAATTAATCAACTCGATAAGGCGTTGTGGACCATCCACATTGGCCGGCCGGTGCAAAGTGACCATACCGTATTTTCCCACAGACAAGTTCATGTCCGTACGGATTGTAGATTCAAGGATTCTCGGCAACGCATACATTAGCGAGTCGATCATCACATTGCCCACATGTACAACCAGGGCTTTTTCAGGAGGGCTGGGGAAACCAGGCTTTGGCAGGTCGGGGTTATCCCAGGTATATACATTGGTGAATCCTTCGGCTTTCAGGTTCTCAAGGCCCGCGGGCTCAGGCACAAACAGCAGGCTGGACAGACGGTCCGTAAGCACACGGTTGACTTCTTCAGGCATAAACCAATCCCTGGAACGAAGGCCCGCTTCCACGTGCGCCACGGGAATGTTCAGATTGGCCGCGGCCAGTCCACAGGCCAAGGTGGAGTTCACGTCTCCCACCACCACGACCAGGCGGGGGGCCTGATCCTTAAGTACCTTTTCGAAACCTTCCAGGATCCGCGCCGTCTGCACACCGTGGCTCCCCGACCCGACGCCCAGGTGTACGTCCGGTTCGGGAATCTCCAGATCGCAGAAGAACCGACGGGACATTTCGTCGTCATAGTGCTGGCCCGTATGAACCAATGTTGGATTCAAGCCTGGAGTTTTCCGCATTTCACGAATCAGCGGAGCAATCTTGACGAAATTGGGCCTCGCTCCTGCAACCAAAACTACTTTTACTGCTTTTGCCATTAGCTCAATCTAAACAAATTCAGGCACAGAAAAGATTAATTCTGAATTCAGTCGAATGGATTTCATCAATAAAGTCTCTATCGCCTCCAAGGCGGCTCGGGAAACCCGATAATAGCTGTTATTGCTCATTGAATCGAAACTCCTGGCTGATTACCCACAAACACTTGTCAGTGAAAATGAACTTGAAGAGATCATCTTTATTCTGACAAGCACCGTTAAAACCACCCGCCTGAATCCGAACCAATGCGCAAGAAGTGACTCGGCATTCCCCGTTCATCAACTCAAAATTCAAAATACAAAATTTCCCTACAGTTTCCGGCTTTTCACCAGAGCCTTCTTAACCATATTTTTCAGCCTCTGGGAAACCAGCTCTGCTGTCCACGCGAAGGGGTTATCGGTCCAACGCTGGGGGTGCACGGTAATCATCGCGGGACTGGGAAAGGTTCCAGCTTCCACGGCCGTAATGATTTCCCGGCTTGATCGATAAACCGGCCACTCCTTTCCCTTGACTTCCACCTGATCACGGATACTGACATCCTTCCCGTTCCACCTGCGCCCTGTATCAGTCAGGTAGAACACTTTCGAGAAATCGATATCAAAATAGGGTTCTCCGATGATTCCGAAATCCCGGTAATCATACACTTTCCACAAATCCCGATTGTCAATCCTCGACAACGGGCTGCCGTGCATGCAAATGGTCCTGATCGGCACAATCTCACGGAACACTTCCAGATTCCTCTTGAAATCCTCAATCGCCAACTCATAAAGCCGCACCATCTCCGGATCATTCAGTATGCGCCTTTTCGGATTTCTGCTATCAAAATTGCTTTTTTGCAATTGTTTTGAATTTTGATCATTCGTGCTTTGAATTTGTTTCGGATTTGGGATTTGGGATTTGTTCTCAGTGTTTTTGTTCTGGTCATTTAAATTTGACTCATTGGGATTTGTTTGGGACTTAGGGTTTTGGATTTTGAATTTTATTTCTCTACTTGTTTGGGATTTCGAATTTGAGATCCTGAATTTCCGAAAACCTTTCGTGCCGGCAACGGCGGAAAGATTTTCGTAATGGTAGCCAATCTCATGCCCCATTCCGGCAATTCTTCTTATAATTTCCTCATCAAAACTTTCCGGCACAGCCCGAAAATAGAAGCTCGAGCTGACGCCGATTTCCGCTTCAAGTTCTGCAATCTTCATGGCCGTTTCAGGAATTCGGTCCACATCGTGACGCATTACGATGATGCTATGCCGCGGATCACTGAAAAAACTTTTTAGAGTTTGAAAACCATATCCTCTGTTGAAGAATGAATTCAGTAAGGCTTTATAAGTTGTGTGCGAAAAATCACTCATAATTAGATCTGAACTAATGATTACATCCAAGGATATCTTGGATGAGCGAAAGCATCCTTTCTGCCACTCTTTTTCCGAAAAGGTCCGGATGATTATCTGGAGGGAAAAAACCATGAACCTGATCGACAAAACCAGGCTCTTCCGTTGACATCAAACGATTCCACCCGGCTTTTACCGTTTCGACCCATTCCGTCTCAGGGCGGAGAGTAATACAGGGTTTTTCCATAATGTATGCTTCTTTCTGAATACCGCCTGAATCTGTCAGTATCAATCGAGATGCGGCTTGCAGCCGAAGAAAATCCAGATAACCCTGTGGCGGAATCATGCATATGTTCAGCGGCATCTTGATGCGAAAATGGCGAATCATTTTTTCAGTCCTTGGATGTACCGGCCAGATGACGGTTTCATCCAATCCCCCCATTGCGTTGATCAGGGTTTGCAGTCGATCAAAGCCGTCCACATTGGCGGGACGATGTAGGGTAAGTAGAAAAAACCCTTCCTCCTGAAGTTTCAAGGTGTCCAATATTCCGGATTTGCGCAAAGCTTTTTTTGTATTGTCCTTTACAGCATCCGCCATGATGTCTCCTGACAATACAGAGCGGTCGCAAAGACCTTCTTTGGATAAATTATCCATTGCTGTCCGGGTCGGGGCAAAAAGATGATCTGCGATATGGTCGGTCACAATGCGATTGATTTCCTCAGGCATATCGCGATTAAAACTGCGCAACCCGGCTTCAACGTGCAATAACGGCAATTGAATCTTCACAGCGCATAAAGCTCCGGCCAGAGTGGAATTGGTGTCACCGAAAACAACTACCAAATCCGGCTTTTCAGCGAGCAGCAGCGGTTCCAGTTTCTTGAGCATGTGAGCAGTCTGGTCCGCATGCCCGGCAGATCCGACTCTCAGATGATAATCGGGCCGGGGAATCTCCAGGTCCACAAAAAATTGATCCGACAACCCTGGATCGTAGTGTTGCCCGGTATGCACGATTACTTCCCGGAATACCCGGCGGAGCTGCTTTGAAAGTGGCCCAAGCTTGACGAATTGGGGTCGGGCACCTACAATGGATACGATTTTCCTTTTCACTTGAATTGCTGAAAAACTTCAGGTTGTTCCCGCAACTTCCTTACCCCATCAGGATGATTATCCACCAGCCATAACATCATTGCCGTCACATCGATTTTATCCTTTAGCATTTTGCTTCTGCGATTCGTCCATTCAGCTTTTAAATTTCTCCACTTCAACAATTCATTCAGTTTCCCGATCATTTCGCCAAAACGGTCAGGGGTAAATGAATAGCAGAGACCATATTTTTCTTCCAATTCATTGGGTACGGATAATCGGCCAGCGAAACTATTGCATTTCAAAGCCGGTACTCCCAGAATAGCCGCCTCCGATGTCATGGTCTGGCTGTCGCCGACGAACATACGGGCGTAGAAAAGAAAATGGTGAACCATTTCGGGCGAAATACTCAATTGAAAAGGTTCAAACTCCGGATCAATCCGGCCCTCGGTGGTAATCAACACGCGTCCGTGTTGTGCCAGGGTATTCACCAATGTCCGTTTCTGTTCCAGATTCAATCCCCTCGCAGCCACATCATGGTGAGCCTTGAAAGCATTGAAACGCACGACAAAGAAGGGATCATCGGGTTTCAATCCGATTTGCGTTAGCACTCCGGGATCGGGAACAAACCTGCGGGGATGGAGATAAGCCAGTTCGTGATAGCCGGGATAGACCAGATGCTTTTTCTTCTGGCGCTGGTTTCGCAATGGATCCGGCGAAAGCAGGAAATCGGCAAAAGGGTGGGCAAATCGCTTGAACAGCGGTTGAACTGCGTCATCATCATCGTCAAACAAATAAGAAGCCATATTACTGACCCGGGAGACATGGGCCAGGGTCATGGAAGTACCCATGCCGATATCCACACGGTTTTCGTTTACCAGTTTTCGGACTCGATAGTCATAACCCAATTGTTTGAAGAACTTAGCGGCAAGTGAGTTCTTCTTTGATCCATGGCCGATATGTCCTATACCGTATTTGTCCAACAAGACCTTTGCCGCCGGGATATCCCTTACCGTGACGAGCACATTATGGCTCTCCCGGGCTTCAGAAATAAAGTTCTTGAACAAATGAACATGGGCGGGATGGCCGATATCGATCAGGATATTCAACGCAATTTCTCCATGAATAGCACACCTAATCTGCCCAGGGCGTAGAGCCAGGGACGATTGATGCGCTGGTAACGCCCATGATTAACCAGGTCTCCTCCGAACTTGGACTTGAATTCCCGTACGCCGTAATCTTTATCCGGAGCACCCGCTCCCAAAAAATCAAAGAATTCCAGGTTGTTTCCAAGCGCATAATCAATGGCGGCCCAAGTAGCCAGCACCGAGGGATAAATTCCCTTGAATTCGCCATCCCGGCCGCAGATGTACCACTCGTAAATCCCCTTACCGAGAGTCATGGGACACATGATACCGCCGATCACCTGATGCTGGTATTCAATCAAGAAATACTTTCCCAGTTTACCGCTACGGGATTGCAGGTAAAACTCTTTAAAAAAATCCCAGCCAGGCAACGGCTTCTTTACTTTTTTTCGGTACAGGTCTTTCAGTATCCAATAGAAATCGCGGACCTGTTCCACTCTCTGCGGTTCAATTATCCGGGCGCCATTTCTGAGTGATTGCCTGATCTGTCGCTTTTTGCTTTGACTGATTTTTTTCTCCAGCATATCCCGGTCTGTTGTATCCACGATATAATTCAGATGGTCCAGGTATTGGAATTTTCGGTTTTTAAATACAGAAGCCAGATCAGCCTGAGAAAACAGGTTCCTGACCTGGATATAGATGGCGGATTTTTTTACTTGGGAAACAAATTGGTCAAGCAGATGCCCTGCTATTTTCTGCCTTTCCTGAACACCCAGATCCCCGTCGATCACCGGACCCGCGATAATGATGCAACGCGCGGTAAATATCCCCAGAATTCCTGTCTTTTCCCGCTGGATGATGCCGAGCAGGACTCCACATATTCTGCCTTTCTCGTCCTCAACTCCAAAAAACAAGGGGCGCCATTTTTTATAGCTCCTGGCGAAATGGAATATGTCACTGCTTTGAAAAGTATTGCCCTGGCAGGTCCGGGATAAAAAATCATCCAGCTTCCCCTGGATTGCTCCTTCCGGGTCCCGGATTAGAGAATATTTCATTGATCGGTTGTGGAGAACCTTGAATACAGGTCAACCAACTGCAAGGCGACTGCATCAGCTGAGAGGCCAAGAGAAATAATTTGTTGCCGACCGGAGGTCTGACCCGGGTTGCTTGAAAATTCAAGCGCCAGTATCAACTTCTCTGCCACATCATCGCGGTTGAACGAGGCAATATAACAGCCTCGGGTATCTCCAAAAATTTTTCGCACGTCTCCCACATCAGTGGAAACAATGGGCCGATTGCAGGCCATGGCCTCCTTGATCACATTGGGAGAGCCCTCCCACAGGGAGGTCAAAAGCAGTACATCACACGCATTCAAGTACAGGGGCACATCTTCATGCGGACATGCGCCGATTGCTTTCAACTCGATATCCGCTATGTCCAGGCACTCAACAGCCTCCCGGGCCAGCTGATAGTTCTTTTCCGGGCGTTTCGGGTCCGCAAGAAATAAAATATACTTTTTTGCAGAATTCCAACCGATTTTTTTTCTGGCATCCGCCTGGTCCATGGGCCTCATTTGTTCCAGGTCAACTCCGTTGGGAAGCACAACGTAATCCTTCAAGGCCAGTTTCTTATTCATGGAAAACGACTTGATGATAACCACTTGCCACCATTTTCTCGCGAACAGCCGAATAACACTTCGCCAGATTCCTGTAATCTGGGCATCGCTGCCCATCAGTGAACAAAAAACCGGACAACTCCGATGAGCGGCAACCGCCGCACAAATGCCGGAAAGGGAGTAATGGGCGTGAACCATGTTATAGCGGTTCTTTCTTATTTTTTTTCTGATAGCTGGAATGCTTTTTAAGTACCCCCATAGCCCACCGCGCTTGATAGAGAAAAAATCAATTCGAACATCATGCGCAGATAATGAGTCCGCCTGTTTTTTGACCACCGGACTGAAACCGGATGGATGGTTGCCGCTGCTGACAAAGAGTACAAGGGGAATTGTCATTAATACACCAATTACATGAGCCCGCGAATGCTGACCTTGAAATAGTTCCAGGCAAGAATAGCAGCCATGATGATCGTCAGATACATGGGCCAGCGATTCAGAATCTTCGGTTTGGCCAGGTGGAAGCCTCCGGCCATCAGTATGATCATGAACGGCAACGCCGGAACCTGGTATCGGGCCTGGAAAGAAACCCCGGAAACGGCAAGGATCAGGATGTATCCCAGGGGAAACAGGATTACCAGGGCACTTTCATTCAGTTTTAACTTCACCCCGTACCAGACCCCCAGGAAGGCAAAAAAATAAAGAAAATTACGCACCACATCGTTCTGAAAGCGCACATAAATGGAGAGTTGCCGCTCTCCGATGTCCAGGAATGTAGGAAAAGGCGTGACTACCGCCCCGGCCAGCATGAATGGAGCAACCACACCTTTTTCAAAACTGATCTCTTCCACCTCTTTGGCGATATTTGTTAGATGATAATCAAAAAGTCCTTGAGACTGCTCAACGGTTTCTGCTATGTGGCCTTGAAATTCAAAACGGCTGATAATCAACCCCATGGCCAGCAAGAATGCCACTGCCGACACTATGATGACACCCTGGTTGCGCTTTTTTTTGAAAGCATTAAGCAGAATATACCCGCCTATGCACAAGGTTATTAACGGGGCAAGAAAACTCCGGTAATAAAACAAGAGAAAAATCGATCCCGTAATCACTGTAATTCCGAGAGGCTTCAACTTGCCGATGTAAACCAGTTTTACCGCATGGTAGCAGGGGACAATAATCAGGAAAATCATCATGGTTTCCTTGAGGTGCATCCCCCCGTACCACCAGAAAGCCGGCATCAGCATTGCCAGGATCCCCGCCATTCTGCCCGCGGAGCGGCCGAACACGTACTCGGCAATCTTGCCCACATAAACAGTGGTTAACGCCCCGAACAGGGCATTAAAGATTCGTACCACGATAAAATGGGGACCGAATACATAGTATAGAAAGCCCAGGTAAATGGAATGACCCCAATCATTGAAACTTCGCCAAATCCCATTCAACACGTCAAACATGTTGCCGTTGCGGATGCCTTCGGCCACCTTTATCCCCACATCATGATATACCCAGGAATCTGCCGCGCGGATCTCGAAAGGATAACTGTCCGGATCCAGCCAGTTGGTCAGCATCAGCATAACCACTACAAAAATCAACCGGTACACCAGGGCATGCCCGAAGAGTCTCCGGTAAAAACGGTCCATGGGTAGTTTGCACCAACGCTCGGAATAGCGGTTCAATGCCACGAAAAAGAAAACCACGATGAACATTCCGCAAAGCAACACCAGCAGCGGCATGATCATGGAACCGAAAACCAATAAATGAATTCCAATCAGTGCCAGGAATGCGAAAAGGGCGTACTCCGTGTACATGAGGGGCCAGGTCCTGATTTTATCGATACGTGTTTTGGGTTTAATCACCATGATTGAGAAACTGCGCAATGCTTTCTACATAGACCTGCTCTATATCACGTGAATTGATCCTGGGTTGCCAAACTCCATTTTCCTTTAGAAAATAATGTTCAGAATTAAGAATCCCTGCGGTACCGAAATACAGGGCCTGAAACTCGAGTAGGTAAAAATTCTTCCCATCAAATGCGATGTCAAGCGATGCATGGGGGATATTCAGGGATGCAAAAACCGACCAGGCAAAGTCAAATAAACCTTCCGGGGTTTTTGCCTCCTTTCCGTAAAAATAATTACCGTATCCACCACCGCTGGCCTTGATACCCCGTCCTTTCAGAATCGGTCGAAAAAAAACGTACAGCTTCTCGCCAAAAACGTAAACTTTCCAATCATTTCTCAAATCCGGGATAAACTCCTGGACAATAAACTTTTCCCGATACAACGATTCACGCCAATAACCATGGTGCTTTAACGCCCGCCCCCTGTCCCGTGCTTCAAACTCCAAGTTCCGGGTGCGACTGATCCTTCTGGCTTTGCGAATCAACTCCCGCGGATTCCCGGCCAGGGCAACACCTTTCCCCGATGCTCCAGCGGCGGATTTCAACACACAGGGGAACGGTAAATTCTTTGTCGCCGCAACAAGTTCTTCAAGAGTTCCGAATTTCCAGGAACGGAGGTCATTCATCCCCAAAGCTGGGACGGTGTCCCTCAGAATCTCCATCATCACCTTGTTGTTGTTTGCGCGCAGGTATTTAAAGGGGGGTATCATCAAGCCCCCAGCCAACTCCAGTCCGTAAACGATATCCTCAATGTATTGCTTGTAGCGATACCCCTTGTCTTCCGAAGATGTGTATAGAAACACCCGCCCGCGGTGATTGGCGTTGACAAAATCCACCGCTGAGAACTGTGTAAACCGCGTTTTCCATCCCCATTTATAAAAATACTTCTCAAGTTTTTGCCGATCCATCCCGCTGCGGTAAGGCTGATCGTTGTGCTTTGAGCCGAAACGCCCCTGGTAATCGGTCAGTAAAGTGATTTCTTTTCGGTTCACATCGAGTCCTTATCCAGGTACCAGGCCAACGAAAGGCTGCGCAGCAGATTATCACGTTGCAGAATGTCGTAGCACCACGAAGTATCTGCCAGTATTTCGCGGATATTAACTATGTTGAAATAATTGGGAAGATCCAGTCTTTCAAAAAATGGACGGTATTTATTCATGGCCGAGAGAATCCCAAGGTTATCGTAATCCGCCGGATGAAAGCGGCGCTTCAGGCGTTTTCCGGCCCACCCCCATCCAATGCTGAATTTCCCGAAGGGAGACAACAGGGCACTGGGACGATAGCCTTTGTCATTCAATTCCCCTGATAGCGGCGAATAATTCTGCTGAATAATTCGGGCATACAGAACCTGGCCCTTGGCACGCTTCACGGGGTTGTGGGTAAAGAATTCGTTGTTGGCCCCGGCCAGGCCGGTTTGCAACAACTCCCTGATGAACGCAAAGTCCAGGTAAGGCGCCCTTACCGGAGCGTAATGCATTTGCGGAACGATGAAGTTGCCGAACACCTTACGAAAGGTTTCTTCAAAAATGAACTTGTAAAAGCATTGGTTTCGGCTCAAGCCCAAACCTCTGGATTCATCCTTGAGCTTGCTCAATTTCCCCCACAAGGTTTCCAATTCTTCTTGAAAGTCTTCAAGCCGCAGATAATCCAGGCGTTGGGAATCCCGGATCATACCCCGCCACACTTCCGGATCATCATGAATAAAAAAATCCACCAAAGGACGTGAGGTCACCTGGCCGCTGACATGCAGGGCACGCAACAACTCACTGCCGAACATACCAGTGATCAGGTATTCTTTTCCTCGTTGCTTCCTGGAGCTGTACAGGTAGTGAACATGCAGGAAACTGGTGTTGCCGTCGCACCGGTCAACCATCTCCTGGCCCATGGACAGCCACTCATCCAGGTAATCCGGTTGGTCCAGGTAGAAAGGCGTATAAGAGATACCCAGCTTTTTACTGATGCCACTGGGAATGGTGATGTCCGGGTTTCTGGATGAGCCGAAAGAATACGTTTTCACCGGCACCTGATTCCCAAGGGCACAAGCCAGCAGGGTGCGGCCATCGAAACCGCCGGTAAAAGAGATGCGGTTGGCGTCATCGGTAAAGTAATGGCGGCATCTTATGGAAAAGAGTTCCGCCATTGGCCCCAGGCTCTGCCGCCAGGGCTTTGGCCGATCTGTGAAACAATCCTCAATGGCCAGATATTTTTCGCTGGACACCTTGCCGTTGTGAATGAGCAGTGAATGATGCACCGGTAATTGCCGGATCTTTTCCCAGGGCGTTTCACTGTCCAGAGAGTGATTGAACAGGATGCGTTCCAGGATCCACTGCTTGTTCGGATTAACCCTTTCCCGCAGGCGGGACTTGATAAAACCCGCCCGGGAAGACACCATCACTTCCCCGTTTGCATGGGAATAATACACGGGCAGGATACCGAACAGGCTGCTGTATACAGCCACTTCGCCGGCAGACAATATGACCAGGTAATAGAAACCCGGATAGTCTTTAAGAAAGTTTTCCGGCTCTTTATCAGTGAGTTCTCCCCGTGCAGGCACGCCAATGATATCGCCGATGATCAAGACCGTCCTGTCAGGGCATTCGACCCGCTGAAACCTTGTCCGATCCGGCAGGAACAGGCGCGTGTCCCCCACTGTCTCAACCGTGTCGAATTCAGATTTTCCAATAGAGAATGACTCCGACTCGGATAAGATTTCCTTGCTCTTGCGAATCAGGAAATCAATCATGTGGATACGATATGAAAAGATGCCTAGTTACATCAACACAACGGGTGTTGGGATAACACTGATGGAACTTTTCTTTGCACCTTAGTGACATTTTGTGCATCCCAGAATCCGAAAACCTGCTAATCTGAAACATGTCAACCCATCCTCCAAGGTTCACGATGGATTCCTTATCAAAATGATCATTTCGCTTTAAAGATTCAAACTAAGATCGACTAAATATTCTCCATGCCTGAAGTTAGAAAGATAAAATCCGACCAGAACCAACGGCTTTTTCTTCATATTCCATGCATTGTCTTCATTTCTGTCGAGTCAAGCCCTTTCTCATTTGTACGCGTTCATGTTTGTATCCGAGTTTTTCATAAAAACGGATGGCATCGGTTTTAAAGGAAGCCGTGGAAACATCGACAACATAGATGTTTTTTTCTAAAGCGATTCGTTCGATCTCATCCATCAAGGCTTTTCCATATTGTCTTCCACGATAGGCTTTGTCAATGATTAACGAATTTATGTATATCCTCTGCTCTTCAAGGAATACGCGTGGATAGGCCCAAAGAAAACCTGCCAGTCTGCTATTTACAAATAATCCCAAAAGGATGGCCTGGCCCTTTTTCAAGTAATCAAAAGTTTCGCCGGCTTTTTTCTTAATATAACTGTCCTCGATTACCTGGTCAGTTACATGCCCGCGAGTGTTTTCAGCGAAAAGGTCCAGAAAATCCTTGAAATGTGTCTTCAAATCTGCAATGGACATATTAATGATTTGAACTGGCCATTTTTTCTGCTCCGAATTCATTTCTTTAAGTTTCACTTAACCACGGTAAAGGGGGAAATACCCGGAGTTTGGTGGATTTTCGCTCTTCCCTCTTGCATTCACCAATTCATCGTACAATTCCCTGTTACGAATCTTTTTTCCCACATAATAATCGCATTTCCCCCTCTTTGTGAACTGTTGTTTGAAAGCAAAAAGTGAATCAGAGAACGCACCCCCCAGATGAAACTGCTTTTTGCCGTTTCTTTTGCCCCATTCTGCGGCCCGGCAGAGGATCAAGCTGTTGGCATTTAAGGAGTAATATGCAGGGTCATTAGCGGACAGATGATAGTGCAGATAGTTTCCATGGTGGAGGAAGATTGCGGAAGAAATAATTTGATTCTGATAGCGGGCATTCAACATGAATTGTTTGCCCTTCAACATCTTGAATGTATTCTGCAAAAAAGTGGTATCAAATTGATAGTAATCGGATACCGGATTTTTTTCGGTCATCATTTGATATAAGCGCTGAAACTCCGGCAGTTGATCACCGGATGAATCGAATTCCACCTCAACACCCATTCGGATCGCTTTGCGAATCAGGTTTCGGATTTTTGAAGAGAATTCCTGCATAAAAAAATCTTCAACCTCCAAGTCGGTATATAGGGTGTAATTGTTGTAGTTGAGGGAATAAGTCTCAGAAAAGTCCCGATGGTTTTCAAGCCAGGGATTGAATCGGATATATTCAGCAATGATTTTTTTTTGCTCACAATACTCCTGGAAGGCTTGGTCATACATTTGAACCAGAGTGGTCTTTGCAGCCGGGTCACATTCCAGTATCAAGGGGCCGTTGAAACCATACGGTGTGACCGTATCATAATATCCGGGATAACTGAGTTCATCCGGTATGGGTCGTTTCATGAACTGGTAGTAAACCCGCCCTTCAGGCACATTAAGAAAGAACCGGTCCACAACGCCCGGATCGTGTTCCGCGTATACATTGCCCCAGATCGGCAGGAAGTATATGTCCGGGAACTCATTCATGACGGGTTTCCAATAAAAGAGGAGAACTCACTCAGTCTTTCAGAAATCCGTTTGAGGTCATTGACCCGATAGCGCTGATCACATGGAATACACAATATTTTGTTATAGATATTTGCACTCTCCTCTTCCAGGTTGACTTCACAATGTGGCGGCAAGGGCCAGATAATGGGTAGATAAATATCAGCTTCCGCAAAGAATTTCTGAAATTCTTCACGGCCTCCGTGAACATATATCGGGAAATAAAGGGGAACGACATCTTCCGGCAAGTTCGGAAACACCAAGTCAAACAAAGACGGCTCCACAAACCTGGTTAATAAGAAATTAAAGTTGATTTTCCTTTGCCTCCGAATATCTGCCAAATCAGTTTGCCGCAAGATTCCACACGAAACCTCGCTGATGGCATAGATGCCTAAATCTTTGTCCAACAGGTCTTCGGACGCGTAAAACAGCCGGCGATATTCCCGCTTGATATTCTGGTCGAGCGTGTAGGTGTATTCATTCTTTAAATATGCGGCATGAATGTTTTGATTCACCAGTTCAGTATGGGGATTCATCGTTCTGTGAGCAAAGGGCTCTCGCATGTTCAACGCGACTCCCCCATCCGGCATCCCCATCCACTTGCGCAGGGATGCCAGGTAATAATCCGCCCCATCCTTGTCAAATCGACTTAAGAGCGAATGGGTGATATCTTCGATAATCGCAACCCCAGCTTTTCTCAACGTTTCATAGTGCGGCCGCAATTCCCGAAGGGTATCGAAACCGAAATAGCTCTGGGTAAACACCACATCCGGCTTAAGTCCGTCAACCATTTTAAAAAGTGAATCACTATCCACAGAAAGATTCGTTTTGATCGGGTAGTAATGAATATCATATCCTCGGGCGATAAAGGGGGTAATTACCGATTCACAGGTATATATCGGAAGCAGGGCCACCCCCCGATCATGTGAGAGTTCACCCAGAATCAGCGAAATGGACCCCCGGCCGGATGAAGTATAAACCGCATGCTCTCCGGATCCAACAAAAACCCGATCCGGATCTGCCTTTTCTAAAGCGGGAATTGTGGCCGGATCAAAACTGAAATTTCCCCCGATCTCATTGAATAGGCTTTTCTTACGACTCATTCGGCAAATTTGTAGGCATTCAACATCTTAATAATGTCTGATGGCTCGGTGCCCATTATCAAGTCAATAATGGACAAACCGGGAATGAAATCCCGGGCATTCTGCCAATATGGAACAAAATGGGTTTCTAGAAAACGCAATTCCATCCCGGATCGGCTGAAATCATTGGTGGAATAGAGATCACGCCCTCCCGGGGCGTTGATATAGGTTGTGGTATTAAGCCTTTTACAGATATCCAACACCCTTTCTTTTCCCTTCAGACCGGGAGTTCTTTTCATCTGCGATGAGACGATCAACTCAGTGGAAATTTGCAGATACCGCACCATTTTTTTTATTCCCTGGATGAGAAAATCCGCCAGGTTTTCAGTTGTATCAGATAGAATGTCATGAACAACGGAGAAAGACTGCGAAAAAAAAGGAGCTTTTTTGTAGTTTTGCTCCACTGTCTTGATCAATTTTTTTTTATCGCCGGCAATCCGAATCTCCCGTATCTGCTTGAATGAACCGGCCTTGCTCAGTGGAAGGGTAAGGAAGTGCTCCCTGCCATTGATCAATATGCGGTTGCGGTTGATCCAACCCTGCTTGATGTAGTTGACATCATCGTAAATCACAAATACATCCGCAGAATGGATCAACTGCCAATATCCCAGATATGGGAAAAAGTATGGTTGCATGATGGCAGTTTTCATATTTCTTCAGTGAAGAACTAATTACAGAATTCTTGTCAGTTAATCAGGTTTATTTCCCAAAAACATATTTGTAAGGCTTCATCAATCGCCTAGAAATTTTTTTCAATACAATACGGATGAAGTAATTGTATAAAAATCTGTTTGAAATTGGTTTTTGCTTAAGCTTTTCCCCTGAACAAAAAGAAAGAAATTTCGACATCACATTATCTATCGAGAATTCAAGGCCATAATTAAATGCTTCCATAGACTGGGTTTCATATTCGTGTTTAGACCATTTAAAGGATTCTCTTAGAATATCAATTATTTTATACTTTTTTTCACCTTTGACTTTTTCTCCTAAATTGTAGCCTCTTTGCTCATGAAATAGCCCATAGGTTTCAGAATTTTCATCACAAAAAATTGCCAGTATAGATGGGACTTTACATAGTGAGGCTTCGATAATTGATGTCCCCATACCTATAAATACATAAGCATCAGTGAGGACCTCACTCATTTTTGAGTATGGCAATTTCCCTTCAAGAAATACATGCTTGTTTAGATCTAATAGAGATATTCTTTCTCTAATTTGATTCTCTAGAGAGCCATACCCATATATGTGATAAGATACAGGAATTCCTTCTTCAATTAGTTGTCTGACAATATCCACCATCAATAAATTATAGCTTTTGAAGTCAACCAATCTTCCGATTGAAACAATTTTAAATTTAATGGGATCTCTTTTTATGTCTCTAAACCTCTCAACTTCTACCGGAATTGGCAATATTTTAGTTTTCTTGAATTTCCAATTTAGATTCTGCTCGACACTTATAAGATTGGCATTATTCATAAAAACTAATGATCTTTCATCTAAATAAGAAACAATCAATCTCCTATAATACTTATTCTCAAATTTCGTATAAGAATCATATTCGTTCGGTTGGTAAACGCCTGAAAGAAATACTGGCTTGGTGGTCATATATTTATAAAGAATCGATGAAAGCCAAACGGTTGTTCCTTCAAATGAATAGATTACATCGATACTTTTATAAAAAGGCTTCTTAACAACTCTTTTGCAAATAAAAGGTAAATACAAAAGATAGTACTTTAATCCAATTTTTTTGATAACTACTTTTTCATCTAAAAGATGATCTAGATCACCTTCATCTTGAATTAATAATCTAACCTGATGATTCCTTTTGACCAGCCAATTAGACATTCTTACAATCAGGGTCTCCACTCCTCCAGTCTGCAATTTTGGATAAATAAACAAAAAGTTCATCATTCTTACTTATTTGAGCTTCATGAACATCGATTTTTTCTATGGATACGTTTTTTCACTATATCGACAATTTGTGATAAACGTTCAATATCCATAATTCTCATCAGGCTCCTCAAGCAATAAAACATAGTAAAAATACTTATCCCTGAGGCCAGTGCCATCCCTTTGTTTCCCTTAAATTTAGCAAGGATTGCCAAGGTTAAAAAAATTGCTACGCCTGTGATAAATGCTGAGCGTTTCACAGCGCTGCTCCAGGAAAAGTCAATCAATCTTTTCCCAACTACAATCAAAACTACCAAATAGATCAGGTACAAAGTAAAAAAGGCTATTCCTGTTCCAAGGATCCCGAAGGCATGCATAAAGCCCGCGACCAATGCTACATGAAAGGAACAAAAAGCCAATTGAAGGAAAAAAAATAGCCTGCCAAGTCCCATTGAAATAGATAAGTAAGCAATGGAAAAAGAGATAACCTGTAAATAAACTCCCATTATTTGCCAACGTAGAATATCCACGGCAACTATGAACTCACCTGAATAGAACATCTTGATCACGATTGGTGCAAAAGTCATTGTAAGAAGAACAGCAGGAGTTGCAATATATATCCCGATTTCTGTCTGTTCGTTAATCAAATCCGTACACTTTTTTGGATCCTTGGCAACAGAAGTTAATCGTGGGTAGAAATCCTTACCCATCGCATTAAGAATCACCCCCATATATACAGTTGACATGATATAAGAAGCTTGATAAAACCCCAGTGCTTTGAGGCTAATAGTTCGGATGATCATCGCTCTAATGATGTAATTCGATACAAAAGACAATAAACCACCCATCATAAATGCAATGCCGAGTCGGATCATTCCAGTGCTATTTTTAACAACCTCTTTTATTGTTAAGGAAATCTTTTTTATTTCTATTTTCCGAGCGTAAAACCAGCTCACGATGGTGTTAGCTCCAGCCAACAAAACGATAAAAGGAATAATACCCGCCATGCCCCAAAAATACACCATAGGGACACTGATGCCCGTACTGATTAGAGTGCCCCAGACGGTAAGTTTGGCCAGGTCTTTGATCCGCCGTTTGCCTTGGATCAATGCGTTTTGACTCCCCATAACAACCATTAAGAACACAACCACTGACAACCAGGCAAAATCTCGGGCATGGGATGCATCGCCAAAAGTTAAGCGGCTCAATAATCGACTTAACAAAAAACATAATATGGATCCGGATATTCCCAGAAGGATGCTTACCCGCCGTAATACAAAGACCGTACGACTTAACCAGTCTTCGTCACCGCTTGCATCAGCCTCAGCCACCTGACGAACCCCAGAAAAACCGATGCCCATTCCAGCAAGAGAAGATAACATGTTAATTGCGGAATTGAAGGTTCCGATTAACCCAATTCCAGTGGGCCCAATTATTAAAGCAAGAATTTTATTCTTCGCCACACCGATTGCCACCTTTATCAACTGGGCTCCGCCCACGACGGTAGTGGATTTGAGAATCTCGCGATACGATCCTTTTTTCATGTTAACTTAATGAAGGAAGTTATAATCAACTTGGCACTATTACTATTTATAGGTAGATTTGCCCTAGCTCTACCCGGTTTGGATCATCCTCAATGCTGAATAGGTTCTTCACTTATTAAATTTACGTTATATTTATTGTTTATTTCTACTTAGCAAAATGTGCTTCATCTAATATTTTTCTTTATGCCATATCAGATGTTTCAAAATGGACTATTTAGAATCTCAACTATTTGACTCATCTCTTCCTCAACTAAAAGGTGATGAACAGGAAGGCTGAGTACCTGCTTATGGATTAGCTCAGTTATCGGGTATTTCCGTTGATTCCATTCCTGAAAGGCTTTTTGTTTATGTGGCGGAATGGGGTAATGAATCATGGTCTGGATGCCGTTGTTCAGCAAGTGTTTCTGAAGTGTATCGCGTTCACGGCAGCGGACCACGAACTGGTGCCAGACATGGCCGTTTGGCTCTCCCGGATCGGGCAGGATGATTTCGGGATTGTGGATGTGATCGAGATAGTAGCTGGCAATTTCCCGGCGTTTCTGGTTTTCCTCGTCCAGGTATTTCAGTTTTACCCTGAGGACCGCCGCCTGGATTTCATCCAGCCGGCTGTTCACCCCCTGGTACCGGTTGTGGTATTTTTCCTGGGAGCCGTAGTTGCGCAGCACGCGGATGACCTCAGCTAACTCGTCGTCGCTGGTGGTAACCGCGCCCCCATCCCCCAGGGCGCCCAAGTTCTTGCCGGGATAAAAACTAAAACCGGCCGCGTCTCCCAGGTTGCCGGCCATTTTGCCACTATAGTGGGCACCGTGGGCCTGGGCAGCGTCTTCGATTACTTTCAACCCATGCCTGTCGGCGATCTCCCGGACCGGATTCATATCAGCAGCCCTTCCGTACAAGTGCACGGCGAGGATCGCCTTCGTTCGAGGAGTTATTTTTTCTTCTGTCAGCGCCGGGTCAATGTTGAAGGTTCGAATATCCGGCTCCACCAGCACCGGAACCAAGCCGTTTTCGTTGACCGCAAGAATGGTGGCGATATAGGTATTGGCCGGAACGATCACTTCGTCACCCGGCTTCATATGGCCCATCTCCCTGTAAGCCCGGAGAATCAGGGTGAGGGCGTTGAGGCCGTTATCCACGCCGATACAGTGGCCCGTCCCCGTATAGCGCGCGAACTCATGTTCGAAAGCTTCAACTTCATTGCCAAGGATATACCAGCCCGAATCCACTACTCTTTCTATTGCGGACATGATCTCTTGGCGATGCTGAACGGTGATGGCTTTCAGGTCCAGAAACTTGATCATTTCTTCTCTCGTCTACATGATCGTTATAGCGTAAATCACACTTTTATGGTCTCCAATCGGCCTTTAATTAAGGCGTATTGGGTGCCGTCTTCTTTGTCCCGCAATTGCATGTCCAAAATATTTTTCCCCTCGGTGATGTAGCCGATCTGTCGGGCGGGATTGCCAACCACTACCCAATAGTCCCCCACGTCCCGGTTAACCACGGCCCCGGCCCCGATCAATGCGAAACAGCCGATTCTCCTGGGACCGATGATCGTGGCATTGGCACCAATCGAAGCTCCCTCTCCAATGTGAATCGAGTCAAATCCCGCCGGGTAGCATTTTGATCGCGGAACAGAATCGTTTGTGAATGTCGCATTGGGTCCCACAAACACATTGTCTTCAATACGAATGCCATCCCATAACTGCACGCCGTTCTTAATGGTAACGTTGTCACCGATGACGACATCGCTCTCGATAAACACATGGCTACATATCGTACATTTTCTGCCGATCTGTGCTTTTTCCAGAATGACCACATACTGCCAGATCAATGTCTCCGGACCGATGTGCGTGCTTTTCACATCAGCAAAAGGGTGGATTGTCATTTTTTATACTCCAGGAATGCCTGGTAACTGCGGATGTAATCCCCTTCTTCGTAGAGATGAGAGGTCAGAACCAGGCAGACGGACCCGGATGAAAATCCCTGTTCAGCCGCCCAGATCCCGGGCGGAATATGCAGGCCATAGTAGGGGCGGTTCAAGACAACGGTTTTCTTGTTCATGCCGTCATCCAACATGACTTCAAAACTGCCGCTTGCTGCAATTAGGAACTCATGACATTCAATATGAGCATGTGCTCCTCGTTCAGTTCCACCTGGAATATCATAAGTAAAGAAAACCCTTCTAACCTCAAAAGGAATATTCTTCATTCCCACAACGGGAGTGATATTTCCCGCAGGGTTTTGTATCCGAGGCAGTTCATAAATACTGCATTGCTCGATGGTGGTTTTTCGCTCAGACATGATTCAACCTTTTGAATTCTGCATAATCACGGATGTAATCGCCGGCATTGTATTGGTCCGAAGCCAGAATCAAACACAGGGAGTTGGTGGAAAAGTTCTGCAGTGAACGCCATATCATGGAAGGAACGAAAAGGCCGTAGTAGGATCGGTTGAGGAAAAATGTCTTTTTTTCCAACCCGTCATCCAGTACCACCTCAAAGCTCCCTGACAAAGCGACAATGAATTCATTTAGGGTTTGATAGGCATGGCTGCCGCGAAATTCTCCTCCGGGCACGTCGTAGATCCAGTAGCATCGCTTAATCGCGAAGGGAATATGACGGTTCTCCTCGATAAAGGTCAAGTTACCTCGAGCATCAAGGATCTTGGGCAGTTCGATCATTTTACAGTTCGCAAGTCTCATGTTATTTTCCGCTGGATTCAGTTTTTGCAATTCTTTCGGATGACTGAAATAATCATTTTAATTGTGATCTCCTCCAGTCCCGAATACATGGGCAGGCAGATGACCTGTTCGGCTATTTTATGGGCTACGGGAAGGTTGGCCGGGTCCGCGGATTTCAGCCCTTTGTAGGGAGGAAAAGTGCTGATCAAGGGAAAAAAATAGCGGCGGCCGAAAACACCGTTTTTCTGCAGGTCCTCATACAGCTTGTCACGACTACGTCCGTAGATTTTATTGTCTACAAAAATGGGATAATACGCGTAATTATGGGTGACACCCGGCATTTCCGGCAGGGTGTTGATTCCGGGGATTTCGGCCAGTTCGCGGCTGTACAGGTCAAAAATCATCTTCCGTTTCTTCCGGTTGGCATCATAATCCTTGAGCTGGATCAGTCCCAGTGCCGCCTGCATTTCATGCATCTTGGCGTTGATGCCCGGCTGGATGACCCTTGTCTCCCCGGCAAAGCCGAAGTTCTTCAGGTAGTCGATCCGTCTTTTCGTGGCTTCGTCCCGGCTGATTACCGCTCCCCCCTCCATGGTGGTGAACACCTTGGTGGCATGAAAGCTGAGGATGGACATCTCACCGGCATTGAGAATGGATTGCCCGTTCAACTTGACCCCGAATGCATGCGCGGCATCGTAGATCACGTGCAAACCATAGACGTCTGCGATTTCTTTGATCCTGTCGATATTACAGGGATTGCCGTAAACGTGAACCGGCAGGATCGCGGTGGTTTTGGGAGTAATGGCCGCCTCGATCTTTTCAGGATCCAGGTTACAGGTCTGTGGTTCGATATCGGAAAAAACCGGGGTGATACCGTTCCAATGCAACGAGTGCGTGCTGGCCACGAAACTGAAGGGAGTGGTGATGACTTCCCCGGTGATCCGCTGACACTGGAGGGCAAGCATCAGCGCCAGGGTGCCGTTGGCAAACAGGGAGATATGCTTCACTCCCAGGAATTCTTCCAGGGCATCCTCCAACTCCTGGTGATACCTGGCGTTGTTTGTGAGCCACTTGCTCTCCCAGATCTTTTCAAGATAAGGAATAAATTCATCCAGTGACGGCAATGAGGGTCTGTTTACATAGATCTTTTCTTCCATTTTATCCTTCTGTCTCAGACATTGTTGGGAATCTACAATATGCAGATAGAAAAACGAACCGCGACAACGATGTTAGATCTGATAATAATCCCTGTACCACTTTACGAATTTCTGGACGCCTTGTTCGACGGTGACTTTGGGGGAGACGCCGATGGCTTTGTGAAGGGCGGAGCAGTCGGCGCGGGTTTCGGGGACGTCTCCGGGCTGGATGGGCAAAAGCTCCCGATCCACTTTGCGGCCCGTGGCCGCCTCGATGGCGTCGATGAAGTCCGTGAGTTGGACGGAACGGGAAGATCCGATGTTGTAAACGCGGTGGGGAGCGGAAGAAGTGCCCGGGTCCGGGTGTTCGGCGCGCCACTCCGGGTCAGGTGTTGCCGGTTGGTCAATCACCCCCACCAGGGCGTCGACGATGTCGTCGATATAGGTGAAGGAGCGCCACATCTTTCCGTGGTTGAAAACCTGGATGGGCCTTCCTTCCAGGATGTTGCGCGTGAAAAGGAACATGGCCATGTCGGGCCGGCCCCAGGGGCCGTAGACGGTGAAGAAGCGCAGGCCCGTGGCGGGGATTTGGAACAGGTGGCTGTAGGTGTGGGCCATGAGTTCGCAGCTTTTCTTGGTGGCCGCATACAGGCTGATGGGATGGTCCACGTTCTGCTGCACGGTGAAGGGCAACGCGCGGTTGAGGCCGTAAACTGAAGAGGAAGAAGCGTAGACCAGGTGTTGGATGGCGTGCCTGCGGCAGGGTTCGAGGATGTGGAGGAAACCCACGATATTGGAGTCGATGTAGGCGGCGGGGTTTTCCAGGGAGTAACGCACCCCGGCCTGGGCGGCCAGGTGGCAGACCGCGTCGAATTTTTCCTGTGCAAACAGGCGCCCCACCCCTGCCCCGTCGGCCAGGTCCAGCTGGATAAAGCGGTAGTTTTCGTGGCGGGTGCTCCGGACCATGTTGCCCGGGGAAACCTGTTCCCGGGGAATGCCGGATTCGGCCAGGCGGGCATACTTGAGGTTGATGTCGTAGTAGGAGTTGATGTTGTCCAGGCCGACGACTTCGTCGCCGCGGGAAAGCAGGCGTTCGGCGAGGTGGAAGCCGATGAAGCCGGAGGTTCCCGTAATTAGTATCTTCATTTATGCCTCAAAGGATGGTTTGTTTGTACTCGGAATAAGGAATAAGGAAGAAGGAATAAAAAAGCATCCTGTTCCGTTCGTTTTCATACTTATCTTAAGTATCAATTGCGTTTCTTCTCATCATCTTCTACAGATCTGATATAGCTGGCAAGCCTTTTCGCCAGCTTCCTGGATTGCTGTTTTAAAGGATCCACGTCACCGTAGTTCAAGTCTCCGGAAAGTATCAGGAAATACCGACACTCCTCCAATGACGCTTGAGCTATATTATACATGCGTAGTTTATCCGGCCTGCCCTTTCTTTTGAATCCTTCAACAATGTTTGCCGCAATGGATACAGCAGCCCTGCGAAGCTGTGAGGTTAAGCCAAACCGCTCTTCATCGGGGAAGTCTCTACTGAAACGATAAATATCCAGGACAAATTCATGGGCATCCTGCCAGACCTGAAGATCCGTGAACTGTCGTGCTCGTGGATTTTGGCTACAATCTTGATCACTCATTACTTACAGGTTTTTTTATTCCTTCTTCCTTATTCTTTATTCCGTTCTCTTTGCCGCCCGACGGACCGCTTCAATAATCATATCTTGCTCATCGGGCGGCAGGTACGGATGGAAGGGCAGGCTGAAGATGTCCAGGGAGAGGGCTTCGCTGATGGGGAAGTCGCCGCGGGCGTGGTTGAGATCGGCGTAGGCGGGCTGGAGGTGGAGGGGTACGGGGTAGTAGATGGCCGT
>OBLN01000118.1_pt1 | contig 28510 bp, 22 predicted proteins | sample 1519301 | NCBI WGS metagenome assembly OBLN01 (sample SAMEA2452533, study PRJEB22499) | sediment metagenome | reverse complement strand
ATCGTTTGCCGTGATGCAGAAAGAACTGCGCGACGCCTTCGAACGCAGCGACCTTCCGGAAGTCATCCGTCTGATCGATCGCCATTTCGAACAGCACAACTACACCCTGTGGCACCTGTTCAAAGACGAGCAGCGCAAGGTGCTCGATCAGATCATGCAGAAACCACTTGAAGATCTCAACCGCACCTATCAGCAGATTTACGACAACCAGTTTGCTCTGCTGCGCTTTCTCAATGACATCGGCGCACCGGCACCGCGCGCTCTCACTGCCCCGGTGGAGATGGTGGTGACCGACCGCCTGAAAAAGCTGCTCTCTGAAGGCGGACAGGACCTTCTCACCCTGCGGGAGTTGATCGATGAGGTGGAACGGCTCTCTCTCAAGCTCGACGACCCCACCCTGGGGCTGGCGGCCGGTGCAAAAATCGCCCGTCAGATGAACAAGCTTTCCAAAACGCCCGGCAACCTTGCGTTTCTTATCACGATCAATGAAACCATCGAGCTGCTGCACCGACTGCCCATCACCATTGACCTGTGGCAGGCGCAGAACACTTACTACATCATCTGCCGTGAACTCTGCCCGACTCTGCGCAATGCTTACGACAGAGGAGATACCACCTCTTCCGAATGGTTCGAGCAGTTTCAGCAGCTGGGATATTCTCTCAACGTGGGGATGATCTGATGCGCATACCGACCGCGACCTACCGCATGCAGTTTACGCCCGGGTTCACCTTCGATCATGCCCGCGCCACCCTTGGCTACCTGCGGGAACTGGGAATCGACACCCTCTATGCCTCTCCCATCTTCCGCGCTCGCAGCGGCAGCGACCACGGTTATGACGTCACCGACATGAACGCTCTCAACCCGGAGCTTGGCGGGAGCGAGGATTTTACCGTGCTGGCTGAGGAGGTACGCAGGCAGGGGATGGGCTGGCTGCAGGATATCGTGCCCAACCACATGGCCTTTGATGCGCAGAATGCCATGCTGGTAGACGTGCTGGAAAACGGTCCCCATTCACGCTACTTCCGCACCTTCGACATTGACTGGGAACATCCCCTGGAGAGCCTTCACGGGCGCGTACTGGCGCCTTTCCTCGGCAGCTTCTACGGCGACGCGCTGGAGCGCGGACAAATCCGGCTGGGCTACGATGCCGAAGGGTTTTTCGTCAGTTATTTCGATCAGCGCTACCCCCTGCGCATCGACAGCTATCTCGAGATCCTGACTCAAACGCATGCCCCGCTGCGGCGCAGCCTCGGCGCCGATCATCCCGACCATATCCAGTACATGGGGGTGCTGTATCTGCTCAAGACCCTGGCCGACGGGCCGAGTCGCGACCGCTACGACCAGATCCACTTCATCAAGCAAACCCTGTGGGCGCTTCACGAAAGAAACGACCAGGTGCGCAGCCACATCATGCAGAGCGTCGAGCGCTTCAACGGCACTCCAGAGCAGCCAGAGACCTTCTCCCTGCTCGATGCGCTGCTGGGGCGGCAGTATTTCCGTCTCTCCTACTGGAAAGTTGATTCGGAAGAACTCAACTACCGGCGTTTTTTCAGCATCAACGACCTGATCTCGCTGCGCATCGAAGAGAAGGATGTTTTCGAGCACTGCCACGGTCTGGTGCTCAAGCTGGTGCGCCAGGGGCTTTTCAGTGGACTGCGCATCGACCATATCGACGGGCTTTATGATCCGCTGCAATATCTGGAGCGCCTCTCGGTTGCCGCACCGGAAACCTACGTGGTGGTGGAAAAAATTCTCGAAGAACACGAGAATCTTCCCCGCACTTGGAAGACTCAGGGAACCAGCGGCTACGACTTTCTCAACCGCGCTCTCGGCGTGCTGTGCGACGCCTCGCAGGAGCGCCGCTTCAACACCATCTATCACCGCTTCGCTAATCCCGGCGGACGCTGCGAAGATCTGGCTGTCGAGAAGAAGAGGCTGATCATCCGGCGGCATATGCTGGGGGATATCGACAACCTGACGCTGCTGCTTAAAAATTTTGCTTCCCGCTACCGCTACGGCAGCGACCTGACCCGCCACGCCCTTCACCAGGCGCTGATCGAGGTGATGGTGGAGATGCCCGTCTACCGCACTTACCTCACCGGGCGGCGCAAGGCCGATGAAGGGCGCAGCCATCTGCGCAAAGCCCTGCGCCGGGCTCAGCGCAATAACCCCGGCATGGCCAATGAACTTGGATTTCTCGCCCGCATCCTGCCCCTGGAGATCAATCGCGACCTGCCGGAAGAAGAGCGGCAGGGCTGGCGCCATTTCGTCATGCGCTTTCAGCAGTTCACCGGACCGCTGATGGCCAAGGGGGTCGAAGATACGCTGCTGTATGTCTACAACCGCCTTATCTGTCTCAATGAAGTGGGGGGCGCGCCGGAGCATTTCGGCATGACACCAGACGATTTTCATACCTTCAACCAGAAGCGCGCCCGTCAGTGGCCCCATACAATGAACGCCACCGCCACCCACGACACCAAGCGCGGCGAGGACACACGCGCGCGCATCGCCGTGCTGTCAGAGCTGCCGCAGGAGTGGGAGCGCCACCTGCGCGGTTGGTACCGTCTCAATGCGCCGCTCAAAAAGCGGGTGCGACGCCGCATGGTGCCTGACAAAAACGACGAGTACTTTCTCTACCAGACGCTGCTCGGCTCCTGGCCTCTACACCCGCAAGAGATGGACGACTATCCGCAGCGCATCCGCGACTATGCCATCAAGGCAGTGCGGGAGGCCAAGGTGCATACCGGCTGGCTCAAGCCGGACAGCGGCTACGAAGATGCCTATCTCGAGTTTATCGACGCGCTGTTTCAAACGCAGCATTCCTTTATCGAGGAGTTTGCGCCCTTTCAGGAAAAGATCGCCTTCTTCGGCATGCTCAACGGGCTCTCTCAGCTGCTTCTCAAGGCAACCTCGCCCGGCATTCCCGATTTCTACCAGGGTTGCGAGTTCTGGGATTTGAGTCTGGTCGATCCAGACAATCGGCGCCCCGTCGACTACCCGGCACGCCGCAAAGCCTTGGCGGCTCTACAGAAATCTGCGAACAGAGATATCACCGGATTGCTCGCCGAACTGCGGAACGACTGGCAGAGCGGACGGATTAAAATGTATCTGACCTGGCGCTGTCTGCAGGCGCGGGGTAAACGGTCCGATCTGTTCAGCGACGGCGACTATCTGCCGCTGGAGGTCGAGGGAAAATACGCAAAACACCTGCTGGCCTATGCCCGCCGCCTGGAATCAAAGGCAGTGATAGTCCTGGTGCCGCGCCTGATGACGGAGCTGGTGGAAACAGGAACCTGGCCGGTGGGGGAAAACGTCTGGAGCGATACCCGGGTTGTGCTGCCGCAAGAGATGCAGATGGAAGGCATCTGGCATGACCTCCTGTCCCGCCGATCAATCGAAACGACAAAGGATCTCAATGTCGGCCCCCTTTTACAGGACTTGCCGCTGACGCTGCTGGTCAACTCTTCGGCAGAAAATTGACGCCGGTGAATTCTGGCGTACAAGGGGGACCGCCGTGCGCCCTGGTCCAACACGGTACCCCAATGACTGGATGGCAGACGGGCAGGAAACAATCGCATCCATTGCTCTGATACGGGTTGAATAACGCAGACAGGGCGCACGTCGGTGCGCCCCTTGCCGGCAGATACGAAAAATGCGGCCATCCCAGGACCAGAGCAAATTGGGGGGGGGCGGCGAATTGCCTACACGTGATTGCGCAGCTGCAGCTCCAGCGGATGAGGATTGAGATAATACTGGGTCTTCAGGTAGGGCTGGTCGTACTTGCGCACATAGTGATTGATCAGGGTGATCGGTACGATCAGCGGCACATGCCCGGCGCGGTAGCTGGCGAAAGATTCCAGCATTTCCTGCTTCTCATCGGCGGAGAGTTCGCGCTTGAAGTAGCCGAGCAGATGTTCGAGGACGTTGATATGCTTACTCACGGTGGCCTTCAGGCGCAGCGCTTTCATGAGCAGCTCGGCGTAGTCTTTCTGCAGGGTTTCCATCTTCCGCCTGCCGGTTTCGGCCACCAGCTTGCCCATCTCCCGGTAGATCTGCGGGCTGTGAGCGAGCAACAGCAGCTTATGGCGTGAATGAAAATCAACCAGGTCGCCGGAGCTCATCCCCCGTTCGACCAGATCACGCCAGCGTTTGACGGTAAAGAGGCTTTCTATGAAATTCTCCCGCAGCTTGTCGTCATGCAGGCGTCCATCCTCCTCCACCGGGATCAGCGGGAAGCGCTCCATGAAGACACGGGCAAAGACGCCCACGCCCTGTTTGGACGGCACGCCGTTTTTATCGTAGAGCTTGACGCGCTCCATGCCGCTGGAAGGAGACTTGCTCTTGAAAATGAACCCGCACAGATTCTCCTTCTCCAGCTCATCGCATCGGCGGTGCGCCCAGTTCTGCATGCGTTCAGTGATATCCTCTCCGCTCTTGCCGAACACCAGCCGCGGCCGATCGGGCTCGCCCACCAGGCGCAGGGTCTCGCGCGGGGTCGGCAGGCCGACTTCCACTTCCGGGCACACCGGCACGAAGTCGAGGTAAGCGCCGAGCACGTCACGAATCAATCGATCGAGCTTGTGCCCGCCGTCAAAACGCACATTGTGCCCCAGCAGACAGCTGCTGATACCGATGCGGATTTTATCTGACATAAAGATCGCCTTTTCGGAGGGAATAAGGGGCTATTTTGCCACTGTACAGCCAAACCGCATGGCTGGTGACTTGATAAGCCATTCTGAGTCAGAGGCCATTCTAGCAAAAAGCAGGAGAATGCATGACACGAAAACTGCTGAAGAAACGCGGCAAAAAAATCGGCGCGGCGCCCGGCACCCTGGTTCATGTGGGGGAAAAAAGCGAAGCTGCGGCACGCATCCATGTCATCGACTACAACCAGGAGCAGCTTGAGCAGCGAGACTATCCCGATGCCGCATCCTGCCTGCCTTTGCGCGACAAGGACTCTATCTCCTGGATCAATGTCGAAGGTTTGCATCAGGTCGAAGTGATTGAATCGCTCGGTAAGGGGTTCGGCCTGCATCCCCTGGTGCTTGAGGACATCCTCAACACCGATCAGCGCCCCAAGGTCGAAATCTACGACGATTACATCTTCATCGTCGTCAAGATGCTCCTCTATGACACGGAACATGAGGGGGTGCGCACCGAACAGGTCAGCTTTGTGCTGGGTAAAAACTTCGTCATTTCTTTTCAGGAATGTCACGGCGATGTCTTTGACGGCGTGCGCGAGCGTCTGCGCAGCGGACGCCGTATACGCTTTCTGGGCTCCGACTACCTCGCCTATGCCCTGGTCGACGCCATTGTCGACAGCCATTTCTTTATCCTGGAAAAGATCGGCGACGAAATCGAACAACTTGAAGATGAACTGCTTCTCGACCCGTCGCCGGAATCACTCAACCAGATTCACCGCCTGCGCCGCGAAATGATCCTGCTGCGCAAATCGGTGTGGCCCCTGCGAGAGCTGATCAGCGAAATGGGACGGGAGGACACGCCCATGGTCAGCCGCGAAACAGGCGTATTCCTGCGCGACGTGTACGATCACTGCATCCAGGTGATCGATACAGTAGAGACCTTTCGCGACCTGCTCGGCGGCATGCTCGACCTGTACATGTCCAATGTCAGCAACCGCATGAATGAAATCATGAAAATGCTGACCCTCATCGCCACCATCTTTATCCCATTGACTTTTATCGCCGGGGTGTACGGCATGAACTTCGAGTACATGCCGGAACTCTCCTGGAGGTGGGCCTACCCAGCGGTCTGGGGCGTCATGATCGGCCTCGGCACCGGGCTGGTTTTTTTCTTCAAAAAGAAAAACTGGCTTTAAACGGGGAGACCGCGATCATGACCGCTTCCATCCTGCCCGCACCTGCAATCCGCTGCCGCGACCTGTGCGATCCGCCCCCAGCGGAAAGCGGACGATTTCATCCTTTACATCGTGAGTGCCTTCCGCTGGACCCGGTTAGGTCCCGGGATGCAAAAAAATAGAAATATGTTACAATTTATCAGTGTGTAATCTTGAATCTCTTTCCCCCATGGAGGTTGCAGAATGCAGCTTACAGGCAAAAAGATTGCGATCCTCGCCGAAAATCTCTACGAGGACCTTGAACTGTGGTACCCGCTGCTTCGCTTCAAGGAGGCCGGCGCCAAGGTCAGGGTTGTCGGCCCCAAGACTGAAATCTATGAATCCAAGCACGGCTATCCGGTCAAGGCCGACAAGGCGGCGGACAATATCAAAATTTCCGAATACGATGCGGTGATCATTCCCGGAGGCTATGCGCCCGACCACATGCGGCGCTCCCAACCGATGGTTCAACTGGTGCGTCAGGCCAACCTGCAGGGCAAAATTCTCGCAGCCATCTGCCACGGCGGCTGGATGCTGGCTTCCGCGGATGCCGTACGCGACCGAAAATTCACCTGTTTTTTCGCCATTCGCGACGACCTGATCAACGCAGGCGGCGAATACCTCGACCGCGAAGTCGTGCGCGATGCAAACATCATCACTTCGCGCACTCCGGCGGACCTGCCCGCTTTCTGCCACGAAATCATCACGGCACTCACTGAGTAGAGCTATTTTTCACATCAAAGTTCACATCAAAGATGACCGGTCCGATCGTTCGAGAAGTCGGCCCGGTCATCTTTTTTACATCCCCACCTTGACAACCGGAAGACATGCGCTACAAAAAAGACAAATTCTCAAGGAGGACAAAAACGTGGCACGACTGAAAGGAACCAAGACCGAGAAGAACATCCTGACCGCTTTCGCAGGCGAGAGCCAGGCCCGCAACCGCTACACCTATTTCGCCGCCCAGGCCAAGAAGGAAGGATACGTCCAGATCTCTTCCATCTTCGAAGAGACCGCCGATCAGGAGAGGGAACACGCCAAGCGCCTTTTTAAAATGCTTGAAGGCGGCGAAGTGATGATCGAGGGGGCTTTTCCGGCCGGTGTCATCGGCACCACGGTGGAAAACCTCAAGGCAGCCGCCGCCGGTGAAAATTACGAGCACACCGACATGTATCCCTCGTTCGCCAAGGTTGCGCGGGAAGAGGGTTTCAACGACATCGCCGATGTTTTCGAAGCGATCGCGGTCGCGGAAAAGCAGCATGAAAAGCGCTATCTCGACCTGATGCGCAACATCGAGAGCGGCCGGGTCTTCAAGCGCGGCGATACCGTCGTATGGCGCTGCCGCAACTGCGGCTATTTGCATGAAGGCACCGCGGCGCCCGACACCTGCCCGGCCTGCGCCCACCCCCAGGCGCACTTCGAACTGCTGGGAGAAAATTACTGAGTCTGACTTGACATCCCTCGATTCTTTTCTTTAATGGGAACCGAGGGCTCTGATGAATTAAAAGCCAGCGTGAGTCCATGTGCTCGCGCTGGCTTTTTTATTGTAATTTTGATTTTTATTGACTTCAATGCCCGGCCTGGCTTGAAGTCAAAACTTTGCGCCTCACTTTTTTCAACGCGGCCACTGAGAATAAGGGGTCGCAATCATAAGGGAGGAGAATGTATGAGAAAAAAAACGGCACTCTATGTTGCGGTTTTTGCCATGAGCGCGTGCATGCTTACAAGCCTGGCACCTACTGTCCTGGCAGGCGGTTATGAAAGTCACAAAAAGATGGGAATTCCTGAAGATGTTGATCCAATTCATGAAACCTTTCTTCCGGTCATGATCAATGACAGCTTTGAAACGGTCATGAAGCAGGATAAGGAAGTGAAACAAAAGTATATGCAACGTCAGGAGAAACTCCTGAAGAGACGTTACGACCTCACCGACCGACCGTCAAATGTCATGATGTCTGGTGACAGAAAACCGGTACAGAAAGGAGTGCGAGTCAAACTGCCCGAAGGTATCACCTTCGATCAGCTTGCAGAAATGCCGGCAGAAGAGATTCAGGAGAAGGGCCTTTTTCCAGAAGGATTTCTGCCTCTGCCCCATGCAAAACATGAAACGGGAGGCCAGGTCATCCCCAAAAATCATATCGATGAAATTCAAAAACTTGAACAACGCTCCCTGAAGCGTTTCGATGTGGAATTTGATTTGCCGGAACATTTCCTGCCCGAGTTCCCACCCCCGATTTTCCTCACCACCCGTCCGGATCTCGGAGATGTTTCTCAAGGCAAGCTGCTATCACTGAAAAACTATTATGAAATCATGCACGGGATCCTGACACCCGTGCAGATGGAAGGCCTGCGGCTCCTTCTAACTCCTTTTCCGCAACAGCAGTTCAATCAAACCGAAGATCGCAAGGTTGAAGAACCTTCCCTGGGAATTTCCTGCTTTGATTGCCACGCAAACGGGCACACCAATGCAGCTTTTCACCTGAATCCCGATACCCGACCTCATATTGCCCGTCTGCGGCTCGACACAGTCAGCCTGCGCGGCGTGTTCAACCAGCAGATCCACGGATCGAAACGTTCTCTGCGCTCCATAGAGGATTTTACAGAATTCGAACAGCGCACCGCTTATTTTGACGGCGATCACATCACCGCCGCCAAAAAAGGCGTCAACCTGCCTGATCGTTCGAGCCAAGTCGCACTTATGGCGCAAATGCAGAACATTCTGGATTTCCCGCCTGCACCCAAGCTCGACGTATTCGGTCGCCTCGACCCGGATAAAGCGACTGAAAAAGAACTTCGTGGGGAAGAGGTCTTCTTTGGAAAGGGCCGCTGTGCGGAGTGCCATCCTGCTCCGTTCTATACGGATGATAAAATGCACAACCTTAAGAGCGACCGCTTTTTTAAACCGCACATGAGTAATGGGAAATGGATTACGTCGGTGGGACCGATCAAAACCTTTACATTGCGTGGCATCAAGGACTCACCGCCTTACATGCATGATGGACGACTGCTGACCCTTGAGGATACCGTGGAATTTTTCAACCTGGTCACAGGGGTGAACCTGACGGAGGAAGAAAAGGAAGCCCTTACAGCTTTTATGTTGACTCTCTGATTCTATTCAACCAAACGGGGCGCCCGATCAGGCGCCCCGTTTCTTTTACAGCTTGTTGAGAATCTGTCGCGCCGCGGTCTGCACCGGATCCCAGACCGGTGAAAAAGGCGGTGCATAGGACAGATCGAGGTCCACCAGCTGCTGCGCAGTCAGCCCCGCCGTAATAGCCGTGGCCAGCACATCGATGCGCTTGGCTGCCCCTTCCAGCCCTACAATCTGGCCGCCCAGCAGGCGCCCGTCGTCTTTGTGCGCCATCAGCTTGACGGTAATCTGTCCCGAACCGGGGTAGTAACCGGCACGGGTGCGGCTTTTGATCACAGCCTCGACGTAGGGCAGATTCATTTCTTTCAGATCCGCCTCACGCAATCCGGTACGCGCCACTTCATATTTACAGATTTTGCTCACGGCGGTGCCGACGACACCGGGGAAAGTTGCATCGCCGCCTGCGAGGTTGACACCAGCCACCGTACCCTGCTTGTTGGCCACCGTGCCCAGCGCAATATGAACCGGGCGCTGCATAAGCAGGTGATAGCTCTCGACACAGTCACCGGCGGCCCAGATGCCTTCCCTCGAAGTCCGCATGCGCGAATCGACCTGAATCGCCTTCTTACCTCCCAACTCCAGCCCGGCTTTTTCGGCCAGGGTGCTGTTGGGCTGCACGCCAAGGCCGAGGATCACCATATCGGCAGGCAGGGTACGTTTGTCGGTCACCACGGCCTTGACACGTTCGTCTTCGACCTCGAATCCGGTCAGGGATTCTTCCAGGTAAAGCGTCACACCCACTTCACGCAGCGCATCGGAAACCAGGGCGCCCATGTCAGGATCGAGAGTCGCCATAACCTGTTCGGCCCGTTCAACCAGACTGACCTCCAGGCCGCGCCGCACCAGCGCTTCAGCCATCTCGAGGCCGATGTACCCGCCCCCGACGACCACTGCCCGGCGGGGAGATTCCTGATCCACGAACTGCCGCACCCGGATGCCGCTCTGCAGAGTCGACAGTCCGAAGATCGCCTGCGCCCCGGAGCCTGGCAGATCCGGGCAAATGGGCACCCCGCCGGTAGCGATCAACAGCTGATCGTATGCCTCGTCAAACTCACGGCCGCTTTCGCGCTCCAACACCCGCACCCTGCGGGCATCCTGATCAATGCGCAGCACTTCGTGCCCCACTCGTGCGTCGATGTTGTACTTCTCCTTGAATTTTTCAGGAGTTCGTGCGACAAGGTCTTCAGAGTTCTTGATCATTCCGGCGATATAATACGGCAGGCCGCAGGCTGAATAGGAGGTGTGCGGCCCCCGCTCGAAGACGATGATCTCTCTTTCCGGATCTTCGCGGCGTACCTTGCTTGCGGCACTCATGCCGGCGGCATCGCCGCCGATAACGACCAGTCTCTCTTTCCCCATAAAAACTTCCCTTTCCATTTAACCGACAGAATCGACTGTCGGACTCGCTCTGTGTTAAACTTGATGGGGTCGCAAAAATTCCGCCCTACGGCGTTACGGCGTTTTTTCAGGACCTCGACATACTGATGTATGCCTTCGCCCCTGAAAAAACACCAGGCCTTGTAGGACGAAATTTTTGCTTAGCCATCCTCTGAATTTTCTGCGAGTGCATCAAACTTCAACCGTGAGTGCAAATCTACCATTTTTTTGGAGAATGTCAGCGCATGAACGCAAACTCCGAGCAGGGTGAAATCGCCTGTCAGCAGGTTCTGCTGGATGATTCCTCCGTTTTCTCGGTGCAATGGCTGGAACTGCCCCGCCATCTGGCCGAAGGGGTCACTCCACGCTTCCTGTTAGACCGCTACCTGGAACACCTGCGCCGCTTTACTTTCGGGCTGGTGCGACCGGGTTGCGATTTCCGGGGTGTACGCTTTCGGCTGGCGGGCACGCCCTGGAATCTGCTCGAGTTCAACGCCCCTGTTGAACAGCATCAGGATCCCCGGCGGACCTGCACGATGGAAATCTGCGGTGGTTTTCTGGTTCAGCGGGACATGTGCCATCGCGGCCGTCTGCAATTTATTACCGAAGAGCTGCCCGACGGGGTGCGGATCGGGCTGCAGCTGTCCGAATTCTGCCCACTGCTGCTGGGCAGCGCCCAGCCCTGCTTTTTCCGCCGCCTGCTCTACAGGGGCACCCAGGCGGCCATCCACAAGGTGGTCACGGTACGTTTCCTGCTGCGTGTCTATCGCGAGGTGGGTGGACCCGGGGCCCGCGCGCGGGTTGTTTCGGTCAAAGTCCGTGAGGGGCGTCCGACCTGAACCGGAAAATCTTCTGCATCAATGGGAAAATAATCGAAGCATGACGACGCACGGCAACAGCACCGGCCGACTGCTGGCGGTGGGAGACATACACGGCTGCCTGGAGAAGCTTTGCACCCTGATGGAGCGGGTCGCGCCGCAAAGCGACGATCAGGTCGTTTTCCTCGGCGATTATATCGACCGCGGGCCCGATTCCTGCGGAGTAGTGGATTATCTGCTCGACTTTGCCGAACGTTTTCCGCACACGGTCTTTCTCAAGGGCAATCATGAGGCCATGCTGCTCGATTTCATCTCGGGACGCGACCATCTCGCCTTTTTGGCCAACGGCGGCCGCTCAACGCTGGAGAGCTATGCCCTGCGCTCCGGCGACACTCTTCCCCCCACGCACCTGGCCTTTTTCCACGCCCTGAAACTCTACCACGAGACCCGGGAATTCATCTTCGTTCATGCCGGGTTGCGGCCGGGACGCCCGCTGTCACAGCAGCGCGAGGAGGATCTTCTGTGGATAAGGGAGGAATTTCTGGACAATGATTACGACTGGGGCAAGACCGTGGTTTTCGGCCACACGCCGCAATCAAAAGGCCCGTTGAAAAAACCGGGGCGGCTGGGGCTGGATACCGGGGCGGTCTACGGCCGCGCCCTGACCTGCTGCGAAGTCCGCAGCGGGCGGTGCTGGTCGGTGCCGGAGCGTGAACCCAAAAAGAGGCAGTTCTTTTTCTTCTGAACTTTTTTCCCAAAATCAGTCCGCCACCGGGCGCCGTAGGATGTCACCCTCCTGCGTCCCTTCCGGCAACTCGATGCGCATCCGCATATTGGGCTGACCGGCGGGGGCCACCGTGCCTTCCAAGGTTTCAATGCTGTCGACCTTAAAAGACTCGGTCCGCATGCCGGGGCCGATCAGCTCAAGATTCTCGCCGGGGAAGAAGCGATTGCGCCCTTCCACAATCAGTTCGCCATCCTGCCGGTGCACAAGACCGACAAAATCACAGCTGCGCACATAGGCGGAATCGGCCGTATGCACCTGGGGGGAACCTTCCCCCAGCAGAAAGCCGGTGCCGTAGGGGCGATGACTGACCTTGTCCAGCTCTTCGCGCCACAGGGGATCGACCACGTAGTTGTGCGGATCGGCATAAAACAGGTCCAGGGCGGCGCGATAAACGCGGGTAACGGCCGCCACGTAGTAAAGACTCTTCATGCGCCCTTCGATCTTGAGGCTGTCCACCCCGGCATCGATCAAGCGGGGCAGGTGGTCGATCAGGCACAGATCGCGACTGTTGAAGAGAAAGGTTCCGTCCTGATGCTCCTCCACCGGCATGTATTCCCCCGGTCGCGTCTTTTCCTCCAGTGCATAACTCCAGCGGCAGGGGTGTGCGCACTCGCCCCGGTTGGCTTCGCGCCCGGTCAGGACGGCCGACAGCAGGCAGCGGCCGGAATAGGCAACACACATGGCGCCGTGGACAAACACCTCCAGCTCAACAGATGTGCCCTGCCGGACGGCGGCAATGCGTTCCAGGGTCAGCTCCCGGGCGAGGTTCACCCGGGAAACCCCGAGAGAACCCCATAGCTGGGCCGCGGCGGCATTGGTGGTATTGACCTGGGTGGAAAGATGCAGTTTCCGATCGGGATCGATCCTTTTCACCGTGGCGACAACTCCGGGATCGGAGACAATGTAGGCGTCAATGTCCAGGGGGCGCAGCTCTTGGAGAAAAGACTCCAGCTCGGGAAACTCCTCCGGGCGCAGATAGGCATTGAGCGTCAGATAAAGTCGTCCGCCGAGTGAATGACACAGGTCCACGGCCCGGCCCAGCTTCTGGAGGTCAAAAGAGCCCGCCGGCGCTCTCAGGCCAAAGCGCGGGCTGCCGAGATAGACCGCATCGGCGCCGTATCGCAGCGCAGTTTCCATTTTAGGAAGGTCACCGGCCGGAGCCAGAAGTTCCACTTTTTTCATTGCAAATCTTTCCTCTCCATCGAATTTGACGCATCATAACAGATTGGAGCCTGCCGGACGAGTGCCCTTCAATGCTGCCTTGACAAGAGAGATAAAACCCTCTACTTTTTAGAGAAAATCCAGTTTTAAAATTCCTTCATCGCCTTACTTTTGCCGACGGAGAGCGTCTTGATTCGAATCGCAGCCTTTGTGCTTTTTTCTGTTCTTGCCCTGATGGCCGGCGGCTGCGCGCTACCACCTGCCCATTCGCCCCAGTCCGACCTGCAGACCGATCTCTCCCGTCTCGAGCGGAGAGACTCCGCGATCACCGATGAGCTGATTTCGCTTCAGACTACGGTGGAGGATCTGAATCGACAGCTGCGGATTTACGATGCCCGCCTGAAGGCGATTGAGCAAAGACAGCAGGTCGATCAACCGCAAAAGGGCACCCCATCCCGTCAAATCACTGAAAAAACGCCCCGAATTGACTCGGAACAACGCACGGCATCCACAGGCCGGGCACCTTCATCCGCCACAGAAATTTACCTGCGCGCCTTCTCCGATTACACCACAGGCCGCTACGACAAGGCGATTGCTGAATTTGAGAGATTTCTCGAATACTACCCTGACAATGAATATGCAGCCAACGCTGAATTTTGGATCGGTGAATGCTATTACTCCCAACAGAAATTCACCGAAGCCGCGACACGATTTGTCGGCATGGCCCAGAATTATCCGCAATCCGCCCGCACACCGAACGCTTTGCTGAAGGCGGCACAGGCTTATCATGAGCTGGGGCATACCGATAAGGCGCTTGAAATCATTGATTTTCTGCGCGAGCAGTATCCCGACAGTGCTGCCGCCAAAACACAAATGGAGTTCTAGGAGGCTGTCGGACTTTGGGAATCGCAAACTCCGACAGCCTTCCAATCTCCCTTATCTCCCTTACGAATTTCGAGGATCTACCATGTTCTTCAAAAAAACCGCCGTTTGCGCTTTCGCCTGGTCTTTCATTCTCCTGATGGCGTGGTCGGTCATTGCCGCTGAGCCATCCAGAATCTACACCATCAAAAAGGGCGACACGCTGTGGGGCATCTCCGAGCGTTTCATCAAGGATCCTCATTACTGGCCCAGCCTGTGGGCCAACAACCCGGACATCCGCAACCCGCACTTCATCTATCCGGGACAGAGACTGCGCATCTTCCCGGACCGCATCGAAATCGTACGGGATGAAGACGAACTGGAGAACATTCTGGAGCAGGCCGCCCCCACCGAAGCCGCCAGCCCCGTTGAGCCCACCGAGGAGATCACCATCAAATCGATCGGCGGCTACCCCGGCTTCATCGACAAATCTGCGGTCGGGTCCATCGGCACCCTGGTCGATGCCACCGACAACCGCATGATGCTGGCTGAAGGAGAACAGGTCTTCATCGACCTGACCGACGCGGAAAGAGTCACGCCCGGAGACCTTTTCACCATCTTTGCTCTGGGGGAGGAGGTCTTTCATCCGGACACCGGCGAATCCCTCGGCTATTTCGTACAGGAAAAAGGCATTCTCCAGATCAGCCGTCTGCACAAGGATGTCGCCTCGGCCGTTATCACCGAAACGGATCGCGAAATTCACCGCGGCGACCTGATCAAGCCGCTTAAGTCTCTTGAGGCGGAAATCGTTCTGCAGCAGAATGATCGGCAGCTGACCGGGCAGATCATCGGCAACCGGCTTGAAAACATCGCCATGGGACAGCAGATGGTCGCCTACATCGACATCGGCCACGAAGAGGGTCTTTCAGCGGGCAACCTGCTGATGATCTCCCGGCCACGCGAAATCACCGAAACAGCCCGGAAGATGTACAATCACAGCGACAGGTCCCTGCAATTTCCCGAAACGGCTCTCGGGACAGCGGTGGTCATTGAAACCCAACCCCACACCGCGTCCATCCTGATCCTCAAAAGCGTCGAAGCCATCTATGCCGGAGACCGGGTGCACACTGACGCCCTGTAACGGGTCGGGCTAAATCAGCAGCTCGGCAGGAACACAAAAATCACCCCACAAACTCAACGGCTCATTAAAAAAGGGTGGACAACGGTCCGCCCTTTTTTTATTGTTTGCGCCATGCAATGTCAGGAACTTCCACGGCAACAATTCAACTGGCTGCGCCTGCACCTGACGCCGGGGCTTGGCCAGCGCCGCCTGTCCAATCTGTATCAGGCTTTCGGCTCGGTTGACGAAATCCTCGCCGCAGACCCCGTCACCCTCTACCGTCGCGCACGCCTTCCCAAAAATATCGCCCTCGCCATCCCGCCGGCCGACTGTCCGAACCTGCTGCGTACCGCCGGGGAGTTGGCCGCCGATGGAGTACAACTGGTCTGCCGCGGGGACGACGAATACCCGGGGCTTCTCAATGCCATCCACGATCCCCCCGTCCTGCTCTATGTGCGCGGACGCTTTCCTCTGCCCGAAGGCCTTGCAGTCGTCGGATCCCGGCGCGCCTCTCCCGGCACCATGCGGCTTGTCAGGGACATCTGTCGCGAGCTGGCGGCATGCGACATCCCCATCATTTCGGGCCTGGCACGGGGCATCGACACTGCCGCCCATCTCGGGGCACTGGATGCCGAGGGATGGACAGCGGCAGTTCTAGGCTGCGGCATCGACCGAATCTATCCCCTTGAAAATTCACGCCTGTTTCACAAGATCGCCGCAGAAGGCACGCTCATCAGCGAACAACCTCCGGGAACGCCGCCAAAGGCAGGCAACTTCCCCAGCCGCAACCGGATTGTCAGCGGAATGTCGCGCGGAGTGCTTGTGGCTGAGGCTGCAGTGCGCAGCGGCTCACTGATCACTGCGGATTTCGCCCTGGAACAGGGGCGTGAAGTCTTTGCCCTGCCCGGGCCGGTACAGCGCCCCACCTGCGCCGGCACCAACGCGCTGCTCAAGGAGGGGGCACACCTGGTGACCGAGGCGCGCGACATCATTGAACTGCTGTGGCGGAAAAACTACCGTCCCCCGGCGCCCGAACCGCGCCCGGATATCGATGAGAACCTTTCGGAAACCGACCGGAAAGTCGCCCGACTGCTAAGCTCAAGCCCCCTCCATATCGATGAAATCGTGCGCAAAAGTAGGTTGACTCCCATGGAGGTTTCGGCTATTTTACTGCACTTGGAACTCCAGGGAAGCGTTGTTCAGCTTCCGGGCATGCGGTACCAGCGAGCCTGAACCCCAGGCAGGCGTTCAAGGACGCCTCATCCGAAGGAGGTCTTTTGAGAGACAGGGTTTTAGCTATCGTCAATCTCATCACCCAGTATATTCTGGAAGACCAGGGGCTGGTCGCCAACGAGCAGGAAATGGTCCAGGAGCTGCTCGAATTCGGCTTTGAAGCGGATGAAATCGATGCCGCCTTCATCTGGATGGAAACTCAGACACTCCACGAGGAGCATGCTCCTTCAGACCGGCTCGATATCCCGGCACAGCGCATTTTTACCACACAGGAAAATCTCGCTCTGACCCGCGAGGCCCGGGGTTTTCTGATCAAACTGCGCTCTCTGGGCATACTGGACCAGGACACTCAGGAAGAGATTATCGAACGCGCGGTGGATTCCGCCGACGAACCGATGGGGCTGCAGGATATCAAGCAACTTGCCGTTCTATCTCTTTTTTCGCGCGCCCAGCACCAATGGCGCAAAGAGGTCGACTGCATTCTCGACGACGACTGGTCGGCTCTTTTTCATTGACATCGCAGCGGGCCGCGGGGAAATCCGCGGCTTTTTTCATTTCTGCCCCGCATACTTAAAACGGTTCCGGAGGCAGCGAGGTTCCCATGGCACAACATCTGGTTATTGTCGAATCTCCCGCCAAATCGAAAACCATCGAAAAATTTCTAGGGCCCGGGTACAAGGTGCTCGCCTCTTACGGTCACGTGCGCGCTTTGCCGAGCAAGCAGGGAATGGTCGATGTCGAACATGACTTCGAACCGCAGTACCGGGTTCTGCCTGAGAGCCGCAAACATATTCAGGCGCTGAAAAAAGAAGTCGAAAAATGTGACGAACTGATTCTCGCCACCGACCCCGACCGCGAGGGGGAAGCCATCGCCTGGCATCTGCTCAATGCCCTGGGGATCGACGAGAATGCGGATCACCCCAAAGTCAAACGCGTGGTGTTCCATGAGATTACCCGCGACGCGGTCAAAAAGGCGCTCGAATCGCCGCGCAGGGTTGCCGGCGAGCTGGTGGACGCGCAGCAGGCCCGCGCCGTGCTCGACTACCTGGTCGGCTTCAACCTGAGCCCTTTCCTGTGGAAAAAAATACGCTACGGGCTCTCAGCCGGGCGGGTACAGTCCGTCGCACTGCGGCTGATCTGTGAGCGGGAGAAGGAAATCAATGCCTTCGAATCCCGTGAATACTGGACGATCGACGCCCTGCTGGCTCAACTGAAAACAGCGGACAAATCACCCTCGTTCAAAGCCCGTCTGCACGCCCTCGACGGCAAACGTCTCGACAAATTCGCCATCACTTCCCAGCAACAGGCCGCCGATCTTGAAAAACAGATCGCTGAATGCGCCTTCGAAGTGGGCAAGGTGACCCAAAGCGAGAAAAAACGCAATCCCGCCCCGCCCTTCACCACCAGCACCCTGCAGCAGGAGGCAAGCCGCAAGCTCGGCTACTCGGCCCGCAAGACCATGAGCAACGCCCAGAAACTCTATGAGGGGGTGGATATCGGCTCCGGGGCGGTCGGTCTGATTACCTACATGAGAACCGACTCGGTGGCCCTGTCGCAGGAAGCCACAAACCAGGCGCGCGAAGTCATCACCGGGCAATATGGAAAGGAATACGCGCTGGATAAGCCGCGGGCGTTCCGCAACAAGGCTAAAAACGCCCAGGAAGCCCATGAGGCGATCCGCCCGACCGATCTCTCCAATACGCCGGAGAAGGTCAAGCCGTTCCTGTCCTCCGACCAATACCGTCTCTACCGCCTTGTCTGGATGCGCACCATCGCTTCACAGATGGCCGCGGCGATTCTCGACGCCACCACCGTCGACATCAATGCCGGTGAACGCTTCATGTTCCGGGCGTCAGGACAGGTGGTCCGCTTCCCCGGTTTCATGAAGGTTTATATTGAAGGTACCGACGAAGCCGAAGAAGAAGCGCAGGGAACCCTGCCCGCGCTGACCGAGGGAGACAAGCTCGACCGCAGAGAACTGCTGCCGGAGCAGCATTTTACGCAGCCGCCGCCCCGCTATACCGAGGCGAGCCTGGTCAAGACGCTTGAGGAATACGGCATCGGCCGGCCCTCCACCTACGCCGGGATCATGAATACACTGGTCGCACGCAAGTATGTGCGCCTGGAAAAACGCACCTTCTACCCGGAAGATGTGGGGATGGTGGTCAACGACCTGTTGACCCGCCATTTCACCCGGTATGTCGATTACGACTTTACCGCCCAGCTGGAGGAAGAGCTTGACGCCATCTCGCGCGGCGAGCAGAAATGGCGCCCGGCCATCCGCGCGTTCTGGGAGCCCTTTATCGAGCAACTCAAGACCAAGGAAAAAGAGGTTTCAAAGGCGGACGTCACCACCGAGAAAACCGACCGCAGCTGCCCCGAATGCGGCAAACCCCTGGTTGTCAAGCTGGGCCGCGCCGGAAAATTTCTGGCCTGCTCCGGCTTCCCTGAATGCCGCTACACCGAACCTCTTTCCGGCGAGGAAAAAGAAGAGCCGGTCCTGTCCGCGGAAAAGTGCGACAAGTGCGGTGCACCCATGCTGATCAAAGACGGGCGCTACGGCAAATTCCTCGCCTGCTCGGCCTACCCCGACTGCAAGAATATTCAGCCCCTTGTCAAACCGAAAGCTCTCGACATTACCTGCCCTGAATGCGGCGAAGGGGAACTGATGGAGAAAAAAAGCCGCTACGGCAAAATCTTCTACTCCTGCAACCGCTACCCCAAGTGCAAATACGCCCTGTGGGACCAGCCTCTGAAACAGCCCTGCCCCCAATGTGGATTTCCCGTCACCGTGGAGAAAACCACCAAGCGAGAGGGCACCGTCCACAAATGCCCTCAGGAGGGTTGCGACTGGAAAAAAGTCATCACGCCGCCGGAGCCCAAACCTGCGGCTAAGTCGAAAACCGCCGCCCCATCGAAAACCGCGGGCAAAACAAAAACCACGACGAAGTCAAAAACTGCCGCCGGCGCCCCTAAAAGCACAACAGCCCGAAAAAGTACGGCATCCAAGCAGTCGAAGAAATAGTCGATGCAAATCAGTCGCTCCCCCGCAGAGGGTCCAGAACGTCCGCTTGTGTCCATTATCGGCGCCGGCCTGGCCGGCTGTGAAGCCGCCTGGCAGCTGGCCCAATCCGGCCATGCGATTCGCCTGTACGAAATGAAGCCGCAGCAGTTCTCACCGGCTCACCACAGCCCCCTGCTGGGAGAACTGGTCTGCTCAAACTCCCTGCGCGGAGCGGCATTGACCAACGCCGTCGGCCTCCTCAAGGAGGAACTGCGCGCCTGCCGAAGCCTGTTTATGGCCGCTGCCGACAACGCCGCCGTCCCGGCGGGGGGCGCTCTGGCCGTTGATCGGGACGCCTTTGCCCAATATCTGACCGACAAGATCAGCAGTCACCCGGCTATCGAACTGGTGCGCCAAAAGGTTGACCGCATCCCCGAAGAAGGTTGGGTGATTATCGCCCCCGGGCCATTGGCTTCCGCCGAAATCTCCGAAGAAATCCGCCGCCTCACCGGCGATGAACATCTCTATTTCTACGACGCTATCGCACCCATTATCGAAGCCGAATCCATCGATTTCTCCAAGGCGTGGCGCGCCTCGCGCTACGGCAAAGGGGGAGATGACTATATCAACTGCCCCATGAATCGCGAGCAGTACCTTCAGTTTATCAGCGATCTGCGCACTGCCGAGAAAGTTCAGCCGCGTGAATTCGAGCAGCTGCGTCACTTCGAAGGCTGCATGCCCATTGAAGAAATGGCCGCGCGTGGCGAGATGACGCTGGCTTTCGGCCCGATGAAGCCGGTCGGACTGCCGGATCCGCGCACCGGCAGGGAACCCTTTGCCGTCCTGCAACTGCGTCAGGACAACCGCCACGCCTCCCTATACAACATGGTCGGCTTCCAGACCAAACTTAAACATCCCGAACAGAAGCGCATCTTCCGCACCATTCCGGGCCTGGAACAGGCCCGTTTCGCCCGGTTGGGCTCCATGCATCGCAACACCTTCGTCAACGCGCCGCGCTGCCTTGAGCGCACCCTGCAGATCAAAGGTCATCCGCGCCTTTTCCTTGCCGGCCAGATCACCGGCGTCGAAGGCTATGTGGAATCGGCCGCCTGCGGCTTTCTGGCCGGACTGTTCGCCGCGCGGATCGCTGAAGCCGAAACATTGCTCCCTCCGCCCACCACCGCCCTCGGTGCGCTGCTGGCGCATCTGCACGGGTCCGACCCCGAGGGGTTTCAACCCATGAACGTCAACTACGGACTCTTCCCTGCCATGAAACCACGCCCGCGCAAGCGCAGCGAAAGACGCCTGGCCCTGGCACAGCGCGCGCTTGATGACCTCCACACCTGGCGGCGGCGTCTGAATATTGCGACAGGATCCTGATGCTTCACATACCTCCCCCCGGCAAAACACCGCCTTCGCCTGCCTATTGTGCGCCATAACACCAGCTCCGACAGGAAATCTCTTCTGACATCCTTAAAATTTGATGGCGTCGCAAAAACTCACCAACTGCTGCGTTGCTGCAATTGCTCTCGCTGCTTCGACGTACGTAAGTACGCCTCATTGCTCGACAATCGCGCGCCTTGCATTTGGCGCTTTTTGCTTAGCCATCGACATTGATGCTTTTTTGCGAAAGCATCAAATTTAACGGGTAAATTACGGGCAAGCTTAATGAACCTTTCCGACCACATCTCTGATTACATCGGTTTTCTCGCTGAGCAATTCACCCATCGACAAATCATTAAAACCCTATCTGCCGGCAGTGCGCGATTTTGGCACAAACCTAATAAAGGCTTTATAAACAAGCAATTTTATGTTGTTTCCCATTTTTTGTGATGATATGAATGACTTTTCTTATGGATTTTTCTTTTCATTTACTGGTGATCATCTTTTAAGGCAGACGATGCATTTTGATCAGGCGGAGTCACCCCGGCTGTTACCTCCCGGCATTTTCAACGGTCGTCTACCGGCGCCCGATGTACACAGTCTCAGTAACGACCAAAATTTGGCCTGCCTTTTGCTGTGCCTTTTGCTGAGTTGTGTATAAAAGGGGTTCAGTCAAGGGGGGGGCAGTCAAGGACATTTCATCTGGGTGAATTGATGAGCAGCAGTGATCGTTTCGAAAACCTGACAACACTTAACGCCTGTGATATTCTCGACCCACTGCGTTCCTATCCGCTGCTTGCCCCCTACTCTCTCGCCCTTTTCTGCGAAAACCAGGGTGTCGTCGGCACAAGACACGGCCAGTTGACGACTCTGTGCCGCCCTCCCGAGCAGGGGGGACTGTGCGATCCGAGCTGCCGATCCGATCATGAAAATGCTCTGCACCAGGCGATAAGCACTCGTAAGCCTGTGGTTTTCCGGTGTAGAACCGGAATCCTCAACTTCTTTGTCCCCTTCAAAATCCCTCAGGCGGGCCACTGCTGCCTGATTGGCGGAGGGGTTCGCGCGGAAGAGATCGATCTCGAAGCGGTTGAAGAGATCGCTCGCGAAAGCCACCGCAGCGGCATCAGCCTGCTCGAAGAGCTGGAAAAGCTGCCCACCTGTACCGAAGAGCATTTGGAAGAGGTGGCCCGCAAGACCTCTGAAATTATTCCCGACCTTCAAAACAAAAATCTCTACGCGGCCGCTTTCGAAAAGACCATGATGCGTCTCGGTTCCATTATCGGCGTGTCCTCCGAACTTGACCGCGCAAGCTCGATTGAGCAGGTTCTCAACCTGGTTGGGGAGACCCTGATGGTGCTCTTCGACCTGGCCCAGACTGCCGTTGTCCTCCATGGGGAAAATCCAAGCCAGTCCGCCGTACTGCATGGACTCGGCCCCTGGCTCACCCATCCGGTTCATCTTAACGAGGAACAGGCGTCTGTTTTCACACAAACGGAAGAAAGCCACCCCTTCCTCCTGGAGGAGGAAGAAGTCCTTCAGACCCTTCCCGAGGTGACCTGCGACCAGGCCCTGTGCCTGCCGCTGAAATCGGAAGGGACCTCCTACGGCACCCTCGTGCTGTTCAACACGGATCCTCACCCGCGGGAAAAGCTGCTGCTCGAACTGCTGGCCGGACGCATGGCGGCGCGACTGCATATCCTCTCCCGGGAGCGCGAATTCGATCTGAAGAACGACACCTCGGAACGCATCATCAAGATGATCAGCAACCTGTCACTTCTCGACAGCCGGGAAGCTTTGTTCCAACGGATCCTCGAAATGTCGTCGGATCTGCTGCATGCCTCCAAGGGCTCGCTCATGGTGCTTGACGACGACGGGACTGTTCTGCGAATTGAAGCCAGCCTCGGCATGAATCCTGAGCTTGCCCGCGGGATGCGGGTCCGGGTGGGCAGCGGCATTTCCGGGCGGGTGGCCGCCAACGGCAAACCCCTGCTGGTCAACGACATCGAGAAAGACGAGCGGGTCCGCACCACCAACCGGCCGAGATTCAAGACCAAATCGTTCATCAGTGTTCCGCTGATGGCCAGGGGCGAAGTCATTGCGGTTCTCAACCTCTCCGACAAACGCGACCAGGCGACCTTCGATAAAAAGGATCTGGAACTGCTGACCACCTTTTCCCCCCATTTTTCAACCCTGATCGAACGCACCGAAACTCTGGAACGCGCCAGCGCACTGGAGGAGTTGTCCATTACCGACCCGCTGACCCGCCTGTACAACCGCCGCTTCCTTGAACAACGTATGGAAGAAGAGATCAGCCGCTGCCTGCGCCAGGATCTGACCCTGACCCTGATTCTGCTTGATCTCGATAATTTCAAAAGTTACAACGACCTGTGCGGACATATCGCCGGCGACAAGGCTCTGCAGCGCACCGCCCGCATCCTGCGCAAATCGGCACGGGAGATGGACATCGTGACACGCTACGGCGGCGAGGAATTCTGCATCCTGCTGCCAGGCACCTCAAAAAAAGAAGCGACCCTGGTCGCGGAGCGCATCCGCCATGCCGTTGAAAAAGAAAATTTTCCCCGCGAAAAATCTCTGCCCCTGGGGAGACTGACCTGCAGTCTCGGCGTGGCTTCTTACCCCGCCGATGGCAACACCGCCCGATCCCTGATCAACGCGGCCGACATCGCCATGTATCGTGCCAAATCCGACGGGCGCAACCGCACCGTTCTTTTCGATCCCACCCAGAAGAACGGCCGCATCTCCCTGGCCTGAACACCCTGTCGCCTATTTGCTCACTTTCTGTTATCATCTTGGTCGGCTTCTGCTATGGGCTATTTGGGTCGTCATTTGCGGCTCCCAGTGGCAATACAGTGGCTGATACGCCACGCGAGCCTTTAGCAACGACATTCCGACCATTTCACAACCGAAGGTTTTTCAACGATTATGAAACCCGTGTCTTCCCCGATGTTTTACACCTCCGAGGAGGGACTCGTGCTGGCATCGGCGTCTCCCCGCCGCCGTGAGCTGCTGGAAAACCTCGGGATTCAATTGCAGATCATTCCCAGCTGCATAGATGAATCCCCGCTTGAGAATGAAGACCCGGCCGCGCATGTCGTGCGCCTCAGCCGCGAAAAGGCGCAGGAGGTCGCAAACCGCGCCGGCGTCAAAGGTCGCTGGTTTCTCGGCAGCGACACCGTTGTCGTGCAGGACGGTCATCTGCTCGGCAAACCCTGCGATGCCCGGCAGGCAGGCGATATGCTCAGAATGCTCTCGGGACGCGAGCATCAGGTTTATTCCGGATATGCGATCCACGACCGAAAAAAGGGGCAATGCACCACCGGTTCGGTCTGCACGCAGGTGCGCCTGCGGCAGTTGACAGACGCGGAGATCGCGGGGTACATTGCCCGCGGTGAACCCCTCGACAAAGCGGGAGCCTACGCCATTCAAGGGCTGGCCTCCTATATGGTCAGCGATATTTCGGGCAGCTACACCAATGTGGTCGGCCTTCCCCTGGCCGAGGTCGTCGATGTTCTTCTGTACCTTGGTGCCATCGCACTGCCGCCGCAGCACTCCGCCCGGGAAAACCAGGTATCGGATTTGTCGCCATGAGTATTCAGGATATTCAGCAAAATCTGCGCATGATCAGGGAGCGCATCGAGCAGGCCTGTCATGACTGCGGTCGCGACCCGCACGCCGTGCGCCTGGTGGCCGTCTCGAAAACCAAACCGGCTGCGGACGTTATGGCGGCCTTTGCCGCGGGGCAGAAGCTGTTCGGCGAAAGCTACGTCCAGGAATTCACGGACAAAGCCGAACAGGTCGAAGCCCCCGTCGATTGGCATTTCATCGGACACTTACAGAGCAACAAGGTAAAATACCTGCGCGGCCGCGTCCGCATGATCCACAGCGTCGACCGACTCTCCCTGGCACGGGAAATCAATCGTCAATGGAAGCGCATCGATGAGCGCATCGACGTGCTGGTCCAGGTCAACCTGGCCGGAGAGCAGAGCAAATCGGGAACTGCCCCTCAGCAAGCACCGGCACTGGTCCGCAAGCTGTCTGAATTGCCGCACCTGCGCGTGAGGGGGCTGATGACCCTGCCCCCGTTTTTCGAAGATCCCCAGGCCGTCCGCCCCTATTTCCGCCAATTGCGAGAACTCTCCGAAGAGATCGCGGGGCTCGATCTTCCGGGGGTCGGCATGGACGAATTATCCATGGGCATGAGCCATGATTTTCCTGCCGCCATTGAGGAAGGCGCAACCCTGGTGCGAATCGGCACCGCCATCTTCGGCGCCCGCGAAACACGCTGAACGGAACTTGCATTATGAACAACTCCACAGGCCGCGCCCTCTGGGCCAGCCGCCTCGGTTTTATTCTGGCCGCGGCGGGCAGCGCGGTGGGCCTGGGCAACATCTGGAAATTCCCCTACATCGCCGGTGAAAACGGCGGCGGCGCGTTCGTACTGGTTTATCTTTTCTGCATCGCGCTGGTCGGGCTGCCGATCATGATGGCCGAATTCATGATCGGGCGGCACACCCGCCGCGACGCAGTGGGCGCTTTTATCGCGCTGGAGCATCGCCGCTCGTTCTGGGTGCTCGCCGGCTGGACCAGCATCACGGCCGCATTCATCATTCTTTCCTACTATTCGGTGGTCGCGGGCTGGACTCTGGATTACATCTATCGCGCCCTGGCCGGAAGCTTCAGCGATCTGCCCGCCGTACAGATCGAAGGAATGTTCGATGGACTGATCGCCGATGGCCCCCGCCAGATTCTATGGCACCTGCTCTTTATTATCCTCTGCCTGGGGATCGTCATCGGCGGTGTGCAACGGGGAATCGAACGCTGGGCCAAGATCCTGATGCCCGTTCTGCTGGCGCTGCTGGCGCTGCTGTTCGTCAACGGCATGCTGAGTAAAGGGGCATGGGAAGGGATCAACTTCATGTTTCGCCCCGATTTTCATAAACTCACCCCCGGTGCAGTGCTTGAAGCAATGGGCCATGCCTTTTTTACCCTCTCGCTGGGCATGGCGGCCATGATCACCTACGGTTCCTACCTCAACCGCAACGAGGATCTACTCGGGTCGAGCCTGCGCATCGTCCTGCTTGATACCATGATTGCGCTGATGGCGGGGCTGGCCATCTTTCCCATCGTTTTCTCCGTCGGCATGGAGCCGGCGGCCGGCCCCGGGCTTATTTTCAAAACCATCCCGGTGGTCTTCTCCCAAATTACCGGAGGCGCCTTTTTAGCCATCCTGTTTTTTCTGCTGCTGGCCTTTGCGGCACTGACCAGCGCCATTTCTCTGCTCGAGGCGCAGGTTTCCTACCTGATTGATGAACGGGGGTGGGGACGCAAACGCGCCACCACGTTTCTGGCGGGGCTGGCCTTTGTGGTCGGGCTGCCGACGGCCCTCTCCTTCAATTCCCTGTCCGAGTGGGAGCTCATCGGTGATCTGAACTTCTTTGATTCTGCCGATCTACTCACATCCAACTACCTGCTGCCCATCAGCGGTTTGCTGACCGCCATCTACGTAGGATGGTTCTGGAGCGGCACAGAGGAGAAGCAGGAGCTGATTGCCGGAGGCGCAGGCTGGGTCTACCCGCTATGGCATTTTCTGATCCGCTATGTCTCCCCCGTCGCGGTAGCGATCGTGCTGGTTTTCAAGGTCAGAGAATCCGGGCTGTTCGCCTGGCTGACCAGCCTTTTCTGATCACTCCCATGGCTCTCGATACTTTTCTTTTCGATCTGGATGGCACCTTGGTGGACTCGGTTGCCGACCTTGCGACCGCCATCAATCTGTTGCGGGCTGAATTGAACCTGGAGCCGATCATGCAGGAAACTGTTCGCAGATACGTCGGTGACGGCGCCCGCATGCTGGTGCAACGCGCTTTGCCCGCAGACCTGTACCGGGATGCACACCTGGAGCGCTTCCTTTTTCTCTATCGCGCGCACCTGCTGGATCAGACACGGCCCTATCCCGGCATCCTGGACTTCCTTGATTCATGCGAGCCTGCCCGCATGGCGGTCGTCACCAACAAACCCTATCTGCTGACCATGGAACTGCTCAGCGGGCTGAATCTCACCTCATATTTCGGCGCCATTATAGGGGGGGACAGCTGCCGGACCAAAAAACCGGACCCTCTTCCGGTTCAAACCGCCCTGCGCCAACTGAAGGCACATCCACGACGGGCCGTGATGATCGGCGATCATCACACGGATCTGCACGCCGGGCAGGCCGCAGGCCTCGCCACATGCTTCTGCACCTGGGGGATGGGCAATGACGGCGGGGTACCGAGCACTTTCCGCGCTTATTCACCATTCGACCTGGTGCGTATCTTCTCCGAGGTCGCCTCGTGAGCAATCCGACCCTGACTTTAAAAACCATCTCCCTGTTCTTCTTTCCGCTCATGCTCAACGTCCAGTTCATGAGCGTATCGCATTCGTTTATCAATGCCGCCCTGGCGCGCCAGCCCGATCCGGTGATCACCCTGGCGGCTTTTTCCGTGGCCATGGTGCTGCACATGTTTGTCGCTGCGCCCTCCTACCAGAACCAGGCGATCACCATCGCCATGGTACGCGGTCGCCGCTCGCTGATCGGCACTGCGCTTTTTGTCCTGGCGATCGCCGTCTATGTCGCCCTGTTTCTCGGCCTGCTGGCCTGGTCGCCGCTGGGGGATCTGGTCTTGACCCACGTTCTCAGTGTTGGCCCGCAGATTGCCACTGAGGCAAAAGCTGTTCTCGGCATCCTGGTCCCGCTGCCTTTTCTTACCGGTGCGCGGGGAATGCTGCAGGGGATGGTCATGCAGGCGCGACGTACTGCCCCGGTCTCCATCGCCACCGCAGTGCGCATCGGTATCCTGCTGGCGTTGCTGGCATTGCTTTCGGGCTGGCTGTCCGGCGCAAGGCTGGCGGCGGCGGCTCTGCTGGGATGCATTCTGGTGGAGACCCTTTTTGTCGGCGGGTTCGCCCTGCGATATCGGGTACGTCACCACGATGAAGAAGAGCACAGCGTGGGCGAGATTTTTCGCTTCGCTCTGCCGCTGGCCTTCTCTTCGAGCATGCAGCACATGGTGCCGCTTCAGATCAACGCCATCATCAGCCGCCTTCCGGATGGTGAACTGGCCCTCGCGGCATTCGGCATCATCCGCGGGTTTCTTTTCCTGCTGGCCGGTCCGCTGCGCAACCTGATGCAGTCCTATCAGACCCTGGTTCGCCAGCCGGAAGACTACCCTGTGCTGGTGACTTTTCACCGCCGTGTTTCGGGAACCCTGGCGGCACTTATCCTGCTGACGGCCTATCCGCTCAACGCTTTCATCCTTGGCACGCTGATGGGTCTTGACGAAACTATGCGCCATTATATTGCTTTGCCCCTGGCGTTCTGCGCTCTTTTTCCGGTCATGCACGGCGGAGCCAACCTGCTGCGCGGCATTTTCACCAAAAGACACCAGACCGGCACCATCGGCCGCGTCATGGTCTTCAAGGTCATTTACATGCTGATCTGCTGGGCTATCGTGCTGATGACCACCCCCCCCGTTCCCGGCGTGGCCGTTGCAGTCTTTCTGATCGTATCCGCCGAATTGCTTGAACTTGTCTACATGCGGCGGCGGTTGGCAGCCTGACGCAAAGCAATTGTCGTCCCGTCTCTCCGGCGATAAAATGCTTGAACTTCGAGAGGGGAGAGGCATTTGGAGTTAGGGATGGACCAGACTTGATGCTTTCGCAAAAAAGCATCAATGTCGATGGCTAAGCAAAAAGCGCCAAATG